>Ga0209344_10003349_pt1 | contig 15996 bp, 14 predicted proteins | sample Cruoilmetagenom6_FD_187293 | JGI IMG/M metagenome (GOLD analysis project Ga0209344, IMG submission 187293) | Oil polluted marine microbial communities from Coal Oil Point, Santa Barbara, California, USA - Santa Barbara Oil Seep Sample 6 (SPAdes)... | ecosystem: Environmental > Aquatic > Marine...
CATCCCATTTTTCCGAAAACGCCTTGAATGTCGAAGAGCTGACGGTGATGCTGAACGAGGGCTTGTAGCAGACGACCATTCCGACCTTCTGCACCGACATGATTCCCTCTGGCCCCCAAACCGCCTTTGTGCTGCTGTCGCCGTAGGGAGAGTAGCCGCGAATGAAGGGACCCTTTTCGACACCGGTCACGAAGGCCCCGTTGTACCAGCGTGACGCGGTGATCGATATCTGGTCCCAGGCCTTGAAACTTACCTCGACACTCAGGGATGAGTCTGACGCGAATTCGTCAACGCGCTCCCAGGAGCCACCAACATTGACGCTCCAGAACAGCTTTTTGACCGATGCACTGGCCCCTGCCCAGGTCTTCTTGTAGTCATACTGGGATTGAGAGTTGGAGAACCCGATCTTGCCGCTGCTGCCGCCGGTGCCGGCCTGCACCTTGTTGAGCCACGTGGTTGCATCCATGCTGAGTGAGTAGCCTGGAACAGCCGGAAAAGACGACAGCGATGGGTCCTGGAGCTTGGTGTAGTAGTCCTGGTTGCCAAGGCGGTCCTGTGCATCCTTCAGGCCTGGCGTCGTGGTCTCGGAAAGCAGCTGGTTGTAGACGTTCTGCTGGGCCTGAACGTTCTTCCATGCCGAATCCAGTTGCGCCTGCCAGGACCGGCCGCCGATGGTTCCCAGCCATTCCGTGAAGGCAGGCGTGTTGGTGCCGCCGGTTTCGGTTCCATAGGCGCTCACGGCTTGCTTGTAGATCGTATCGTAGTTGTTGACGGCGAGCTGTAACATGTTGCGCGCCTGCTCAATGTCGGCCTTCAGTTTAGGGTCGCTGGTGGCGGCGCTGACAACATTGAGCATGCCGCCATAGCTGTCGTTGAAGGCGGTGCCGGCGGAGGTGTATTCTCCCGTGGCGCTGAACTGGGGCACTGTCGAGCAGAAGTCCCATTGTGCGGCACTGGTGTAACCCGCAGGAACAATAGGCCAGTCCCAGGTCGTGAAGGGGTAGATCAGCTGAAAGTTGCTGGGCGAGACATTGAGTCCGTCCACTATGGCTCCATAAAGGTGGTTCCAGGCCTTGTCATTGGTGTCGATAGCACCTGGCGCGACCAGCGGATGTTCGCTGGACAGGGCCAGCGGGTCCATTGCATCGAAGCCTTTCATCGCCATTTCGGTTTCAGGCGATTGGATCAGATGTTTGCGCATAACGGCTCCTCACGTGTTGAAGTTGAACGTCCGGTCAGAAACGGAGAGTTCAGGTTCTGCGAGACGCACATGGTGGAGTGCCGCTTGGAATTTTGAGTGGCCCCGGCCATACCGGTTGGTGTGTACACAGCCGGTTTCAGTGTGGAATTCGCAGGTTGTAATAAATATACTGACAACCAAGCATTGCAACGCGAAGTGCGTTCGTCAATCGGAAAATCATTGAAAATTCGAAAACAGAGCGTGCTCAGCTTAACGTGCCGGCTCCGAAACCTCGCTCAAGCAGGTTGAATGAATTCAGGAAAAATCAATTATAAATTGTATAAATAAAAATAAACGTATTGCGTGTATTTTCTGCTTGCGCGGCTCTGGTGGTTCATCGTTCGCCGCAACGGCAGCACTGAGGCCGATGGCCGGCCCCAGTCAGATGCGAATACCAACTTGATGCGAGTCCCGCTCAACCCAGCCGGTCGGTCGTTTTCCAGTCGGGGTTCATCCACGGCTCAAGATTACTCGGCGCCAGAGGCGTGCGTCCGAGAATGTGGTCGGCGGCTTTCTCGCCGGTCATGATCGACGGACCGTTGAGGTTGCCATTGGTCACACGCGGGAAGATCGACGAGTCGGCAACGCGCAGACCGTCGACGCCGATGACGCGGGTTTCCGGATCGACCACCGCGTTCGGATCATCAGCGCGGCCCATCCGGCAGGTGCCACATGGGTGGTAGGCGCTTTCGGCATGCTCGCGAATGAAGCCGTCAATTTCATCATCGCTTTGCACATCGCTGCCCGGCTGGATCTCCATGCCGCGATAAGGATCAAAAGCGGCCTGCGAGAAAATCTCCCGTGTGATCCTGACACCACGGCGGAAATCGCGCCAGTCATCCTCGTGGCTCATGTAGTTGAAGCGGATCACCGGGGCATCCTTTGCGTCACCCGATCGAAGCGTCACCGCGCCGCGCGAAGCCGACCGCATCGGTCCGACATGGGCCTGAAAGCCATGCATCGGGGCTGCGGCCTTGCCATCATAGCGGATCGCGCCGGGCAGGAAATGGAACTGGATATCGGGGTAGGGCACACCCGCCGCAGAGCGCACAAAGCCTGCTGCCTCGAACTGGTTCGACGTGCCAAGCCCGCGCCTCAGGAACAGCCACTGCGCGCCGATGATGGCTTTCGAGATCAGGTTGAGCTTTGAGTAAAGCGTGATCGGCTGAATGCACTCCTGCTGGATATAGACCTCGAGATGATCCTGCAGATTGGCACCGACGCCGGGCCGGTCGGCGATCACCTCGATGCCATGTTCAGTCAGATGCTTGCCCGGACCGATGCCCGAGAGCATCAACAGCTTGGGCGAGTTGAAACTCGACGCCGCTATCACGACTTCACGCCGTGCTTTAACAACTTGAATCGATCCATGAACCTCGATTTCCACCCCGGTTGCCCGTTGATTCTCGATCACAACGCGGCGTGCCAGACCTCTGACAAGACTCACGTTTTTACGCTTCAGCGCAGGCTTGAGATAGGCTTCCGCCGTTGACCAGCGCTGGCCCTTGTGGATGGTCTGCTCCATCAGGCCGAAGCCTTCCTGGCGCGATCCATTGTAATCCTGCGTCACTCCATAACCGGCCTGCTCGCCTGCATCAATGAACGCCTGAAACAGTGGATTGACCGCCGGCCCGCGCTGCACATGCAATGGCCCGTCAGTGCCGCGCCAGCCTTCTTCGCCGCCAATGCCGCCATTCTGGTGCGAGGTTTCCATCCGCTTGAAATAGGGCAGCACATCAGCGAACGACCAGCCATTGGCACCTTGCTCGGCCCAGTGGTTGAAGTCTTCCGCATGACCGCGCACGAACACCATGCCGTTGATCGAGGACGAGCCGCCGATCACTTTTCCGCGCGGAGCGGCAAGCCTGCGATTTCCCAGGCCGGGCTCCGGCTCGGTCTTGTAGCCCCAGTCATAGGTCGCCATGTTCATCGGGAAGGACAAGGCGGCGGGCATCTGGATGAACGGGCCGAAATCCGATCCGCCATGCTCAACGACGATCACCGAGTGCTTGCCGTCCTCGCTCAGTCGCGCGGCCATGGCAGCACCGGCCGAACCAGCGCCGACGATGACGAAATCTGCTTGCATAGTCATGATGTGATGCTCGTCTCTATTGGCGATATCGCCATGCGTTGTCATGATTGACCGAATTATCGCTATAAGCTATAATCGGTCGATGAAACGGGTCGTTTACTCGAAAGCTGCCGAGAGGAGTCTCGCGCGGATGCAGATGAAGCGCCGGGCGGCCATCGTCGCCAAAGTGGATGCTTTCGCGCGTGGCGAAAAAGTCGATATCAAGAAGCTGGTCGGCTCCGAATTTTTCCGCATCCGGGTCGGCCAGGACCGTGTCATCATCGATGATCAAGGGGTTGTCGTTCTGGTCATGGAGGCTGGCCCGCGCGGCGGGATCTACAAGGAGTAACTCCCAATGGGCGAAGTTCGGAAAGTGACGATTGAAGGCAAGAACTACGTTCTTGTCAGCGAGGAAGACTATGAGGATCTGATCGACGGTCTGAGTGCCAATGCCATCATGGCGCGCATCAAGGCAGGCGAGGAGACCTGGCCTGCCGAACTCGTTCGCGAACTCATGGAAACCAACAGTCGCATCCGCACCTACCGCAAATACCGGGGCTTGACGATGATGCAGCTTGCTGAGGCGGCCGGCATTTCCCAGCCTTACCTGTCCGATATCGAAAACGGCAAGAAGGCAGGCTCGGTCGATGTGCTCAAGCGCATCGCGACCTGCCTTCGTGTTGATCTCGATGATCTGGTGGTTTGAGTGCGTCATCACCTGAGAACTCAGTAAGGGCTGTCGACAGGCCCTGTGGCCACATAAACGCTCTTGAGCTGGGTGTAGTACTCAACCGCAGCGCGTGAGTTCTCGCGCCCGATGCCCGACTGCTTGACGCCACCGAACGGTGCTTCCACCGGTGTCAGATTGTAGGTGTTGATCCAGGTGGTGCCGGCCTCGAGTTTGGAGACCACACGGTGCGCACGGGTAAGGTCAGCCGTGAACACCCCGGCCGCCAGTCCGAATTCGGTCGAGTTGGCGCGGCGCAGCGCTTCGGCCTCGTCGTCAAATACCAGAACGCTCATCACCGGTCCGAAGATCTCTTCGCGCGCGATTGTCATCTCATCCGTGACATCGGCAAACACCGTCGGCTGGATCCAGGCGCCGTTCTCGAATCCCTGCAGCACAGGCACGCCGCCGCCGGTGACGAGTCGGGCGCCTTCGCGCTTGCCGGCCTCGATGTAACCCAGCACCTTGTCGCGCTGCGCCACCGACACCATCGGGCCCAGATGCGTGTCGGGATCGAGCGGGTCGCCAATACTGATCACTTCGGTACGGGCTTTCAGCCGCTCCAGGAAGCGATCATAGACGCCGCGCTGTACAAACACGCGGGTGCCATTCGAGCAGATCTGTCCGGTCGAATAGAAATTGCCCAGCATCGCCCCGCCGATGGCGCTTTCCAGATCGGCATCGTCAAACACCAGGATCGGCGACTTGCCGCCCAGTTCCATGGTCACCGACTTGATGGTTTGGGCTGCTGCCGCCAACACCTTTGCGCCGGTCGGCACAGAGCCGGTCAGCGACACCTTGGCGATGTCGCGATGGGTGGCAAGTGCCGCCCCTACATCGCCATAGCCCTGAACAACGTTGAAGAGACCGGCAGGCAGACCCGCATCGGCAAAAGCTTCCGCCAGCAGCAGGGCTGTCAGCGGGGTCATTTCCGAGGGTTTGAAGATGAAGGCGTTGCCACAGGCCAGCGCCGGGGCCGATTTCCAGGCCGCGATCTGGATCGGGTAGTTCCAGGCGCCAATGCCGGCACAGACACCGAGCGCTTCACGCCTTGTGTAGACAAAATCCCCGCCACCCAGATCGACATGCTCGCCGGTGATTGCGCCGGCCAGTCCGCCGAAATATTCAAGCGCGTCGGCTGCCGAAGCCGCGTCAGCCACCAGCGTTTCCTGGATCGCCTTGCCGGTGTCGAGCGTCTCGATCCGCGACAGCTCTTCATTGCGATCCCGCAGGATTTGAGCGGTGCGCAGCAGGATCCGCCCGCGTTCGACGCCCTTCAGCGCCGCCCAGGCCGGCTGGGCCGCCTTGGCTGCATAGACGGCCCGCTCGATGATCGCGGGCGTTGCCGATTGCAGCTTGGCGTTCAGCTCGCCGGTGGCTGGATAGGTGCTCTCGATCACGGCTCCGGCGGTATCTTCGACGTAAACGCCGCCAATGTGGTGGGAGGCTTTGGGTTGGGCGTTCATATCAGTGCCTCAAAGGGTTTGGATTTCGGGAATCGCAAGAAAGTTTTCCAAGATTTTTGGCTTACGCATCCAGGCGCCCTTGAATTCAGCAAGGTAGCCATTTGCCTGTTGTTTGCTGGCATAAGTCACATAGTCGGCCCGCGACGGCACCGGCCATTTGCCACTTTTCGCCGCCTTTTTAAGGGCGCCGAGCAGATGGGGATTGCTCGCATCGATTTCAGCGAGAAGGGAAGTGAGTTTTTTGCTTGGCTTTGGCTTCGATAACTCGATCAGCAGTTTTGTCGCCGGAAATTCTATTGAGGAATCATCGGGGTAAATGCCAAAGAGGATCCGGCAATCATCGTAATTCCCGGTCTCGGCGCAAACCTTCAACAGGAGATAACGAATTCCCTGATTGTCATTTTCATTGAGAGCAAGAAGAAACTTGAAGACAGATGTTGCGCCCTCCAGATCTTGCGCTTCAAGCAAGGCCAAACCCAGATTGTTTTGTGCTCGCATCCATGGGCGCGTGCCCATAAATCCCCACCAAGCCATCTCGTCGTCGTCCATCAACGGCGCAAACAGCTCTTCACCAATCAAGGTGGCTTCGCGGAAAAGAGCGATTTTTTCGGCCAAGGTCGGGGCGTGAATACCTAGAATGTTGTAGGCGTCGAGTGCATTGAGATCGATCGAAAGCGCTTTGCGCGCCAGTTTGGTCATCTGCGCCGGCGTTGCCGCTTCCCAAGCCTCAATCAGGATGGAGTCGGCAGGGCCTTCGATGCATGGCCCAAAAGCATCTTGTACGAGTTTTCCCTTTCGCATCACTTTCTCCTTGGAAACCGTTGTGAATCTTCGAGGATGTTGAGATCCATGTGATTGCGCATGTAGCGCTCCGAGGCCTTCTGCAAAGGCTGAAAATCCCATGGGTAGTAGTTGCCGTTTCTCAGCGCCTCATAAACCACCCAGCGCCGCGCCTGACTTTCACGCACTTCGCCATCGTAGCGCGGCATGTCCCATTTGGCCCGGACCTTGATCATATAGGTCGCGACCCGTTCGGCATGGGCTGGATCAGTAGCCAGATTGGTCAGCTCGTCGGGATCCGCATCCAGATCGAAGAGCTGCGGTGCATCCAGTTCACAATGGGTGAATTTGTATCGTCCGTCGCGGATCGCCACCAGCGGCGCTTCCGAACCTTCCGCGGCGTATTCCATCAGCACCGGCGTCGTTCGTTTTTCACCGTCCATGACGTGCGTCAGGCTTTCGCCATCGGTCCAGGGAGCGACGTCCTCCATGGAGACGCCGGCAAGATCGGCGAGCGTCGGAGTGATGTCGAGATTCGATGTCGGTTCCCTGACCAGATGGCCGTCAGCGCCAGGAACGGCGATCATCAGCGGCACCCGCGCAGAGCCCTCGAAAAAACTCATCTTGAACCACATGCCGCGTTCACCCAGCATGTCGCCATGGTCGGAACAGAACACCACGATGGTGTTCTCAGCCATGCGGGTAGCGTCCAGCGTGGCGAGAATCCCGCCAATCTTGTCATCGAGATAGGAAATGTTGGCGAAATAGGCCTGCCGTGAACGCCGTACATTGTCTTGTGTGATGTCGAAGCGCTCGGAGTCATTGGCGTTGTAGAGCCGCTGCGAATGCTGATCCATTTGCGGATAGGGGATCGGCGGCACCCGCGGCGTCAGTTCCGGGCAATCCTCATAGAGATCCCAGTATTTCTTCCTTGCCACATACGGATCATGCGGATGAGTGAAGGAGACGGTCAGCGCCCAGGGACGCGCCGATGCATCGTCGCTGGTCCGCGACAACTGGTGCAGCTTCTGGGTGGCGAAGAATGCCACCTCGTCGTCATATTCCATCTGGTTGGATGTCTCGGCAACGCCCGCCCCGGTGACCGAGCCGAGATTGTGGTACCACCAGTCGATCCGCTCGCCGGGCTTGCGGTAGTCCGGCGTCCAGCCGAAATCGGCCGGATAGATGTCCGTGGTCAGCCGCTCTTCAAACCCGTGCATCTGGTCGGGCCCGACAAAATGCATCTTGCCCGACAGGCAGGTGTAGTAGCCGGCGCGGCGGAGGTGGTGCGCATAGGTGGGAATGTCGGAGGCGAATTCGGCGGCATTGTCATACACCCGTGTGCGCCGCGGCAGCTGTCCGGACATGAACGAGGCCCGGCCCGGCGCGCACAGCGGCGAGGCGGTGTAGTTCTTCGAAAACCGCACCGAGCGCGCGGCCAGCTTCTTCAGGTTGGGGGCGTGCAGAAACTCCGCCGGACCGTCGGGAAACAGCGTGCCGTTGAGTTGATCGACCATCAGGATGAGAATATTGGGCTTTCGAGCCCCGGCGTGAGCGTCCGTCATAACGTTCTCCCCCGGATTTCGAGCAATTGTGTTTCGACGTGATCTTCCACAAGCGCCACAGCGTCATGCCGCGCAGGCCCGGTGCCCAGTGCCTTGCGAATGTAAAGCCCGTCAATCATTGCCGCCGCTCCTTCGGCGATGCGCTCGGCGTCATGGGTGCCCGCAAGCGGCGTCAGCCCGCTCATCAGGTTGGCGTGCAGCCGTCTGGCATAGACCGACAGCAACCGGCGGATGCCCGGCGCGCGCTGGGCGTCGACATAAAATGCCAGCCACGCCGCCACCACATCCTCGGAAAACTGCTTGTCTGAAAAACTCACCGTAATGATCGCCGAGACCCGGGCACGGTTGGTGCGCGCAGCTTTCAGCGCTTTCACCGTATCAATCCGCAGATCGCTCAACAGCGCCTGCACCGAAGCCGTGATCAGCTGGTCCTTGGAGCCGAAGTAATGGTGAGCCAATGCTGGCGATACGCCCGCCCGGCCTGCGATGTCCGACATTGTCACGCCGATTGAACCGCGCGCGCAGATGGCTTCAATGGTCGCGTCTGTCAGAGCCTTGCGACGGATGGGTTCCATGCCGATTTTGGGCATTTCAGCATCTCCTGAGAGTGGGTTGAAGCGGGCTTCAGAACGAAAGATCGTCTCAGAATACACTTGATTGATTGGTCAATCAATAAAAACATGCGCCATAGGAAACACCCCACCGGCTGCCTGAGAGGATGGCTGCATCCTGGAATGCGGGTATCGAACGAAAATCGCCACGCATCTTTTTGAATGCGCGGCGATTTTCCATGGTGCCCCGCCTCGGGCTGGTTGAATGCACTAGCGAGAAGGGGGCGCCTGCCTTAACTCAGCGCCGCCGGCATCGTTGATGATTTGACAATCACCTTGACGCCACTGCGGGCTCGCTCGAACAGATCGATGATGTCGTGGTTGAGCAGTCTGATGCATCCCGACGACACCGCTTTGCCGATGGAATTGGCTTCCGGATTGCCGTGAATGCGGTAAAGCGTGTCTTCGCCGTTCTGGAACAGATAGAGCGCCCGCGCCCCCAGCGGATTGAGAGGCCCCGGGTCCATACCGCCGTTGGCGACAGAGTAGGGTTGCAATTCCGGATTGCGCGCCACCATGTCGTCAGGTGCCTTCCAGCGTGGCCACTTGCGCTTGTACTGAACGACGGCGTCGCCCGACCAGGAAAAGCCCTGCCGGCCCACACCGATGCCATAACGCATGGCGGTGTCGCTGTTTTCGATCAGGTGCAGGTAGAACGCGTTGGGATCGACAATAATCGTGCCCGCAGCTTCGCCCGGGAAGGGATTGGGCACCTGTTGCCGCCAGTAGCGTTCGGGAACCACGCCGTGCGGCACCGCGTCGATAGGGTAGGGTTCATCGACAATCGCGCCATAGATCGCCGGCATTGATTGCGGTTTCGGCTTGATCGCCGGTGCGGAAACGGGTTGGGTGCGGCTGCCGATAGACGTGCAGCCCGAAAGCACAGCCAGCGCGGCTGAGCTCAGAAATAGGCGTCGGGAGATCATGAATTTCGATCCTTGGGTGCTGATAAGAAGGAAGCTGCCGCGATGGATGGCAACCCCGATTTGTCAAAGTCAGCTTGACCGTGGTGGTCGGAAAATCCGGGTCGCCGGTGGCGTAGCCGTACCTTCCGCATGCCGGATTTCAAGGGCCGAGACGGCCGTCGCATGCGTCCGCTGCTGAGCGAAAGCCAGGTATCCGGTGTCGAAATAGCAATTGGTCCGGCCGATCGCGCCGCGCTGGCAGCGCTTCGAAGGATTTGCGTTGGTTTTGAGATCTGCTGCCGCATTGGAAATCGAAACCGGTACTGACTGCGGAAGTTCCGCCACATGCGATGACAAGACGCGCGTCAGCGGCCCCGACATCCCGAGGGTGACGGTCAGAAGACACAGAAGCAGAATACGGCCAATAGACATGTAGACGTTCATACCCGGAAATGTGGCAATTTCCAGTTCCAACCGCATCCGCTGTGATCAACAAGTGGTGAGCGAAACTCGCGTCGCGGGCCGCAATCGCATTGGCTGATGTGCGTCGTATCGTCCAAGGCGGGACGGTTCTCGCCTCTACAAAGCCGCCGTACACTCAAAACGCAGCCCACAATTTCCTCAGAGTCCAATCCCTACCGCCTGCACCAATGCCTGGGCCCATATGCTCATTGGCAGACACAGCGGACGAAACCGTCGAAGACCTTGTCATGAAAGTGGGCCGCGAGACGCAGCAGCCCAGCCCTTGCCCCGGCGTTCGGCTTTTCCTGCTGAACCGCAGAACTTTGATCATTGCTGACAGAAAATGGCAGGAGAGCGGTGTAGGTCACGTCGCTGCCATCAACCCGACGCGGAGTTTTCTCATGCTTACCCTTTACCACGCACCTCACTCTCGCTCCTCACGCATTGTTCGCCTGGTCCTGGAGCTTGGCGTCCTCGACCAGGTCGAGATCCGCATCGTCACGATACCGCGCAACGACGGGTCGGGTGCCATTGATCCCGCCAATCCTCATCCCGAAGGCAAGGTGCCGTTGCTGGTTCATGATGAGGTCGAGATTTGGGAATCCAACGCCATCATGCTGTACTTGACTGACCTGTTCCCCGATGCAGGACTTGGCCGCTCTGTCGGAAGCCCGGATCGAGGCAGCTATCTGAGCTGGCTGGCCTGGTATGGCAATGTTGTCGAGCCAGTCATCGTGTGTGATGCGGCGGGTCTCAGCCATCCGTTCCTCGACGCGACGTTTCGTGGCGTTCCCGAGGTCGTTGCACGTCTGACCGGGCAACTGGAAAAGACGCCGTTTCTTTTGGGAGAGCAGTTCTCGGCGGCAGATCTGCTGTTGGTCTCGCCCTATGTCTGGTTCCCGCAAGCCACTCCCGATGTCCCTATCATCCGCGATTGGATCGCGCGCTGCCAGGCGCGCCCGGCGGCCGAGGCCATCACGGACTTCGATCAGGCTGCTGTGCAGGCCTGAAGCAACTGGGTTTCCGGTGGTGTCGATGGCGGCGCCGTTGCTGTCAGAGCCGGGATCGGTCTGCCGATGTTCCCGGCTCAATGCCATAAGCAGTCCGTTCTCCCCTTTACAAAGCTGCGCGCACGCTCAAAATGCGGCCCAAGATTTCTAGAGAGTCCCGGAGAGCATCATCATGACTGCCTGTATCATCGGCTGGGCCCATACGCCCTTCGGCAAACACACCGAGGAAACCGTCGAAAGCCTTGTCACGAAAGTGGCGCGCGAAGCACTCGAACATGCCGGACTTGAAGCTGGCGATATTGACGAGATCTATCTCGGTCACTTCAATGCCGGTTTTTCCGCGCAGGACTTTACCGCCAGCCTGGTGCTGCAGGCCGATGATGGCTTCCGGTTCAAGCCGACAACCCGTGTTGAAAACGCCTGCGCCACCGGCTCTGCGGCCGTGCATCAGGGCATCAAGGCGATCCGCGCAGGTAGCGCGCGCCGGGTGCTGGTGGTTGGCGTCGAGCAGATGACCACGACGCCCGGACCGCAAATCGGCGCCAATCTGCTCAAGGCCTCCTATCTGCCAGAAGATGGCGACACGCCCGCGGGCTTCGCCGGTGTGTTCGGCAAGATTGCCGATGGCTATTTCCAGAAATACGGCGACCAGTCCGATGGCCTCGCAGCGATTGCCGCCAAGAACCACAAGAACGGCGTCGACAATCCATGGGCGCAGATGCGCAAGGATCTCGGCTTTGAGTTCTGCCGTACCGAAAGTGACAAGAACCCGTTCGTCGCAGGCCCACTCAAGCGCACCGATTGCTCGCTGGTTTCCGACGGGGCGGCTGCCATCGTGCTCGCCGATGTGAATACCGCCATGCAGGCGCCGCGCGCCGTGCTGTTCCGCGCCGCCGAACACGTGCAGGACTTCCTTCCGATGTCCAAGCGCGACATTCTCGCCTTCGAGGGCTGCGCCGAAGGCTGGAAGCGGGCGTTTGCCAACTCCAAGACCTCGCTTGATGATCTCTCCTTCGTCGAAACCCATGACTGCTTCACCATCGCCGAACTGATCGAATATGAAGCCATGGGCCTGGCCAAGCCGGGGCAGGGCGGAGACCTCGCCATGAGCGGCGAGACCGCAAAGGATAGCCGCTTGCCGGTCAATCCATCGGGCGGGCTGAAAGCCAAGGGCCACCCGATCGGCGCTACCGGCGTCTCCATGCATGCGCTGTCCGCCATGCAGCTGACCGGCGAGGCCGGCGGTATTCAGGTCAAGGACGCTGAGCTCGGCGGTATCTTCAACATGGGCGGCGCCGCGGTGGCCAATTACGTCTCCATTCTCGAGCGCATCCGGTGACGGGTGCCACCGCCGGTCACGTTGTCGTCACCGGGGGTGCATCGGGCATTGGCGAGGTGACTGTTCTGGCGTTGATTGATCAGGGCACGACCGTCACCATTCTTGACGCCAGCACTGAGGCCGTTGCCCGCAGTGAAGACCGCCTTGAGGGCGAGGATGTGCTGGCGCTTGTCTGCGATGTCACCGATGAGGAAGAGGTGGCCGAATGCCTCTCACAGGCGGTGGATGCTTTCGGTCCGATCACCGGGCTGGTCAATTGCGCCGGCATTGCCCGCGATATCCCGGCTGAAAAAACCAGCGCCGAAATGTTCCGCCAGATCCTTGACGTCAACCTGACCGGCAGCTTCATCCTCTGCCGCGCTTGCCTCGACCAGATGGGCGACACGCTGTCGATCGTCAATCTCTCCTCCGCGTCAGGCATCCGTGCCAATGCAGGCCGCGTTGCCTATGGCGCGTCCAAGGCCGGCGTCATCCTGATGAGCCAGGTGCTGGCCAATGAGTGGGGCGCCAGCGGTGTCCGCGTCAATGTCGTTGCTCCCGGACCGGTCGACACACCGCTGATCGCGGGCCTGCACACGGTCGAGGACCGCAAGCGCTGGACCGCCCAGATCCCGCTCCGCCGCTATGGCCGTCCCGAAGAAATCGCCGACGCCATCCTGTTCCTGCTCTCGCCCCAGGCCAGCTACATCAACGGCCACGTGCTGACCGTCGATGGCGGTTTCAGTTCCTCGGGAATAATTGCAGGACGGTAAGTTGCGTTTCTCCCGCCGCCGTCACACGGTTGCCTGTACGTGTAGTTTTGCAGTCTTTGCTATCTGCGAACCTGTATCTGATTGCAAATTGTGTTGATACTCGACGTTTATGAACGTTTGACAGCTGTGGAGAATTCCACCTATCCTCTCCCTCGCTACCGTATTGGTGTGAAAAGTCGAACGGGACTTTGCAAGCGCTGTGATGCGGCTATCTGAATAGTTGGGCGACCTTTGCGCGCACGAAATGACGCGCGGCACCCTGGCAAGGGGGCCACATGGACTATGAAACACTCGATCCCGAAGACTGGGCGCAAACCCAGAAACTGGCACATGCTCTGATCGACAGTGCGATCGACTACACCAGCAATGTCAGAGACCGGCCGGTCTGGCGCGACATGCCCAACGACGTCAGGGATAGCTTCCTGACGGACGTTCCACAGACCGCGACGCCTTTGGCAGACATCCTGCGCGATGTTGAAGACACGGTGATGGCCTATCCGATGGGCAACACCCATCCACGTTTTTGGGCCTGGTATATGGGAACCAGCAATTTTACCGGAGCCATGGCTGATTTCATTGCCGCTGTCCAAGGTTCCAACCTTGGTGGTGGCAATCACGCGGCGGCATTGATGGACCAGCAGGTTGTCCAGTGGCTTCGCCAGATGATTGGCATGCCGGAAGGGACAAGCGGCACACTGGTAAGTGGCGGCTCGGTCGCCAACCTGATCGGCTTGACGATCGCCAGGAACGCCAAGGCCGGAATCGATATCCGCGAGGAGGGTGTGATGGCAATGCCTGCACCGTTGCGGTTCTATGGCTCTGACCAGATGCACAGTTGTCACCAACAGGCGATGGAAACGCTCGGGTTGGGAAATAGAGCCTTGTCCCGTATTCGAAGTGGTGACGATCTGACGATGAACCTGAATGAATTGAAAGCTGCCGTGGCCAGTGATCGGGCGAACGGCATCGTTCCTGCATGCGTCATTGCGACCGCCGGGACAGTCAACACAGGCGCTATCGACAACCTCGCGGCAATCGGCGATTTTTGCCATGAACAGGATATCTGGTTTCATGTTGATGGCTGCATTGGCGCGCTTGTCGCCATCGCCCCTCAAAACCGCTGGCGGGTTGAACGGATTGATCGCGCTGATTCAATCGCCCTTGATCCACACAAATGGTTGCACGCGCCGTTCGAAGTCGGCTGCGCGCTGATCCGCTCCAGAGAAGCCCATGTGTCCACCTTCTCGCTCACGCCTGAATATCTGAAGGTCGCAAAACGCGGCTTGGCCGCAGCGCAATGGCTTCATGATTTCGGCATTCAGACGTCGCGGGGGTTTCGTGCGCTCAAGGTCTGGATGTCGCTTCGCGAGCACGGTGTTGAGAAATTCGGGCGGTTGATAGATCACGATATTGCCAAAGGCGCATATCTGTCGCGTTTGGTGGAGGAAGCGGACGGTCTGCAGCTGATGTTCCCGACCAACATCAATATCGTCTGCTTTCGCTACGATCCGGGCGGTCTGGACGAAGCGGAGCTGAAATCACTGAACATCGAAATCATGCTCCGCCTGCAAGAGAACGGAACTGCAGTGCTGTCAGATACGACTGTTCATGGCCAACATTGTTTGCGTGCTGCAATCAACAATCACCGAACGGAAAACCAGGATCTGCAACTGGTGGTTCGCGAGGTACAAGACATTGCAGCGACTGTGCTCAACGAAATCGCCGGTCGCTGAGGCTTGCGGGGATATCATGGCTGGCCGCTGGAGAGGTTCTGCCAATCTGCGGCTACCTCCGCCGCCTGATCGATACTCCCACCGCCGTTGCGCCGATGACCAGCGCCATGCCGGCCCACTGCCAGGGGCTGAACCACTCACCCAGTGCAACCGCCCCGATGGCGGTCGCCACCACCGGGCTGGCCAGCGCCAGATAGGCAGCGCTCGGACCCAGCCGTCCGATGCCTCTGGTCCAGACGAAATAGGCAAACGCTGTGCCCAGCACTATCAGCCAGCCGTAGCCCAGCATTTCCGTCAGCCCCGGCGCGGGCGGCAATCCTTCGAAGAACAGCGCCACCGGCAACAGCATCGCACCGCCGAAGATCAGTTGCCATGTGGTGGTTTCGAGCGGCGTGCCCATCCGGCCCCAGCGGTCGATCAGCACGGTGCCGAGCGCCATTGACAGAGCGCCGCCGATCGCCGCTGCCACACCAATCGGATCGGGACGGGCGTCAGGTGACAGCACCAGCAGTCCCACACCGATGATCCCGGCGATGCCTGCGAGGATCTGCACCGGATGCGGCGCGCGGCCGATCAGCCAGGCTGAAATCACGATTACCACCAGCGGTTGGATTGCGCCCAGGGTTGCCGCCAGTCCGCCCGGCATCCGCGCTGCCGCGACAAACAATAGCCCGAAAAACAGCCCGATGTTGCTAAACCCGATCACCGCATGCCGCTTCAGTGCTGCAACGGGCGGGATATGCGGGTTGAGCATCAGCAGGATCAGCCCTGCAGGCAGCGCTCGCATCGCTCCGGTGAGCAGCGGATGGTCGACCGGCAGGGTTTCGGTGAACACCGCATAAGTGGTGCCCCAAAGCATTGGCCCCAGCAATGTAATCAGGATTGTGCGCAGCATGCGAAATCGCTATTGTTCATTTGACGAAAAATATTTCTACGTCGAAATATAATCGATTTCGATCTGATTGCAAGATCTCAGATGATGCGGGGAAACCATGACGCAACAAAACCCAGGCAAACCGAGCAAACCCGGATCGACGATTGAAGGCATCCTGGCGCAGTGGCGCGCCGCCCGGCCTGATCTGGACTGCCGTCCGATGGCGGTGATCGGCCAGCTCTGGCGCACAAGTCAGCTCGCGATGCGGGCGGTCGAAGCCAATCTCAAGCAATACGATCTCGACATGGCAGGCTTCGACGTGCTGCTGACCCTGCGGCGTCAAGGTGGTGAGCAGGGGCAAGGCAGGGCGTTGACACCTGGCGAGCTGGCGCGCGACATGATGATGTCCCCGCCTGCCATGACCAACCGCATCGACCGGCTGGTCAAGCGCGGACTGGTCG
>Ga0209344_10003351_pt1 | contig 15990 bp, 14 predicted proteins | sample Cruoilmetagenom6_FD_187293 | JGI IMG/M metagenome (GOLD analysis project Ga0209344, IMG submission 187293) | Oil polluted marine microbial communities from Coal Oil Point, Santa Barbara, California, USA - Santa Barbara Oil Seep Sample 6 (SPAdes)... | ecosystem: Environmental > Aquatic > Marine...
ACAGAGATGGTTTCCTCGCCGCGAAGGCCCGCCAAAACAATGCGGATCTTCTCTTCGGAAGAATAGGCTTGCCGCGTCTTGCGGCGGATGGTTTTGACCAGTTTGTCAGCCGAAGCTTTGCTGGTTCCGGATTTCTTGTTCATCTTCACTCCTTGAAGGTTACGATGAACCAGAAATCCTCCGTTAGCTAAATCTCAATTCTGTCCCACAAGTGCTGACGTCAGACACAACACCGAAATGATCCTGCGTGTACCGGCCTCGTTCAGGTTGCGCGCCAGAGAGTGCCAGATGTCGGTCATCCAGCACTCCCCAAAACCGCGACAGGTCCACACATTGGTTGAGCTGCAAACATCCATAAGAATAAGCGCGCAATTGATGATACCCTGATCGACCGTAACTGGCGTCATTTCTCGGACGTTATTCAGCCCGATCACATGAAATGAGGCCGAGAGGATCTAACCTTCCAAGTGAATTGGGCGACGGCCCCGTTTCACGCGACTATGGAAAAGCCATTGCAACATCGCGGCCTACGACCTCAGCGTCTCTTTCTGCGCGGGATATCCACTCCTGCATCGGCGGATAGGCCATATTCGCCTCAATATACGGCGCAACATCCTCGGCAGCTTCGACGCCATATGTCACGTATCGACTGACCATTGGTGCGAACAAGGCATCCACAAAGGTGTAATTGGCCCCGAACAGGTATGGGCCACTGGCCCCATATTTTTGCCGACAGTCGCGCCAGATTTCCTCCATCCTGCGAAGACCTTCCATGACGCCTTCACGACCGCCCTTGACGCCCGGCCCCTTCATACGCGTTTCAATAGAAGGCAATCCGTTGCGCATTGGCCATCGTTTGATCAAATTCATCGGCATCGCAACCCGTACTTCCTCAAACTCGCGATGCACTTCTGCTGCAATACAACGCGCATAACAACGCTGTTCGAAATCCTGCGGCCAGATCTGACCGTTTGGGTTAAGTTCCCAAAGGTATTCCGCTATTGCCATTGAATCCCAAACCACAGTTGATCCATTCACCAACACCGGTACCCGACCTGATGGCGAAACTTCCAAGATCTCTTTTCTGGTTTGAGGCTGACCGAGGAAAATCGACCGTTCTTCAACCTCTAACCCTGCAAGCCGGCACGCCAGCCATCCGCATATTGACCAAGATGCACTCCAAGCATCTCCTATATAAAGAATTGGCGACAAATTATTCTCCTTTTTTGGTATGAAATCTCTCGTGGACACCTAAGATGCCATGCGTCTGGTGAGTTTCTCGGCGGTCAGCAGCAAAGTTGCAGCGGACCCTCTTTGCATATTGTTGCCAACCATAACGCAGCGCCAATCCAAGACGGAGCACGGTTCAAGGCCACCGATTGTTAGTCCCATACCCGTTTTTGCCTCGGCATCGGGCGAAGGGCGCGGGCGCCCTTTCGTCTCACTGACCACAAATGGGTGCTCAATCGCTGTCGGCAGCCGGGCCAGGTCGGGAGGCAATCTGAAATCCCTCAGACAACCAACCAGTTCGGTACGGCTGCACGGACCTGCCGTCTTGAATGAAACGAACAGGGTGTGCCCGACCGTGACCGGAACCCGTGCACATTGCGCTGAGACTGGAAACGCGCTGTCGAAAATCCGTGCGGTCTCTCGTTCCAGCGCAAGCGCCTCATCACATAGCTGTGGATCAACATTATTCAAAATCTCTAGTGCTTGCGGGCCGGTCAAATCAGCACCAGATAACGCCTGAAGTGTAACCACCGACACGGCGTTTATCTCTTGCACGGAGCGGATCGCGCTCAACATCAGCGACAGCATCACCGTGGTGCAATTTGGCGTGGCGACAATCCGAGCATCCCGCGGAATCTCGTGAATATCTGGTATAATCAGAGGGATATCCGCGTCCAGCCTGCATTCGGCTGCGTGTGTAATCACCCTTGACCCACAGTTTGCAAAAGCGCGATCCACGGGCCCGGACAGCCCGTCGGGAAGAACAGATAGAACCAGAGCATCATGCGAAGCAAGCTTTGCAAGGGTCTCGGCAGACCCACAGTGATGTTCCAAATCCTGCAACTCAGCCGGCATTGCCGGCGTCAACTTCCAATCGCACGCTTTGCCATAAGGCAATGGTGCCCGTTCCGCCCCCAGATCGCAAACCGCGCGGATTGAAAACATCGGATGACCGATAAGTCGCTGAAGAAGGGTCTGGCCGACCAATCGGGCAGCCCCAAGAACGACGACCGGGGTCATGCCGGAGCGCCGAGATGTTTCAGCCCGTACACGCGTTCGATAAAGACCAGCCCGATCAGAGCAATCGACATCTGCACCGTGCTGATCGCCGCAATCGAAGGGTCGAACTGATGCTCTAGGTAAGACAACATCACAACAGGCAGCGTGCTGGTCGATGGGCTTCCGAAAAAGAACGAGACAGGCAGATTGTCGATCGATACCAGCATCGAAAACATCGCGCCTGAAAAAATACCCGGCCGGATCTGCGGTAGCACGACATAGCGAATGATCTGCCAGCGGGTTGCGCCAAGAATTACTGCGCTTTCTTCCAGATCTGGCGGAGCACTGCGGTAAACGCCCGCAACAGTCCTGACTACATAGGGCAAGCCAACAACCGTATGCGCAACAATCAAAGACATCAGTGAAATACCCAAGCCGATGGCTGAAAAATAGAACAGCAATGCCAGACCCAACACGATCATCGGCATCGACAATGGTGACAAAAGCAGCGCCATCAAAAACTCCGTCGCTGGTGTCTTGGCACGTACAAGATAAAGCGCAGCCGGCACACCGACCATCACCGCAATCACCGTCGACATAAACGCAACCTTGAGCGTCACCCAAAGCGAGTTGGCGAAAGGCTCATACTCAACAATTCTATAGAACCACCGGAGCGAAACCCCCTCAATCGGGAAGCTGACATAAGTTGCCGAGGTGAAGGAAACCATCACCACCACAACGATGGGAACGATCAGAAAAACAAAAAATAACAGGGTAACAAGACCAAGCAACCAGCGTTCTCGAGTGTCTTCAGCCATTTGTGCCATTGCGTCACACTCCCTTTCTACGGATAAGCCGCAATTGGAAAAACAGGCATATAAAGGCGATCAAAAGCAGGGCGTTGCTCATTGCGGCTGCAAAAGGCAGATCGCGCGTCGTGTTGAATTGTTGGTAAATCAAAAGCGGCAGTGTCTGAAGCGAACCGCCACCAAGCAAGAGCAGTGTCACAAAGCTTCCATTGGCGAGCATAAAGACCAAAATTGCGCCTGTCCCAAGCCCGTCCATGCTGAGCGGCAGGGTGATCTTTAGAAAGCTCATGCCCTTTCCTGCACCCAGCATCCGTGCGGATTCTTCCAGCCGCCGATCAATGCCCGCCAATACGGAAGCAATGGACAAGATCATGAAAGGCGCAAGGACATGCACCAAGCCCAGCACCACAGCGACGGGACTGTTCAACAAAGCCAAAGGTTTCGAAATCAGGTCGAGCGATTGCAGCCATTCATTGACCAGACCGCGCCTGGCCAGCAACACTTGCCAGCCAAATGTACGCATGATGATCGGGGTCAAAAGCGGAGCGATCAACAGGAAGATAATCAGGTTGTAAAGCTTTCCACCGGCGTGGCGAACCATGAAGTAGGCTACTGGATAGCCGACCAGAATACAGATCAACGTAACAACAACACTCAGCAGCATCGTTTCGCCGATCACACCAAGGTAAAAGCTGTCAAAAAAGAGCCGCTCATAGTTCTGCCATAACCCGCCGCCGGGGGGCGGCAACCGCCCCTCGCGAAAGCTCATTTCTCCAACGAACACGAGCGGAACAATAAAGAACGCCACTAGGAGCAAAAGCGACGGAATCATGAAGGAAAACCCCATGAGCCGCCAAGGGCGCGCAACAGCGCGTGCTCTTGGAACTGTTCCCGCCGTTTGGCGCGTGGCATTCTGTCCGCTCATGGTTTAGGCCCCAATCTCACGGTTCCAGCGATCGACCCAGACAGGTATCGCTGCTCCGATCTCTTCAAAGGGCGGCCAGCGGGTTTCTTCCCATGGGGTGATCCGTTCTTTCAGCCAATCGGGATAAACGACCTCTGAATTTGTCACGCCATACTGAACCATTTCTGCAAATTTCAGCTGAGGTCCCGGTGCGAGCACACTGTTGATATACTCCCATGCAGTATCCGGCGAATTCACCACCTTTTGCACCACAACCGGGTTCATAACCGCGCCTTCGTCGGGATTGATGAAACCGATCCACTCTGCGCCGGTCGAGTAATGCGCCCAAGTACGCCCGTCCCAATAAATGCCAAGCTCTGCTTCACCGGATTCGAGGTGATTGAGGAATTCGGTCGCACCGCCGTAGAAGATAACGGCATTTGCCTCTTGCAGTTGCTTCAGCGCCTCAAATGCCGGATCGACATTGTCGACACTTCCGCCCAAGGCATCGGCCAGCGACCAGATCAGCATCTGTGGCGTCGGCGCATAGCTGATGCTTGGCAGCGACAGGACATATTCACCGGCGAGCGCGCCTTCAATCATCGCCTTGATGCTGCTTGGCGGATTTGCGACGCGCTCTCTGTGGTAGGCAATTCCGGCCGCGCCATAGTCAAAGATCACGCCCCAGCCCTGCACCGACTCAACAAACCGGTCAGGGATATTCTTCAGGTTGGTTAGCTTGGACGGTTCGATCTTTTCCACAAGCCCGGTCCGGCCAGCGACAAGCGCAAGGTCAATGGTGTTCACCAGAACATCAATCGGTGGGTTGTCGATGCTCGCCTCAATCTGGCTCATCCATTGCGGCGGGCCGCCGATCTGAATTTCGGCGGTGCCGCCAGTGCGTGCCTCGTAATCCGCGACGAACAAGTCGCGGATCGCTATCTCCCAAATGCCACCATAGCTGGTAACGACAATGGAATCGACCTGAGCAAAGGCCGGACTCAGCGAAGCTAGTGCAAGGGCACTGCCTGCGACGGTTCCAGCAAGAACCTGACGACGGGACAACTTAGTCAACATGGGTTTATCCTCTTATGTGATTGGAATTGACCCGCTTGGACAGTTTCTGGCGGGAACAGAAATTGGGAGGCTGCAAATGTTTTTTATTATCGTGAGATCGCCTCCAACGCTTCTTGCACGCGTGCCTTCACAGCGTTCGGATCGGACAGCGCCTTTTCAAAAGACCCCTCTGACGCATCAAGATCAGGCAAGACCAGAGAATAGAAATCACGTCTGTGCCTTGATCGATTGGATGCGCCCTCGTTTTGGATGACAGCATTCAGACTGGCCACGACATCGTTTGAGATGGCCGCATCCCATGCCGCGCGATTGACGCCAGGATTGTTATCGGCGGGATGTGACGGTGCATATTTACGCATGTCTGCGCGCCGCGCCTCTGTCGCGGTGAGGTCGATCGTTCCTCCCTCGATGACAACGCCGTAAGACGCAGCCGCGACATCCTCGCTCAGGAATCCGCCCGCAACATCAGCCAAAACCAGATCGGCGGCGCGTTCTAGAGGATCGCCATAGCCACCCCCACCGGGCATCAGCACAGTCAGCGTGTCGCCTTTTTTTACGGGGAGCATATCGATCCGGCCGGTATCTATCGCACAATCGGTGCCTTCATTCAGGATCACCCGCATTGGCGCACCGGGACATCCACCGAACAGCCCCCAAGGCCGAAACCGGAAGCGTTCCATCCCGCGCCCAAGAATACGCCCCGTATCCGCTTCGATGCGAAATCTCAACCGCACGCCAACACCGCCGCGCCATTTGCCAGCCCCACCAGAATCCGGACGGATCCCGTATTCGAGAACCGACACAGAAATTTGCGATTCCACCGTTTCGATCGGATTATTGGCGAGGTTCGAAATACTGGAATCGCGCCCGTCCACACCATCAGAACCCTTGCGCGCCCCACTGCCGCCAACCATCGGCTCGACCACTGCAACGTGAGTGGCACCTGTCTTGGGATCGTCTGCGGCAAATACAATGGGGACCATTGCACCACCACTTGCTGCCGGCATCACCTCGGGCAGCGCCTTACCCAAAACTCCGTTAAGCAGGTCGTTCACTCGCACTGCTGTCGCATGTCGCACGCCCACCGCTGCGGGGGCGACAGGGTTTAAGACGGTCCCTTTGGGCACTGTTACTGTGATTGGACGAAACATGCCGGCGTTCATTGGTGTCGTGGGATCCATTGTCATTATGAACGCGATCATCCGGACCGTCAGCCAAGCATGGCGTTTACCATTGGTGGGGACGTTGAACGCAGCTTCAACCTGTGGATCGGTGCCGGTGAAATCCAGATGAATCTCACCATCCCGCGCCGTCATCGTCACTTCGAGGCGGATCGGATAGGAGCTGACCAGATCATCGTCCATGTAGTCAATAAAGTGATAACTACCATCACCGATCTGGCGCAACACATCGCGCGATTTGGTTGCAGCATAGGTCTGAAGATCGCCGCGCGCGGCACGGAAAGCTTCGATCCCGTGACGCTCAATGATCGCGGCGACGCGGCGTTCACCGACATTTAACGCAGCGATCATCGCCTTCAGGTCGCCAATATTTTCATCCGGTGTGCGGCAATTGGCCTTTATGAAAGACAAGACATCGTTGTTCCACTTCTTTTCTTCCAGCAACTTGAGAGGAGGGATGAACAATCCTTCCTGATAGAGCTCGTGATTGGTGGGTGAAATGCTGCTTGGCACACGGCCCCCGACATCCGACAAATGCACAAAGCTCCAGCCGAAGCAGACCAACTCGCCTTCGTAAAAATATGGCATGAGAAGGTGGGCATCAGGTGCGTGGGTCGCAAGGCCTTCGGAGTCGTAGGGATGATTGGTGATGATCACGTCACCGGGCTTTAAGTCTTCAACCGCACGCAGGGTTGGGCCGCAATCCAGATCGATAAAGCCCGACACTCCGATGGCGCGAGGGTAAGCAAAGAAATGCCCGTCCAGATCAGCCAGAGCTGTGCCAAAATCGGCGGTTTCCTTAACATAGAGCGTGCGGCCGGTGCGTTGCAGGGCATGGCCCATTTCCTCAGTCGCGGCGCGCAGCTTATTGCCCAAGATTTCAAGCAGAATGGGATCGAGACTTATCATTGATTGGCATCCTTGCACTCGGTATGGGTGGCGATCAGGTTTGCTTTTTCGTCCGCGACAGCGGTCCATCCCGGCAGCGCAAAGACTGTGGTATCTGGTTGATCAATCAGGAACGGCCCGTCGATCCGCTGACCTGCCAGAAGCGTGTCGCGTTGATAGATGGGTACATCTGTCCACGTCCCCGCAATGAAGACAGACCGCGTACCACGGCTTTGCGGCGCGGCCTGCCCTGCACCCAGTGACGGCAGGACCAGTTCCGGCATCTCGCCGATGGCACGCACGCGCAGCGTCGTGATTTCCAGCCGGCTCTCGGTATCGCGAAAGCCATAGGTCTTTTCATGCTCTATGTGAAAAAGTTCGGCCACGGCGGCGGCATCGCGGGACTCGGCCACTTCGCGCGGCACCGGTACAGACAGATCGAACCCCTGCCCCGAATACCGGATTTCCGCACTGTGTTGCAGATAATGGCGGTCCAGAATCTCGCCCTCGCCCTCGATAAATTGCGTCGCCTCGTTTTCAAGCGTGGCAAATGCGGCCCAGACTTCATCGTCGCCGGTGCCTTCCGCAAAGGGTCGACGCAACGAGCGCACAAAGTCGCGTTTTACATCAGCAGCAAGCGCGCCAAGCGCACAGAACGTCCCGGCAGCCGGTGGGATGATGAGGCTTTTAACCCCGACCTCTTCGGCCAATAAAAACGCATGGGTTGGGCCTGCGCCTCCAAATGGCATCAGGGCAAGTTCCCCTGCATCCACACCCTTTTGCGCCAACGCTTTCAGCATCTCGCTTGCCATGCTTGTGCTTGCCACCAGAAGCGCGGCCTCCGCGGCCCGCGCTGCAAGATGCGCGCCAGTCAGACCCAGACGCCCTGCCACCTTCGACAGCGCCACCTCGGCCGCCCGCCGGTCAAGCCGCTGTTTGCCGCCAAGAAACCGGTCAGCGTCGATGATGCCCAGCGACAGATAGCAATCTGTTACAGTTGGCGATGTGCCGCCACGTCCATAGGAAATAGGACCAGGATCGGCCCCTGCGCTGTCAGGGCCAACCTTTAGAATATTTTGCGCATCCGTCCACACGATCGAACCGCCACCGGCCCCGATTGCCGAGACCGCCACAACCGGCATCATCAACGGCAGATCACCCACGTGGGTATGATTGGTATAACCCGGTTCACCGCCCATCGAGATCGCGATGTCGCTCGACGTGCCCCCCATATCAAAAGACAGAACGCCCAGCGGTGTCTCGTCATCGACTGTGACCGAAGAGGCAATGTGCGTAGCCGCAGCGACGCCTGCCGCTGGCCCGCTCAGCATTGTTTCAATCGGGCGGGCACGGGCCGTTGCAATCGACAAACTGCCACCATTCGACGCGGTGACGTAAATCGGGGCGTTAATTCCGTCGCCCAGCAACTTGGCCTGAAGCCGTGCGAGATAACCATCCATCAGGGGTTGGATCGTCGCGTTGAGGGTCGCTGCAATTGCACGCTCGTATTCGCGAATTTCCGACCAGATTGTTGTCGACGCTGTAACATCCACACCTTCCAGACGCTCACGGAGTGCCGAAACAATTTCAACCTCGAACGCGGGGTTCATCGGAGCATTTACCAAAATTACCGCCACTGCGCGAACGTCTGCTGCGCGGATCTGCGCAGCTGCACGGTCAAGATCTTCAGCTTCGGGGCAGCGTATCACCTCCCCTTTTGCGTCGATGCGGGCGGGCAACTCGAATACGCTGGAGCGTGGCACCAGCGGCTCTTCTTTTCCGGCGCGAAAATCGTAAGAGTTCGGCATCCGACACCGCGCGATTTCGAGAATGTCCCGATTGCCCTCTGACACCACCAGCGCGGCGCGCGCGCCCTGTCGCTGAATGGTCGCGTTCAGCGCAAGCGTGGTCCCATGCACCACAAGACTGATATCCGCCGGATTGATCCCCTCCTGAGCAATCAGCGCACGCAGCCCCGCAATAACCGCTTCTGATGGGTCCTTCGGAACGCTTGGTTCCTTGTGATATGAGAGACGCTTACTGTTATGGTCTGACAGGACAAAATCAGTGAAGGTGCCACCTACATCGATCCCGACCCTATAGCTAACGATGGCAGATGGCTTGTTCATTCACTCGGTCCTTTTTGCTCAGAAGTTGTGTCTTCGGATGCCAGCAGCACAGCATTCTGCGGGTGCCAGCCAACGGTGACCATGTCGCCCTGTTCGATGCCCGCGCCCACCAGGTCTTTTGCCTGTTGGTAGACGACGAGAGGCGCCTCGCGCCCTGCGATTTCGACTCGAAACACATGATTATTACCCCTGAAAACGTGCCCGGTGACACGTCCTGTCAGGTTGACTTCTGTACCGTCCTGAGGAGCGGTTTCAGGAGCGTCATGTAGACGAAGCCACATCTTTTCTGGCCGAATAGCGACAGTGCCCGCGGCCGCGCCACGTGCACTGGAATGGGCCAGCACGGCCCCTTCACCAACGCCGGGCGCAATGCGTACATTGCCATGGCCATCCTTAACGCCTTGGAACAGGTTCGCAGTGCCCAGGAACTCGGCAACAAACCGGGTCTGCGGTTTGTTATAAATATCATCGGGCGCACCTGACTGAACGACCTGCCCATCGTTCATCACCACGATCTCATCGCTCATGGTAAGCGCCTCTTCCTGATCGTGGGTCACGATCACTGTCGTGATCTGCAAATCGGACTGGATGCGGCGCAACTCGAACTGCATCTCTTCTCGCAAGTGACGATCCAAGGCCGCCAACGGCTCATCCAGAAGCAGCACAGCGGGGTTTGTCACCAGTGCGCGGGCCAGAGCAACGCGTTGTTGCTGACCGCCGGAAAGCTGACTGGGATAACGGCTTTCCACATGTGGCAGGCGCACCATCGCCAGCATCTCGGCGGTGCGTGCCGCAATTTCGTCAGACCCCACGCCCGCCATCCGCAACCCGAAGGACACATTTTCACCAATCGTCATATGCGGAAAAAGGCTGTAACTCTGAAATACCATGCCCAACCCGCGCTTATTGGGCGGAACACGGGTCACATCAGCACCGCCAATCAGAATGCGTCCGTCGTCCGGCGCCTCCAGTCCCGCCAGCATCCGTAGCGTCGTTGTTTTGCCACATCCCGAAGGACCAAGCAGCGCCGTCATACGACCGGGACGAATGTCCAGAGTGGTTGGCCGCAGTGCTATGACAGACCTAAACCGCTTAGAAATCCCATCAAGTCGCACGGCGACACCTTTGCGATCGATGGCATCACAATTCGCCGTGCGGTCCGTTGGAGTCGCTATCGGAAAGGCTGTCATATTGGTCCTCAATGTTCGTTCTCATAAGTAAGTCCACGCTTCCGGCGCAGATTGCTGTGGCGATTGACTTTCGTACTAGGACATAGTGATATTTAAGTGGTCAATATTTAAATTGTCATAGGTACATTGAGAGATTCAACATAATGACAGCCCCCAAAAACACGAAAACCACAACAGCAACGGTCACTGAAATTCCATCGGAATCGAATGTAAGCACCAGAAATACTGCGATAAAATACAAGCCCCACACATTTCGAACAATCGTTCGCCTGATCGCCGAAGAAATTCGGAATGGTCATTATCAACCCGGAGATCGCCTCCCCCCCCACAGACGACTTGCCGAAAAAATGGGCGTTGCAGTTGCCACGGTCAGCCGCGCCTACGACGAATTATCTCGAATTGGGCTGACAACAGGCGAGGTGGGCCGAGGAACATTTGTCAGGCGGGCCCCAGGATCCCGGCCTGTCGATGCGATCCTCACGCGACCTGCGCCAACCGAGATCGATCTGTCCATCAATCAACCCGCAATTTCGGAACGACACGACATCGCATTAAAAACCGCCCTCATACGATTGAGCGAGCCATCAGCCGATGCCCTGCGGCTTACGCTTGCCGGATATCAACCAAGCGTTGGCCGCTTCGAGCACCGACAGGCCGGATCCAAATGGCTGGGAACGCTTGGGCTTCATGTCGATCCCGAGCAGATTGTGATATCAAGCGGAATTCAGCAGGGCGTGATGATCTCGGTGGCTGCTGCGTTCAAGCCCGGTGATGTCGTGATCGTCGAAAACCTGACGAACCCAAGTTTTCGTTCGCTGGCCAATCTCTTGCGTCTCTCATTGGTCGGAGCTCCCATGGACCAATTCGGCATCATGCCAGATGCGCTTGACCGGATCGCGCGGGAGACTGGCGCAAAGGGTCTTTACACGATGCCGACGTATCAAAATCCAACTGGCACCGTAATGCCTCGCGAGCGCCGGACGAAAATCGTTGACGTCGCAATCAAGCGCAATCTCACAGTCATTGAAAACGCAGCTTATGATGCGATTTTGAATACGCCTCTTCCGTCACTTTATACCGATCTGGTGGCCAAAGGCGCACCTGTATTTTACATCTCGGCGCTCACCAAAGTGGTGATGTCTGGCGTAAGAATAGCGTTTGTGGTTCCGCCAGCCGCGTTGCTGCCGCAGGTAACAGGGGTCGTTTTTGCAACGACGACCCATGCGCCTCCTTTGGCTGCTGAGATTACCTCTGAATGGATCATGGACGGAACAGCAGAGACCCTGGTTGCATGGCAACGCACCGAGTTGCAGGCGCGTCATCAGATTACAAAAGACGTCCTTGGCGACTTGGTCAGCGCGAACTCGGGACCATGCAACCATTTGTGGCTTCAAGTGCCAGAACCATGGCGCGCGGATGAAGTCCTTTCACTCTGCCGCGCACAAAATGTGATTTTAGGGCCCCCCGCTGCATTCACTGTCGGACGCACCCAAGCGCCGCAAGCCATCAGAATAAGCCTGGGGGCCGCCCGCGACCGCGAAAGCCTTAGATTGGCGGTCGAAGTGTTGGCCAATGTTATTGGTGGCGCACCAATCCTACCTTCAGGCTTTACCTGATGGGCCAAAGCCGGACTAAAAAACCACAATACCTTGCAAAAGAACATCAACGGCGCGCAGGCAAAGCCCCCGGACGGACTCGCTATATAAGGGCGGCCCGCCTAGGGGCTTTGCCGTCCGATAGGCGGGGCAAAATCAAATGCTGAAGCCGGGTCAGTTTTGAACGCTCATTGACAGAGGTGTGCAACCTCAAGGTAACGGACAGCGACAGCGACCGCATGCTGATCCATGTCGATGACGGCAATGGTGGGCGAGATCGCAAAGCGATGCTATCGCCCAATCTGCTGGCGTTGTTGCGCGACTACTGGTGTGAATCCCGCCCGGAGGGATGGCTGTTCCCGGGCAAGCCCAAGATCAACCCGCTGTCGCCACGCCAGTTGAACCGGGCGTTCACCTCGGCCAAGCACATGGCGGGCATCAAGAAGGCGGCAACGCTACACACCCTTCGCCACAGCTTCGCGACCCATCTGCTGGACCCTGCACCCAATCCAGCGTGATGCGGGTTGTCAGGGGACCACAAACCTTTCTTCTTCAACTCATGCCGCCAAGCGTAAATCTGCTGCCGCGTCACTTCATGGCGCTGTGCCACCTGCGTCACCGTTGCCCCGTCGATCCCAACCGACATGACAATCTCGAGCTTGTCCTCGTCACGCCAGAAACGCCGTCGCTCCACCCCCAGAATTTCACCCCGCATCGATGACCCCGCATAAGACACGTCGTTAACGACATGTCTTAGATCATCGCCCCAGTGTCAGGCAGGCGGTGCCAATGGTGCGGTTACGATGAACCAGAAATCCTCCGTTAGCTAAATCTCAATTCTGTCCCACAAGTGCTGACGTCAGACATGCCGGTGCATTGATACGTGGGAGTTTAGAAAGAGTAAGGCCATTTCGCCGCTTTTGGGTTGGGGTCTTGATCGCATCGTTTCCCTTGGGCTCTGGGTCGACTTTCTAGCCAAGTTTAATGCCCGGCACGGAAACAGCACCGGGCAAGTATTCACACTGTCCGGGGATCCTCAGCCGCACGAGCGGCCCGGAGTCCTTCGAGCAGCAGGCAGATATCCGCGACTACCGGGTGTTCAGGATCAATCTGCGCGAAACGCTCTGCTTCGATACGATCCAGGTTAGCGACATGGCGCAGCGACAAAAGGTCTTCGAGCCCATCGAGCTCGCGCCTCAGGCGCCGTGTCAACGGCGGTGACAGAGTGAGATCATCAACCAGAAGCTTGGCGCGCAGCTCGGCATCCGGTCCTCCGAGCAAAGCAGCCGCGCAGAGCGACGGCATAAAGAGGTCTTTGGGCATGATAGATGTTCCTTCGCATCCACGCCGGTCCGACGGGACCGACTTCTGACGCCACAACGTTGTCTTTATTAGCTGCGACAGAAATAGGATTGGCTGTTTCGTGGAAGAGCGAAGTAGAAAGTTGAGAATATGTGTGGCCATGCTGTTCTTGTCGATGGGATGATCCGCATCGACAATGCCGATCTTCGTCCAGCAATGCGGGCTTCGCCTGCCGATTTGACAGCCATAAGGACGTCCTCGGGAATCGCCCAAGGCCGGTTCGGATCGTGGCCATCCGAGAAGCCACCGCTTCCCTTCAGGTGATCATCCCGCCGGTGGTCAGGACAATCCAAAATCTTCGGTAGCCGCCATGGTCGGCTGCCTCCGACGGAAATTGCGCTGGTTGCACCTCGCTCTTCAATGCCAGCCCTCTCAGTATATATGAGAACCATCCAATGGATTGATCGGATCCCGGCAACGCGCTGCCTTGGTGATGGTGTTCGGCTGTCTCGTCGCGCGTTTGGTCTGTAGGGAACAAACGCTTCATCTCCTCCTTTCCCTGCGTCGAGCGGCATTTCAAAGCGACTGCGGCACAATGGGCGCCCGTCGTATTGAAGAGATGGGTGGGATTAATCTGGCACGGAAACATTTTCTTCCATCAGCCGAGAAATCTTTCTGCACCTTACGCAATCGTCGTTGGAATGGCTAATTGTGTTGAAAAACACGGTGTTTTCCGGAGAGGTAGCCATTACGCAGAACATCATTCCGCAATAGCATCCTTATGCAAATGTCGTTGTAACAGCCCAGCATGTTTGGGTGCCTTGTCGGCGGAATTGGAGTATTCAGCCGAGACGCAGTTGTTCAATTAATTGACCTGACGGCTTCATCAAGGTTTCGATGACCGACCAACCCTGTTTGCGGGCGGAACATGTCACAGTGCGTAATGTGCAGAACACTTCTGCCCCACTCATGGCGCGGAAACAACCTGATACTTTTTGCCTGACTTTGCCCATACGCAAATCTCGTTCAGCCTCATTGTTTGTGAAGGGCACGTTGGTTTCCACCAGAAAGCGGATGACCTCAGTTTTGCGCTTTTGCAGGCGCAGCGCAAGGTTATGACCAGTTCTGCGTTTGGGACGGCCTCGGCGCTTTCCGGCTTTGGAAATGGCTTGCACAGGTGGTTGAGCCTCATGAAAGGCAATCGCCTTGGTGAGGATTTCATCATAGCGCTGCAGGAGTTCATCCATGACGTTGGTGTCAAGTATGCGATCATCGGTTCTGGTGTCTGCCAAGGCTTTGGCCTCAAGCAGAAAGGATTTCATGTTGGTGGCCCACGGTTCTTTCTCAATCACGATCAATGCTTGGAGTTCACGAAGATGATGCGCATTGCACAGAGCATGTTGGACGCCTTCGATTGTGAAATACGGGGCCCAGTGATCGTGCACAACAAGCCCGCAGCCCCCCGTCAAGAGATCGCCCCTGCGGGAAGAGACCCGGAAGTGGCTCAGAAGCGGTGAACAGATCACATGTAGCCATTGCGTTTTACCTTCCACGCGCAAGCCGGTCTCATCCAGATGTTTGACTGCCACTTGCGACCCGCTCAGCCGTTCACATACAGCCGTTGCGAAGGGTTTAAGGCGATCAGCTGTGCGCCCGATAAGCTGGGCCAAGGTGGCTGGAACGGCTGAGACGCCAAACAGATCAGACAGAACAAGGGAGAGACGGTCTTGCGGGATGCAATGATAGGTCTGCAGGTAGCTGGGGATACCTGCACGTCAGTTTCCGCAGGCGCGCGGCCAGCGACAACCAAAAAGCCTACGCAAACGTGCCAGCGACAACATCTCTCGAGAATAAGTCAGAGGAGATTACAGACCAAGACACCACTAAATAAGCAACACCACAGCGGCTCACAAACCGGCCAAAGTGGTTGACGTTCTACAGTGCGCCCCCCTTCAAGACGGGTATTTGCCTTCAACCACTTTCATGATCAAAGAGCGGCGCCAGCGGCTCGAACCTCCTTGCTTCGGCGACGGGGGGAATGTGCCACGTTTGATGTCGCGGTAGATGCTTGCCCGAGAGCGGGCCACGATTTCGCAGACTGCTTTGATAGGCAACAGGATGTCTTGGGGGCTGTTTTCGTGGTTCATTCTTCTTCTCCAGTTGGTGAACTGAAGAAGAAATGATGTCGATCAGGTTTCGCCGGAAACGCGGATGTGCCATTAATCGTGTTTGACGCAATCAATCAAGGGAGGGAAGTCTGTTATCCCGCTGTCGTCCCGAAGCCGGAACAGTTGAAGTACAGCACATGGCAAATGCGAAAAATGTCATACTTTACCGATACTTATAATGGTGCCGGGGGCGGCAACAAATAGGCATCACTAGTTATTTAAAATCAACCCGTTAGTATACTTAGATACAATCTAGCACCCCTACCTCAACCACCGGAACCAAGCTGTGAGTGTCTGACGTCAGCACTTGTGGGACAGAATTGAGATTTAGCTAACGGAGGATTTCTGGTTCATCGTAACCTTCAAGGAGTGAAGATGAACAAGAAATCCAGAACCAGCAAAGCTTCGGCTGACAAACTGGTCAAAACCATCCGCCGCAAGACGCGGCAAGCCTATTCTTCCGAAGAGAAGATCCGCATTGTTTTGGCGGGCCTTCGCGGCGAGGAAACCATCTCTGT
>Ga0209344_10003353_pt1 | contig 15976 bp, 12 predicted proteins | sample Cruoilmetagenom6_FD_187293 | JGI IMG/M metagenome (GOLD analysis project Ga0209344, IMG submission 187293) | Oil polluted marine microbial communities from Coal Oil Point, Santa Barbara, California, USA - Santa Barbara Oil Seep Sample 6 (SPAdes)... | ecosystem: Environmental > Aquatic > Marine...
TATGGGGCGGTTTGAATGCCCTCTATTTTTTACCTTTATTGTTGGCAAATAAAAACCGGACAAATGTTTCGACAATTGTGGCTGAAGGAAGAATTTTACCTGACATAAAAGAAGGATTACAAATGGCAGTAACCTTTGGATTAACGGTCGTCGCATGGGTGTTTTTTAGGGCGGAATCTATTGGGCATGCGTTGCTCTATTTGAAAGGGATGTTTAGTATGTCTGAAGGAAAAGAGAAAATTGATGTTTCTTTCATTTTGATTCTAATTATTGGGATGTTTATAATAGTAGAGTGGATCCACAGAGATCAACAATTTGGAGGGGATGTTGCAAAATGGGGCCTAAGTACCATAACTAGATGGCTCTTTTACATAACCTTTTTGATTTTGATATTGATGTTCTTTGGAAAATCGAATAGCTTCATTTACTTTCAATTTTAGTCTATGAAAAATGTAGTCTATAGAATAACGTTTTTTATTTTACTCATTTGGGGTATTTGTAGATTGGTTGATTTGTTTGTTCCTTTTTACTGGGGGAATCCATGGGTTGCATCAAAAATGAGGCACTTAGAGAGGTTGGAGCAAAAACCTAATGTTTTGTTTTTTGGTTCAAGTAGGATTTATAGACAAGTAATTCCATCTATTTTTGATCAAATGGCTAAGGATAAAGGAATTCCAAATGTTGTTTCATACAACTTAGGAGCACCTGCAACTTTTTGTCCCCAACATTATTTTTTATTTGAGGAATTCATTGAGTCTGAATTCTGCTTTAATGGGAGTACAGTTTTTATTGAGTTGATGGAAGTAGATCGGATTGGAGCAAGCTTAATTCACCAAGAACGATCAAACTATTGGTTAAACACTCATAATTTATCATTTGTTTTACATTCAGTTTGGAGTAATCCTACTTTATCTCATAAGGAGAAGTTGACAACTTATTATGAATATACTATTAGTTATTTTGAAAGACAGTTTCATATCGGACACTTCGGTCAAGCATTACTAGATGAGGAATATTACTCTGAAAGCTATATTGGTAAAAATAAAGACGGATATTATTCACTTGAAGAAAATCAAAAGAAATCTAATAGAAAGGAAGTAATTAAAGATTTGACTGTCAGAAAGGCGAACTTAACCAATGTTAGTTTACAAGAGAGGGTGAATTTGTCTATTGCTAATCATAATAATGAAAATAAAGTATTTGACAAAGTTCATTACGCTGAAATAATGAGATTAATATCAAAAGCAACTGACAAAAATATTGATTTGCGTTTTGTACTTCTTCCGAGAAACTCTTCCTTACTTTTGATTAATTTAATGAATAATTTACCAAGTAAAAATAGTATTGATTTGTCTGATCCCTATTTATATCCAGAATTTTATACAATGGAAAACTCCTTCGATATAGGACATCTAAATGATTTGGGAGCTGAGAAATTAACAAGAAAATTATTTCTAGAATGGACAGAAGAATTGAAGTAGATTATGTTATTTAACTCCATAGAATTTGCATTTTTTTTACCTCTTGTATTTTTCCTCTACTGGGGATTAAAAGGGAAGATGCGATCTCAAAATGTGTTGCTTCTACTAGCGAGTTATGTCTTTTATGGATGGTGGGATTGGCGGTTTTTAACTTTAATCATCTTTAGTTCATTTCTAGATTTTACGATAGGAATACAATTGGACAAAACAGATAAGAAGTCTCGTAGAAAGCTATTGCTTGGATTGAGCTTGCTGTTTAATCTTGGAATGTTGGGTTTCTTTAAGTACTACAATTTCTTTATAGAGTCCTTTGTAGACGCTTTTACATTAATCGGAGTGCCATTTACAGCCGACAGATTAAGTGTGATTTTGCCTGTAGGAATTAGTTTTTACACCTTCCAAACATTGAGTTATACGATAGATGTGTACAAACGAGAATTAAAAGCAACGAATGATTGGGTTGCCTTTTATGCATTTGTTAGTTTTTTCCCACAATTAGTAGCAGGTCCAATAGAGCGAGCGTCTAATTTGTTGCCTCAGTTTTCAGTTCCCCGATTTTTCGACACGGAAAAGGCAAAAGATGGACTCAGGCAGATTTTATGGGGGCTCTTCAAAAAAATAGTGATTGCAGATAACTGCGCCCATTATGCAAATGAGATATTCACCAACTATGAAATTTATTCAGGTAGTACATTGGTATTGGGAGCCATCTTTTTTACTTTTCAAATTTATGGAGACTTTTCGGGATATAGTGATATTGCAATCGGAACAGCCAGATTATTTGGCTTCAATCTGATGCAAAACTTCGCATTCCCCTACTTCTCAAGAGATATAGCAGAGTTCTGGCGTCGATGGCACATCTCATTGTCTACTTGGTTTCGCGATTATGTTTACATTCCATTAGGTGGAAGTAGAGGGAACTTAGGAAAGAAGATTCGGAATGTGTTCATCATCTTTTTATTAAGCGGATTTTGGCATGGTGCCAATTGGACATTCATTGTATGGGGCGGTTTGAATGCCCTCTATTTTTTACCTTTATTGTTGGCAAATAAAAACCGGACAAATGTTTCGACAATTGTGGCTGAAGGAAGAATTTTACCTGACATAAAAGAAGGATTACAAATGGCAGTAACCTTTGGATTAACGGTCGTCGCATGGGTGTTTTTTAGAGCTGAATCTATTGGGCATGCGTTACTGTATTTGAAAGAAATGTTCTCCCCATCTATTTTTGCACTTCCTGAAAATCGTCCAATGTATTTAGTAGGTTTGATTCTATTATTTGTGTTAGTAGAATGGTTACAACGAGATAAACAATTTGCTCTTGACTTGAGTCAATGGCAGTCATCTAAGTTAAGATGGGGAGTGTATTATATCCTAATTGCATTTGTTTTTGTTTTTTCTGGGCATGATCAAGAATTTATTTATTTTCAATTTTGATACAGTTTCTAAGACGTTTTTGCTTATTTATTCTTCCTGTGATTTTGTTCATTGTAGGGGTTGAGATTTATTTGGGTCAATATCCATCGACATTTCAGAAAAAAGCCACTTATTTTGAGACGCACAAAGACAGTATTTCGACATTAATACTAGGGAGTTCACATAATCAGGCTGCTTTTCACTTAGAGTATTTTGAAGAACTTACGGCTGTAAATTTAGCTTTCGGAAATCAAAGTCTTATGTTAGATTCTTTATTGTTGGTGAAGTTGCTCGATGAATTGCCGGAATTGAAAGTTGTTGTCTTTGAGTTGGCCTACCACACGTTAGAGTTAGAAACCTCCACGGAGTATCATCGGAACAATTTATATCTAAGATACTATGGAGTGAACCCCTTTGGTAGAAAGGTGAAATTGTCTGATTACTCTATTTTCTTTTCTAATCCAACTTTTTACGTTGATTATTTGAATCCATTTAAGAAAGAGTTGAAAACTAATGAATTCGGGTATCTTCTAGAAAATCCAGATCCATTAACTTCAAATTATAGTTTTCTACAACTCGATTATGATAGTACTAAAATTTTGATGGATACCTCCAATCTTATTATACAGCGCCATCGATATGAGGATGTGAGGGCTTATAATCGGAACGTAATAACATTTGAGGGAATGATAGGTTATTGTTCCGACAAAGGAATGATACCAGTGATAGTTTCACCCCCGATTTATAGAAATTACTACAGTATGATGATTCCTGAAAAGGAACAAAGAAGGTTAGACTTTATCCAATCTTTAAAAGAGCAGTATCCTTCCCTCATTGTTTTTGATGAGAATTTAAAACCTACTGACTATTCAGTTAAATGGTTTAGAAATGAAGATCACTTAAATGAAGTGGGAGCGAAAAAATATTCTAAATTCATTGAAAAAAAATTAATTAATCTTTTAATAGAGTACTAATTTTTTTCTAGCCAAATGTTGGCTCCATGGTTTTTATACAAGAGAGGCATCTTGTTAAAAACCTCACGATGGTGTTGATGCAAGTGATGGGTGAAAAATTTGATTTTATATGCTGAATTGTTCATCAAAAAAGCTCTTAAAATGTAATCTTCATTCCAGCTTCTGCCTTCCATAATCCAATTTTCAGGATATTCAAATGCAGTAAATACATCATGAAAATGAATTAATACCCCAGGTTTAAGAATAGGAAGAATTTCAAAAAGGATGTAGTTTACATCACTATCTGTTTTTGAAATATGTGTGCTATCAATTAGCAGAATATCGCCTTTTTCTAATCGCTTAAATTCATCAAGAGGTACGTCTTGAACAAACTTCTCATGAATTGTCGTAGTTGAGTAGTCACTTTTATTGAGGAGTGATTTTAGACGTTCTGGGTATGGCTCTATGAAGGCTAGCCTATTATTCAATTTAAAACAGTCCCTTGTATCTAGCATAACCGCTGAAGAAAATCCTGACCCAACTTCAATAATATTTTTTGGTTGAAACTTTCGAATAAAGAAATGAAGAATTAAGGCGTCTGAATAAGAATAATATGAATTATTGAAATAATACCTGAGCGAATCTTGCTTTTCAACCTGAAATGGTACATCAGGGTAAAAAGACTCAAACTCTTTGACTAATAACTTTTGTTCTTCAATATTTAAATCAATACCATTTAAACTATTTCCGTCTTTCCACTTTTGATTGTTATTTATTTTATAGTTACTTAGATTAACTATAGGGGAGTAGTAATGACCTGGTGCAACAAAGCAATTTTGTTGAGTAGATTGATAAAGGTCAATTATTCTGAATGGCTTACGTAAAATACTTTTTATGTTCATTATAAGATTGAAATTAACTTTTTGAGTTCAAATATCACTTAAAATTTGTCAATATCCTATTTAAAAAATTAAAATTTAAAGGACATTCTAAATGTGTAAACTTGTGATTCTCGCAGAATAGACTTTAAAAGTTATATATATTTGTAGTATTAATACATAGGGATGAAAATAGCAGTGGTAGGGAAGTTTAATACTGAGAATGTGGGTGTTCATATAGAGGAAACCTTAATGGATATGGGGCATGAGGTTGTTCGAATTGATCCACAAGTTAATTTCCTGCAATATAAAGTCTTAGGACGTAGGATTAATAATCTCTCTAAGTCGTTTTATAATAATTTTCTCGACAAAATTCCAAAAGTTAGACGTATTAAGTCTAAGCGGATATTCAATGATTTTGAAAAAAATAGGATAGACTTAACTATTGTACTTCACGATTTTTTGAATTCAGAAGAAGTTGATCAAATAAAGTTGGTTACTAAATCACCCATTGTGATTTGGTTTCCTGATGCGATTAGTAATTTCGGAAGATCTTTATTTTTTATTGCGGGTTATGACTTTCTTTTTTTTAAAGATAAATATGTGGTTGGTAAACTGCGGAATGAGATGGGGTTGAATGCCTATTATTTACCGCAGTGTTGCAATCCCAAGGTTCACAATAAATTAAATATAACTAATGAGGAGTCAGGCATATATAAATGTGATATTACTAATGCAGGTAATCTATATCCGAGTAGGGCTGCATTACTAAAACAGTTGACTGAATTTGATTTTAAAATGTGGGGTGCTCCTCCGTCTGTTTGGATGGACATTAGGGAGTTAAAAAAAATGGTGATGGGTAGAGAAGTGTTTAATTTTGAGAAAGTAAATGCGTTTTCATCAGCAAAAATTGTATTGAATAATTTACACATGGCAGAGATTAATGGTCTAAATAAGAGAGCATTTGAAATACCTGCATGTGGGGGATTTCAGATTATTTCTTATAATGAGGCTGTAAGTGAATTATTTGAGATAGGAAAAGAAATTGTGGTTTATAAGGACTTGAGTGATTTGAAAAGTAAGATAAGATATTTTTTAGATTCCAAGAATCAAGAGGAGCGAGAAAGAATTGCAGAAGCAGGTTATTATCGTGCAATTAATGAACATACCTACTTCCATCGATTAACCTCCATGTTAGAAACTATATTTACAAACTAATGAATGTACTCGTAGTTCACTTAACACACCCTGAAGGTTATCCACCAGCATTCAATGCGATCAATTGTATATCGAAAAGAGTTAACAACTTAACGATTCTAACAACTGATACACTGCCAACAAATTGGCGTTATGATGATAACGTATCATTAGATTTAATTGAGGGAGAGCATGACCGGTTTAAATATGCTAAACGATCAAGATTTAAAAAAGTTAAGACCTATTTTGAATTTGTTAAAAGAATAATAATCCACCTTAAGAAATCAAAAATAGACCTCATCATCGTTTACGATGATGTGCCATTCCTTTTTTACTTATTAGCTTCTTTCTTCGTGAGAAAGGAAACTCGAATTTGGTTTCACAGCCATGACGTATATCCAGTGTCAGCCTATAAAAAATTTTCAATTAATTGGCTGGCGGCTATTGCAGTGCAGAAGTATTTTCATAAAATTCACTTTTTTTCTTTACCTGCAATAGAGCGGATAAAGATGTTTCCCATAGGTAGTTTTGATGGTCAAACATTTTTTATTCCAAATTATCCTTCCACAAATGTTATTAAAAGGGGCGCAGAAATTGGTGATTTTAAGAACACCGATAAGTTAAAAATTGCATATCCTGGTAGTCCATCTATCAAAAATGGGTTTGAAGACCTGTTAAAAGCAATGAAAGATCCAATTAATGGGAGAATACTGGAACTATATATAATCGGAGAATCTAATCCTGAATATATGGAAAAGTTAACAAAGGTTGCGCAAAAACAAGGTGTCGATAGTCAGTTGTTTTTTGTGGGTAGAGTTCCTTATGTTAAAATGACTGACTTTATTAAACAATTTCATGTAGGATGGGCGGTATATAAACCTTTAGATATTTCAGTTGCGACTGCAGGAACTTCTTCCAATAAAATATATGAGTTCTTAGCCAATGGTTTACCGATAATTGTATTCAACAATGAACATCACCATGAACATTTAGGAAAAAGTGAAGTCGTTTTCTTTACAGATTTAAGTTTGAAAAGTATTCAATTAGCATTGAAGGGTATAATGAAGGATATGGCAAGTCTTCAAATAAAGGCTAGGAATGAATTTTTGGCTAGCTATCAATTTGAATTTGAATTTAATCGAGTGATAGGTGAAGTTGTTTCAATTGTAAAAAAAGATAACAACAGTTTATGCGAAAAGAAAGGTTAATAATATTTTTAAGCCTGTTGTCATGTCTTATATTGGATCGATTGAGTTACTATCCTTACGACGTGTATACTCACAATTTAGCGATATTTTCTTCTTTTTTTGTGTTTTTGACTTTATTTGAATTATTTATTCAGCAGAGATTATTGAATATCTATATCACTATTTTTATTGGTATGAATTGGGTTTTCTTTCAATCTCCATTTTTATTAAAGGAAAAGACTAAGTATTTCCCGCGCATTATAGATGAATCCTATTTGCCTGAAATAGCTTTATACATGTCAATTTCAATAGTGATGGTTTACATAGGGTATTTCTTTTTCTTGAATAAAGTTCAAGCCATTACCTCGAGAGAATTTAGGTTTAAAAATGCGACCTTACAAAAATTGGTTGTTTTCTTTATCATTTTGAGTGTTTTAAATAGAATTGGAACAGCACTTTTTCCAAGTTTGTTTGGTACTTTATCCAATTTAATACAAATATTGTTTTATAGTCCAACTATTGCTTTTGCCCTATATGGATTGTACTTAATACGAACAAAATCCAAGCCTACACTCAATTTTTTCCATCTTGCAGTTATTCTTGTTTTACTGTTAGAATTATTGAGTCGAGTAGCAACTACAATGTTTGTGAGTACTTCATTATTTTTTTCAGGGGTTTTATTGATTTACTTTTATGAGAAAAGGAGACTTCCATTAGTTTATTTCGTTGTCTTATCTTTTTTTTTAGTTCCTTTCTATCAAGCAAGGAAGTACTTTAGAGTTGTTAACTCATCAACTAGTATTACCGGTCAAAAGCAGAATTCAAATTCCCAGTTCGAACAAGGGAAAGAGTTATTATCTAACGTATACTCGTCCGAAGGGAGACAACGTATTGAAAAGTTTAAGGAGATAGTTGATGAAAGGGAAGAATACAAGAAGAATAGATTTGAAAATTTAAGTTTTATAAGTCAAGTGGTCTACTTACATAAGAATGGATTTAAAGAGTTTCTATATGGAGAGACTTTCTATTGGCTGCCATTAGCTCCTGTTCCAAGATTTATCTGGGCCGGAAAGCCTGAGAATACCATGGCTACTGATTTTGCAACGGAGTATGGAGTTCGAGGGGAGGATTCTAATGCCGCTATTAATTTTCCCATGTTAGTGGAAGCTTATGTAAACTTTGGCTTCAATGGAATAATTTTTATGGCATTTGTATTCGGCCTTTTGTTTAAATGGTTTGTTATGAAGTTTGGGGTAGGATTCGGAGATATTAATATGATTATAATAATTAATTGTATTAAACAATTTATTCATGCTGAGGGAAATATTACTTTAGTTTTTGGTGCTTTCCTACAGGTTTATCTTTTCTGGTTTGTTTTGTTGAAAGTAATAGGTATTGATAAAAATTTAAAGGAAGCATAATTCAATGAAAATATTAATTTTTGCTACTCACCCTATCCAGTATCAAGCTCCGATTTATAGAAAATTGTCAGAATTGTACGATATTAAAGTTTACTTTTTAATGAATCAAACTGCAAAGGGACAAGGAAAAGCAGGTTTTGGCGTAGACTTTGAATGGGATGTACCTTTAACGGAGGGTTATAATTTTGAATTCTTGACGAACATTTCAAATAAAGCAACAACGGGTAGTTACACCGGAATTGTAATTGATGAAAAGGAACTAAAGAAGGTGCTGGAGGTCGATAGACCAAGTTTAGTTATCGTTAATGGATGGTTTCCAAAAGGGTTAAGACAAGTAGCTTCTTTCTTTAAGAGAAAAGGTATAACTACTGTTTGCAGAGGAGATTCAAATTTATCCATGACCTCAAATCATTTAAAGAACCTATTAAAGGAAGTATATATAAGATGGATTGTTAGAAAGTTTGACTACTTCCTATATGTTGGGGAGGCGAGCAGACAATTTTATTTACATTATGGTATAGATAAATTTCGACTTTTTCCTGCCGTTCATTCTATTAACACCCCTTTTTTTGAAGAGGAATATCAAAGTATAACTCCGGTAAAAAATAAGGATGGAAAGATTATATTAGGATTCGTGGGGAAACTTATAAATAAAAAGGAACCTTTATTGTTGCTTGATGCGATTAATAAATCTAAATGGAAAGATAGTATTATTTTAAAAGTCGTTGGAGATGGACCATTGAAACAATCGCTTTTAGATAAGGCCTTAGAATTAAATATTGAATTAGATTTTGTTGGCTTTTTAAATCAGTCAGAAATTGTAAAAAAGGGGTATGCCAATTTAAACGCATTGATATTGCCTTCATCTATAAATGAAACCTGGGGATTAGTGGTTAATGAGGTTATGACAGGAGGTATACCTGTATTAGTCTCTAATAGGGTTGGGTGTCATGAAGATCTGGTCATTGATGGAGTTACGGGTTATATTTTCGAGAGTGGAAATTTTGAAAATTTCGTAGAAAAATTAAATCAACTTATCGAAAAGTTGAAAAGTGGGTATGATTTTTCAGAAAACGTTTTCAAACAAATCAATAAATATTCAATTGATCAAACTATCAAAGGTTATTCGGCATTGATTAAACATATTGAAAAAAATAAAAAATAGAAGGATTGAAGAGACTTTTAATTTATAGAAAGAAAGATAATTGCTTCAATAGTATTGAAAATGTTTTTGATAGATTAGTAGTTAATCTAAGGGCGGATAAAATAGAGTTGCCTTATGAAAGCAGGGGAATACTGCCCCGATTAAAAAATATAGCCTATGTTACTCAATTCCGAAAACACTTAAAACACATCACCGGTCATGACCACTACCTCTTATGGTGGCCATTTAAGAAAACAGTGCTAACGATTCACGACATTGAAGCATTGAAGCGAAAAACTGGAATAAAAAAATGGCTTTTCCAAAAATTGTGGTATGATTGGCCAATAGGAAATGCTTCTGTTATTACAACAATTTCAGAGTTTAGTAAGAAGGAACTGCTTTCTATTAATAATTATAAAACACCAATTGTTGTAGTCCCAAATCCGGTTACATTGCCTTTAGTTTATACACCTAAAGTGTTTAATACAGCCTTTCCTCGAATCCTGCATGTCGGAATTAAGTCTAACAAAAATTTGTATCGACTAATACGGGCTCTTTCTGGGCTCAGGTGTGAATTAATCATAGTGGGTGAAGCTACTCAGGAGTTGGAGAAAGAGTTACATAAATATCAAATTACCTACGAATTTAAAACGGGCTTAAGTAATGAAGAAGTAATGCAAGAATATGTTCTTTGTGATTTGGTGGCTTTCGTCTCTACCTATGAAGGGTTTGGACTCCCGATTTTGGAAGCACAGGCAGTTGGACGCCCCGTAATTACAAGTAATGTAGCTTCTATGCCTGAAGTGGCAGGTAAGGGAGCTTTGTTTGTGGACCCATTTTCAGTGGAATCAATAAAGGAGGGAATTTTAAAAGTTATAACTAATGAGGTGTTTAGGAATAATCTAATCGCTGAGGGAGGCAAAAATATTAAGAAGTTTGATGTTAGTCGTATCGCTGAAATGTATCTTAAAGTATATTCAGCCTTAAGTGAATAAATTATTGAAGATGAATAAAATTAAAGATAAGAACCGTTTGCTATGGGCTGACATAATGAAAGGAATTGGCATTATTTCTGTCGTTATTGGTCATATTTATGGGGGGGGGATTCATAAATTAATTTTTTCTTATCATATGCCACTATTTTTTTTTATTGGAGGCTATTTTTTTAAACCAAATGGATCTCTCTTTTATTATTTTAAAAAACAATCAAAGTCTCTTTTGGTGCCATATTTATCATTTTTAACTTTAATCTATCTAGTTTTTTACCTACCTGATTTAATTAGAAATTCTAACCTAGAAAATTTACTTGGTTTTGTTTTTCGTCCTCTTTTAGGGGGGAAGTGGTTAGTTTCTTATGCAAGTGTGTTTTGGTTCATCACCTGTTACTTTTTAACTCAACAAACGGCAAATTATTTATTTATAAAATATTCTGATAAGAAGCTCTTAATAATAGGAAGTGTCTTCTTGTTTTTAAGTTATATTAACTCAATATATCTAAAAGATTTGTGGGTCCCATGGAATCTAAATGTTGTTTTCGCTGCATTTCCATTCTTCTTGTTGGGGTTTATGTATTCAAAATCGAAATTTGTAATTAAAGATACAGTTTTATTAATAATCAGTTGTATCTCAATTTTTTTAGTTTTTGCTTTAGATGATAATACTTATGATATGAAGTATTCTGAGTACGGTATTCCTTTACTCACATTCTTTTGTAGTTTAGTTCTGATTGTATTTATAAAGCGAATTTCAGAAATCATTAGTATTAATAGGTATTCACAATTTATTGGGCAGTTAGGGAAGGCTTCTTTAGTAATAATGTATGGGCACCAACCATTGCAAATTGTTTTGAGGAGTTACTTTTTGGATAATAAGTTTATAATTTCCTTTTTGTCGATAACTTTATCATTTTTTCTGTATAAAGTGTTGTCGAGTAACGAGTCAACTAAATTTTTCTTCTTGGGAATTAAAACAAGAAAGTCCTGAGTTTAGAGGACTATTAAATACATTAAAAGTTGTACATTTCTCTTTAATTAGTGTCTAATTCATGAATAATTTATCAACCTATAATTATCAGACTTTCGACTCAGAAAGTGCCATTCAATTAAATACGATAAAGTTGCTTTTTGAAGGGTTGATTACTAATTTAACTGACCTTCAGCATCGATTGGATTCAAATGGAGACTCTACTGTTATTATAGCTTTAGCCTATCAAAAGTGGGGAAGCACATTTATTAACCAATTGGAAGGTCACTTCTTTATTACTTTGTTTGACGAAGAGAGGAGAATATTATTGATGTATCGTGATCGATTTGGGGTTATTCCGTGCTATTATTATAGAACGGATCATTTCTTTGCATGTTCTACAGAGGTGAAACAGTTGCTTCAACTCCCCAACTTCAAAAGGAAGATTGATAGGGAAGGGCTGGGAGATTACCTTTCTTACGGTTATGTTCATGCTCCAAAAACCATAGTAATTGGTGTTAGTCAGTTATTACCCGGTCATTTCCTTAAATTGACGGATGATGAAGTGAGTATTCATGCCTATTGGTCAGCAACTTATAATTTTGACTATACGATAGATGGTAGAACTGAAGAGCAACACGAGTTCCATATTAATCGAATTCAGGATGAAATAGGGCAACTAAATCTGTTTCTTGAGGAGAAGTTATCTAAATTGCCTAGTCCTGAGAATATAATGACTCTAGTTGGCTTGGTTGACCATCCGACACCTTTTTCCTTTCGGTATCTTTTAGGGAGAGGACAGTCTATTGATCAAGCTGAAAGTATTGCCAGTTCTGTAGGGCATACCACTCTATGGGGTGAAGGTCCTATATATCAAGTTTTAGAATCGTTTCAGGAGTATCGATGGCTGCTGAGTTATCCTAAGAGCTTAAGGCGTGTGATTAGTAATTGGGTTGATATCCCATATAAACAAGAGCTAAGCGCTACTTATCAACAGTTGATTCAACAAGATTATTATGACCTAGATTATTTATATCCAACTTATAACAGGTTGTACCCAATAGCACCACTACAGCAAAGTATAGGAGGTGTTATTGAAGATATGCAAAAGGAAATAGCTCAATCTACTGTTGTTTATCAAACTGCAGGTTTTGCTTTTCCATATTTAGCTAAAGTAGGTTTATTGGAAATGCAATCACTTGTAGCCAATGCACAACTGCCCGCGCTTTATCAATTGACAAAGAATAGAACACATGGGATAAGATATCCTTTTTTAACACCAAAATTACAGCGCTACTTACTGCATTTGCCGGATGAACATAAAGTTACTTTGCGTCAGAAGTTGAAATTGTCCATTATTGAAGTGGATACTCCTCATAGCCTGTTGACTGCATTGAGTGAAGAAAATCGATCTGAACTTTTAGCAAACTTCCAAAATAGATCATTTGTAAATGGACAATTTAAGTTGGATGTTGAGGAGAGGTTTAATCGAATAACACAAGTAAAAAGTGAACAGTTACTAGAATCAATCTTGTTATTAGAGTTGTGGTTAACGGAAAATAATATAGATGAGTAGGAAACCAAAAGTAATCGTATTTATAGATTGGTTTTACCCAGCACATAAAGCTGGAGGACCAATTCGTTCTGTATACAATATCGTGATGGCGTTGAGTCAAGAAATGAATTTTTATATAGTAACATCAGCTTATGATATAGGAGAAGTTAAGCCCCTAGATGGTATTGAAACTAGTATATGGCTGAAAAAAGAAAATTATTCCATCATTTATCTTGAAAAAGAAACACAAACTAGAAAGACATATAAATCGCTGATAAAAGAAATTAAACCACAGACTATTTATCTAAATAGTTTGTTCTCATTGGGGTTTACTTTAAAGCCATTATTGGCGAATACCAATAAAATAAGAACTGTTCTGGCTCCAAGAGGGATGTTAAAGAAAGAAGCTTTGGCGATCAAGCCATTAAAGAAGAGAGTCTTTTTGTTTTTTATGCGTTCAACCCGTTTAATGCGTTCTATTGTTTGGCACGCGTCTTCAGATATAGAAGCTGATGAAGTGTACCTTCATTTTGGCAAAAAATCAAATGTTGTTATTGCTCAAAATATGGCATTTTCTACACCTGAACGACCAGTTTCAACTATATCAAAGGTGCCTGGAGTGCTGCGATTAGTCTTTGTAGCAAGAATTAATGCGATTAAGAATTTAGATTTTTTATTAGAAGTTTTAAGTGAAATGAAGAATCCCATGATTACCTTGGATATATACGGACCAATAGAAGAAGAAGAATACTGGCGAAGTTGTTCTGAGATGATAGTCCAAAATAAGTTGAATGTCACCTATAAAGGAATTCTAGGTCAATTTGAAAAAGAGAAGGTGTTATGGAATTATGACTATTTAGTTTTACCTACTAAAGGGGAGAATTATGGACATGTAATAGTAGAATCATTTCTGTCATCTTTGCCTGTTGTGATTAGTCAGGAAACTCCATGGATTAATTTAGAAAAACAGCGAGCAGGATTCGATTTACCACTAAAACTTAATGTTTTTAAAGATTGTATTCTTCGACTAGTGAATCAAGATTTGGAGAATTATACTGAATATGTAAATGGGGCTAGAGCCTTTTCAGAAAGATACATTGTCAATTCAAAAGTGCTTTCAGACAATAAAAAATTATTCTTAAACGATTAGAATTGATAATTTAGCCTTCAAATAAAAAGAGATGACTTATATATTAGGACTGAATGCATATCATGGCGATTCTTCTGCTTGCATTTTAAAAGATGGGATCGTTATTGCAGCAACTGAAGAAGAACGATTCAGAAGAATTAAACATTGGGCAGGATTCCCAACTCAAGCTATTGAATTTTGTCTTAAAGAGGCGGGAATAAGTATTCAAGAGGTAGACTTTATTACGATTTCACGTGATCCATCAGCAAATATTCACAAGAAAATAATTCATAGTGTGAAGAACTTGGTGAGTGTAAAAGCGCTGAAGGATCGTTTAGCCAATTCTAAAAAAGTAGGAAGTGTAAAGTCCGAATTAAGTTCATTTTTTAATGTCTCCGAGGATGAAATCAAGGCTGAGGTTGTCAACGTAGAACATCATAGGAGTCATTTGGCAAGTGCTTTTTTTGCTTCTCCTTTTGAAGAGTCAGCGATTTTATCAATTGATGGATTTGGAGATTTCACTTCAACCATGATCGCGACCGGAAATGGAAATAAAATTGATGTGATAGATAAAGTGATTTATCCTCATTCTGCTGGAATTTTTTATACTTCTCTAACACAATATTTGGGCTTCTCTCATTATGGTGATGAATATAAAGTAATGGGGTTGGCTCCTTATGGTGAGCCAAATTATACAGAAGAGTTGAAGAAGGTGATCCGGTTCACACCTGACGGATTATTTGAATTAGATACAAAGTATTTCAAACATGCTAAGGAAGGTGTTAGTATGAGTTGGGAGGGAGGAGATCCAAAAATTGAGTCTATCTTTTCTGAAGAATTAGTTAAGTTGTTGGGACCCGCACGAATGAATGGTGATGAATTAACCCAGAAGCATAAGGATATAGCAACTTCAGTTCAGAGAGTTACAGAAGAGTTGATTTTTCATATTTTAAATCATTTACAGCAGCGAACTGGACTAAAGAATATTTGTATCGCCGGTGGAGTTGCGCAGAATTCTGTGGCAAATGGAAAGATACTAGAGAAAACTTCATTTGAACAGGTTTATATTCCTTCTGCAGGTCATGATGCTGGGACTGCTATGGGGTCGGCGCTATGGCTTTATAATCACATACAAGGCAATGATCGCCTTCCTGCTGTATATGATGCCTATACTGGTTATAAGGCAAGTAACGATGAGATTGAAGCTTGTTTGAAATTAAATAATGTGACTTATAATAAATATAGCGATGAAGATTTGCTTGAAGTCGTATCCCAAGAATTAGTAGATGGAGCAGTCGTTGGTTGGTACCAAGGACGGGCTGAGTTCGGACCTAGAGCATTGGGTCATCGTTCTATTATTGTGGACCCTACGCGAACAGATGCAAAAGAATTGTTGAATTCTAAAATTAAACGCAGAGAAAGTTTTCGACCTTTTGCCCCTTCAATTTTGGAGGAGTATGTTAGTGAGTATTTTGAAAAAGTAGATAAGGTTCCGTTCATGGAAAAGGTTTATCCAATTAAACCAGAAAAGTATAAAGTGATACCTGCTGTCACACATGTTGATGGTACTGGACGTTTACAGACGGTCAGCAAAGGAGATCGTTATTATGATTTGATTAATAAGTTTATGGAAAAATCAGGTGTTCCAATTTT
>Ga0209344_10003354_pt1 | contig 15973 bp, 9 predicted proteins | sample Cruoilmetagenom6_FD_187293 | JGI IMG/M metagenome (GOLD analysis project Ga0209344, IMG submission 187293) | Oil polluted marine microbial communities from Coal Oil Point, Santa Barbara, California, USA - Santa Barbara Oil Seep Sample 6 (SPAdes)... | ecosystem: Environmental > Aquatic > Marine >...
GGGTTAAGTCTCCACAATCATAACACGTTAAGCCTTCAAAATAATAATCTGCAAAGTGTCTAAGTAATTTATCTACCCAAACCGGATCGTGAAATTCTTTGTTATTAATTGCTGAAACCATATTAGTACTCATTAAATGATAACAACTTAAAAATACGTATCGGGAATCCTTGGCAGATTTCCAATCCGACACATATTGGCCCATTTTGATTAATATAGGATCTGATGATTGCATAATAATGGTTTTTAGTTAGACTTCCAAATTTAAATAAAATATGAAGTCTGCCTAAATCATCCTCAAAAGTTATACATGAATTGGAGAAAATCAAAATTGTGATTGAAGGATTTTAGGCGGGTTTTCCTAAACGAACTTTCATCTGGTATTTTTAAGTTGCAAAAATGATATAATATAAAGACGCACAATTTTGGGTTTATCTATGGTTTATACTAGGCTTATACTAAGCTTTGCCTAGGCTTTAATACGGGTGAACCTAGGGTGGTGGTTGATTGTTGGTTGATGGATGATGGTTATTTTTATTAGAGCACTGCAATACATTCCATAGCCTTAATGCCATTGTGGCGGTGGTAGGTGTTGCCTTCCATATTTCCAAAGGTTATTCCGAGCCATACCGTTATTGCTATGGGATTGATGTGGTTGCGTTTGAAAAGCGTGAATTTTGGAAAACGGAAAGGATTGGACTGTAGGGGATTTGATAGGACTACTTGGATGTTTTGGTATTCGATATTACAGGACAAGGCTTCGGTAGTGACCGTGGCGCCGAGGCTATTAGATTTTGGATTTGTGGCTCTGTATTTTTGGGTTTTTCTGTGCCATTTGTGTGCCGACGCGGTGCTTATTGCCGCAAGGAGCTGGAAGTGGGTAGCGTTTGATTTGCCTTTTGGGGGAACTACTTTGAGTTGCGGGATTGAAATGGTGATAAGCTGTTTGTTCTGATCTGTAGTGACAACAGGGGTGGCGGGAAAAATACGATTGAAAACTTGTTTTTTCTGTAGTTGAAAACCTATGAGGGCTTCGGGCATGTTGTACAGACTGGCTTCACGTTCCCCTAGTTTTCCCCTCCCCTTTTGGATGATTTTCCTGCAAGTACCAGAGAGACGGCTGGCGAAGCGAGTGTCCTTAAATATTTTTTCGTTTTCCCCGAGGCCAGTGCGGATTGCCTTGGAGAGGACAGATGCGCCGCCAAATTCCTTGGTATTTGCCCTGACTGGGGCAAAGCGTGGATCGTTGTAGATTTGATCTTTTGTAGGTGGGTTCGAGCGTCGGGCAATATACTCTCCATTGAGGAAATAGTAGGTCATTCCTTTTATGGTGCCCACGATTTTTATAATGGATTTTATCTTAGGCATTGACCTGTTTTTTAATAGGTTATAAACTACAAGATAGGGAATTTTTAGTAGTTAGAAGTGGGACTTCAGTTGTGAGTTATCTGTTATCTGTTGTGGGATGCATTGTAAATGTAAAATAAATGGGCACGCTTTACAAAAGCGCGCCAGGGGGATATTGGGTAACAGTTAACAATTAACAATAATCAATAAATCCAACCTATGTGGCTAGTGCGAGCGACTCGCTCTTGCAGTCATAGTTTTGAGACTAAAACTTGAGGATTCAAAGAGTTGGGGGAACGAATCGCTCTTGTAGTCAAAGTTTAGAGATTAAAATTTGGGGCGCAAAGCGTTGTGGGGGAGACGGGCGGGACGCCCGCGCCAGCAAGGGTTTTTAAAGAATAGAGTTGTAACGCTATTTATTGATGAAAAAACAGATGGAAGTGACATTGTAGAAGAACTCAAATCTTTATACAAATCGCATTTGGTCCCTATTAGGCCCAATCGAAAATCAGAAAGGAACCCTGGAAAATATCGCGTAAGAATAAAGCCTAAAATAACTAAGAATCAGAAAGATGGAGTTTGAGAAAACCTTAACTTAATGACATTGAGTGCGAGCGTCTCGCTCTTGCAGTCATAGTTTTGAGACTAAAACTTGAGGATTCAAAGAGTTGGGGACACGGGCGAGACGCCCGTGCCAGCAAGGGGTATATACGTTGTGAATTGCTTTCAGAATTGTATTTTAGTTGACTATTCACAGGCAGCGTGTAATTCAGGGTAGCCCTCAATCAGTTGTGAATTGCTTTCAGAATTGTATTTTAGTTGACTATTCACAGGAGATTACCCATCACAGGCAGAGGAAGTTTTGTTGTGAATTGCTTTCAGAATTGTATTTTAGTTGACTATTCACAGGTTTGGAACTTTTTGGAGCCTTATCCCCAGCGTTGTGAATTGCTTTCAGAATTGTATTTTAGTTGACTATTCACAGGTCTCAGTTGAAACTTTTAAACTTCTTTCGGTTGTGAATTGCTTTCAGAATTGTATTTTAGTTGACTATTCACAGGGGCACTTGAAAAGGAAAATGAAGAACTTCAGTTGTGAATTGCTTTCAGAATTGTATTTTAGTTGACTATTCACAGGATGAGCGCGGGAAGGCAATTCCAAAAATTGTTGTGAATTGCTTTCAGAATTGTATTTTAGTTGACTATTCACAGGCCTACCGGCGGCAGTTTTGATATTGGTTTGGTTGTGAATTGCTTTCAGAATTGTATTTTAGTTGACTATTCACAGGAAAAACTAATCGGAATAACCAAACCCCACGGTTGTGAATTGCTTTCAGAATTGTATTTTAGTTGACTATTCACAGGGGAACGTATGACGTTGTAGAAGATGTTGCAGTTGTGAATTGCTTTCAGAATTGTATTTTAGTTGACTATTCACAGGGTTTCCGATAGCATCCAGCCCTGGTGTATTGTTGTGAATTGCTTTCAGAATTGTATTTTAGTTGACTATTCACAGGACCACCGCCTGCAACATTGATAGCAGATAGGTTGTGAATTGCTTTCAGAATTGTATTTTAGTTGACTATTCACAGGAGGAAGCTAGTTACACAAATGGAAGTTCAGTTGTGAATTGCTTTCAGAATTGTATTTTAGTTGACTATTCACAGGTAAACGGTAAGACCTATGATGGGAAGAAATGTTGTGAATTGCTTTCAGAATTGTATTTTAGTTGACTATTCACAGGTAGTACAAAAAAACTTAGAATGTAGGGTTAGTTGTGAATTGCTTTCAGAATTGTATTTTAGTTGACTATTCACAGGCTCACATCGAAAAGTCAAAAGGTGCTTACAGTTGTGAATTGCTTTCAGAATTGTATTTTAGTTGACTATTCACAGGGTTACTCCTTCGAACCCGCAAACACTTTTTGTTGTGAATTGCTTTCAGAATTGTATTTTAGTTGACTATTCACAGGCTGATGAAATTGTCGGAATGCTTGACAAGGGTTGTGAATTGCTTTCAGAATTGTATTTTAGTTGACTATTCACAGGGCTTATTTTGATTTGTACGCTTGGCATAATGTTGTGAATTGCTTTCAGAATTGTATTTTAGTTGACTATTCACAGGGGCGGAAGCGGCGGAAGTGGAAGCGGAACAGTTGTGAATTGCTTTCAGAATTGTATTTTAGTTGACTATTCACAGGAGCTTTTCACGGCCGTCTGCTACTCTTTTAGTTGTGAATTGCTTTCAGAATTGTATTTTAGTTGACTATTCACAGGTAAAACTATTTGTAGAACCTCTACGGTTCCGTTGTGAATTGCTTTCAGAATTGTATTTTAGTTGACTATTCACAGGTTTACAAGCTAACAAAGCAAGGACGAATCTGTTGTGAATTGCTTTCAGAATTGTATTTTAGTTGACTATTCACAGGGCGTTACCGTTATATCAAGCACCGTAGCATGTTGTGAATTGCTTTCAGAATTGTATTTTAGTTGACTATTCACAGGAAAAATTAATTACTTATTTACGATGCAACAGTTGTGAATTGCTTTCAGAATTGTATTTTAGTTGACTATTCACAGGAGTTTTAGCAGAAATTCTAAATGATGTTAGTTGTGAATTGCTTTCAGAATTGTATTTTAGTTGACTATTCACAGGTTTAATTGCTTTGTAGTAGATGAAGCAGAGTTGTGAATTGCTTTCAGAATTGTATTTTAGTTGACTATTCACAGGAATAGCTTCGGGAGTTTCAATTACTGGAGGGTTGTGAATTGCTTTCAGAATTGTATTTTAGTTGACTATTCACAGGAAAAGAAGATAAAAGTTTAAGCGTTGATGTGTTGTGAATTGCTTTCAGAATTGTATTTTAGTTGACTATTCACAGGTCGGAGTTGAAGCAGGTTATTCATTCCATAGTTGTGAATTGCTTTCAGAATTGTATTTTAGTTGACTATTCACAGGCGGAAGCGAATGTTCCTTGTTTTAAGATGTGTTGTGAATTGCTTTCAGAATTGTATTTTAGTTGACTATTCACAGGAAACGCTACTTCTTATGTGTCTTCTACTTGTTGTGAATTGCTTTCAGAATTGTATTTTAGTTGACTATTCACAGGAAAATATCGTTTATTCCCTGTTTAGATTTTGTTGTGAATTGCTTTCAGAATTGTATTTTAGTTGACTATTCACAGGCTACACAAAGCACACAGTCTTTTAAATTAAGTTGTGAATTGCTTTCAGAATTGTATTTTAGTTGACTATTCACAGGGAGCATTTAATATATAATCTCCCTTATCTTGTTGTGAATTGCTTTCAGAATTGTATTTTAGTTGACTATTCACAGGTGATTCCCGGAATCGTTTGTCGTGCTTTGGTTGTGAATTGCTTTCAGAATTGTATTTTAGTTGACTATTCACAGGTTGAAAGTCCAACGGGCAGGGCGTACACATGTTGTGAATTGCTTTCAGAATTGTATTTTAGTTGACTATTCACAGGTCCTTTTTCGCCCGGCAAGAGATCGCCGTGTTGTGAATTGCTTTCAGAATTGTATTTTAGTTGACTATTCACAGGAAGTAAAACAGATATTGAAACTGCATTTTCGTTGTGAATTGCTTTCAGAATTGTATTTTAGTTGACTATTCACAGGTTCGTAAATCATTAACGCCATTTCCAGACGGTTGTGAATTGCTTTCAGAATTGTATTTTAGTTGACTATTCACAGGAATTCAGAAGAAAACCAATTATGGGTTGGCGTTGTGAATTGCTTTCAGAATTGTATTTTAGTTGACTATTCACAGGGTACAATTACGTTTGGAATGATGAAGATGAGTTGTGAATTGCTTTCAGAATTGTATTTTAGTTGACTATTCACAGGTCGTGTTGCAAACTGCATTGTTGTATTTCAGTTGTGAATTGCTTTCAGAATTGTATTTTAGTTGACTATTCACAGGTGGAAAGGGATGTATTGCCCTCTATGGTTTGTTGTGAATTGCTTTCAGAATTGTATTTTAGTTGACTATTCACAGGATGAAAACAAGACACATATACAGAAGCTCTGTTGTGAATTGCTTTCAGAATTGTATTTTAGTTGACTATTCACAGGATAGCCATATAATCCTTAAATTCACATATCGTTGTGAATTGCTTTCAGAATTGTATTTTAGTTGACTATTCACAGGCGGAATATTTTGCGGTAGTGCATCTTTCTGGTTGTGAATTGCTTTCAGAATTGTATTTTAGTTGACTATTCACAGGACTGTTTTTCCTAAGTACCTTATTTCATTAGTTGTGAATTGCTTTCAGAATTGTATTTTAGTTGACTATTCACAGGCTAAACTTTTAGACAATGGCTAACACTTATGTTGTGAATTGCTTTCAGAATTGTATTTTAGTTGACTATTCACAGGACAAAAACAAAAACATCTATCTTAATGGCGGTTGTGAATTGCTTTCAGAATTGTATTTTAGTTGACTATTCACAGGCAACTCCCCCGAAACAGCAGAAGCAACCAGTTGTGAATTGCTTTCAGAATTGTATTTTAGTTGACTATTCACAGGGCTAAGATTGAAATGTTCGTAAGCGGTCAGTTGTGAATTGCTTTCAGAATTGTATTTTAGTTGACTATTCACAGGACCAAGGCAACAAAAAAGTGTACACATACAGTTGTGAATTGCTTTCAGAATTGTATTTTAGTTGACTATTCACAGGGTTCTGGGATCAATTCAATGGCAGTGCTGTGTTGTGAATTGCTTTCAGAATTGTATTTTAGTTGACTATTCACAGGATACCCGCTCTAAAAAGCTGGTATCCTGTTTTTTATGGTGTTTGGTAGGATTAAAAATTAGTCATTAATATTAAGGTTTCGACTGTGCTCAACCGGACATTTTGGATTCTAAAAAAGTTCCAGTTGTTGTGATGGGGTTTCATTTTCTACTTCTTTTTGCCCATGGAACAGTTCCATCATCCCAAATTGTTTATCGGTTATTTGCATTATACACACCTTGCCTTTTTTTGGAAGGTTATTTTTTGTTCTTCTTATATGGACGCTACTGTTTTCCCTACTGGCACAAAACCGCATATAGATACTAAATTGGAACATTGCAAAACCATCATCCAGTAAGTCCTTTCGAAAACGTGAGGCCACTTTTCGTTCCGTTCGTGTTTCTGTTGGCAGATCAAAAAAGACAAGTACCCACATACTGCGATATTGGTTTAATCTTGAAAAATTGTTTTGGTCAATCATCTATATTGAACTTACCATAAATTGGGGATATAGAATTTTACGGCTATCCCCCTTAAAACAATCATATAAGCTGTTAGTGGTTCTGCTCACCGCATTCATTAGGGGGCTCCATTTATCGTCTATAAAAACATCCAGGGCAGGGATGGACAATAACTGGGATTTTATTGCAGTGGTAAGCTCTTCTACATTTGCGCCCGTCTCCAGGATTTCATAGACAACGGCATCTACATAGATTCGGTATGGCTCCATGATATCATCGGCCAAGCAAAAGGCATTGTATTTATTACGGTGAAAAATACCGACGGATGGCAACATGCCGCTGCTTATTAAGGCTCTTGCCACTACCGCTCTTAAAATTCCATAACCGTAATTCAATAAGTTATTGGGTGCAATTCCTTTTTGGTTTCTGGAAAACTCCGGTACCAAATCACTATAAATATTTTGAAAATAGTGTGCCGCGGCATAGGCTTCATGGTTATCCGCATCTCCACTTTTTACCTGCCCCGCCCATCGCTTTAACTTTAGACCATCTATATTTCTTCCTATTAAATGCGCTGCCTGGTTATCTATTTTTGCTTGCACTGTTTGTTGCCATAGGTTTTTTTTAAGAGGAAGGCTTGCGTTAAGTTGATGGCGAATTCGCTCGGTCTGCTCTGTATGTCCTACAAGTGGTTGTAAAATAGAACAAGGGAGGTGTTGCTTGTCGCAAGTGATTACCGCAGTCTTGTTCTGCACCAGTTTCATTAACAAACCATTTGTTATAGTAATTTGGGGATCTTCCAGAACAATATATCCCAAATCTTCAATGGGAATGGTTGCCTCTTTTTTTTCGCTTTCAGGAAAATTTACCACCAGCTGTTCATTTTTTGTGCTGAGGTAGGCGGGATTGCCGAAAAAGAGGGTGCGTTTTATCATAGTGTTAAGTTAATATTCGCCAATTTGCACTATATCTCCTAAATGGTTTAATCTAACTTTTTTTATGTCCTTAATTCCACTAATTCCAGTTCTAACCCAAGCTATATCCTTTAAATTATTATTTAAATCAACATTAGTTTCTAAATGGTGTCTAAAAAAATAATCTTTGGTTGTGAACTTTTGGACACGGAATAGATTCTGACTTATTGTATCTACCAAGTTAGGGCTCAATAAATCAATTTCTGAAGGATCAAAATCGTTTGAAGGAAAAACAAACATTTCATTTTGTTTCATAGTGAATAAAAATTCCCAGCCTTTTTCATGATTTTTTTTAATAATGGGCTGACCGTGATTTTTTCGTATTACAGCTTCATAAAAAGAAACTACTTCTTCTTGTAAATTCCCATTTTCATCTTTATAAATAGCAACGTGGTGATTATTTCCCGTGCTCACATAATCAACAGGAATTGTATTCCCTTCATCATCTTTTAATTCATTTCCAAGATGATCTTTCGCATTATGGAGTGGTTCCGCGTTGCTTACTCCGGTAATGGTAACCCGTTTTAAAGGAATATTTTTTTCCTCGTTTAGCCAGATTGGGTTATCATCAAGATTTGAGAAAGCTTCTTTGGGTTTTCCGTTGAACTTATCCAATCGGTTTTGAAGTATTCTTTTAACTCCGACATCCACCACTTTATCAATTTTTAAAACGGGCGTGATGTTTTTTCTGATAGTATATCTATCTGAAAAGATTACCGTATTTACTTTTTCTGGTAAGGTTGCTCCCTTATTATTCAGGAATATTGGATTTTTTATCAAACTGTTTTTACCTGTGAAAGCTTTTTTGGGGTCATTGCCAAATTCTGCCAACCGTTTTAAAAGTGGTTCTCTATATTTCTTTTTAGCAACAGTTTCTATCTTTTCTTTATCAAAATTGCCTCCTATTTTTTCAAGTTTTGTTAGGTATTCCTTAGAGCTCCCGTATATAGTTTCTTTGTGCAGTTGTCCACGTGGAGTAAGTTCTGTTTTGGTTTTATATTTATCCTTTCCTTTTATCTTAATTTTATTTTTGTTTTTTGTAACCACTTTATTTTTTGCCTTATGTGAAACGAGAATGGATTCCAAATGCTTTTTTGCTTCTTGCCTAATATTCTCGAAAGGTTTCACAAATTTTCTTCCGCCATCTTTATCACGATAAGTGTATTTTTCCTTTATGCCATAATATTCCCCACCTTTTTGGCTTTCCCCGCTCATATTGTTTAAATACTGAATAAAAGCGGGTTTGGTGAAGGCTACAGTTATAGCATCCATTGCATGATGCCTATGATCATTTCTTTTTGTCCATTCTGCTATGCGGGATAATTCTTTTCCATGGCGATTTTTTATAGTGTAAGTAAGTCCCTGTGCCTTATATTTTTCAAAGTTTAATTCTTTTAAGACATCTATCAACTCCCAATCTTCCCGTAATTTTGAAGTGATTGTTCCAGAAGTGAGGCTCACATTTCTTGTAACATCCAAAAGTATTTGTGCCGCTTTTCTGGCGATGTATGCTGAATTTCCCAAATCCCTGTTTAGAAAATCATCCGGGATTTCTTCTCGGGTCATTAAGAGTTTCTTTCGGTTCATATATTTTATATCCCCGGCAGAGTAAATCTCTTCCACACGTTTTTTAAAATCACCAAGCCAGCCTTTACGTTCGCAATATTCTACGGCGGTTTCATTTCCTTTTTCGAGATTTACATCCCTCAATTCCAGGGTTTTGTTGGAAAAGGAATCATCAAACAATAAGGACTGTGGAATAATGTGCTCCACATCATATTTATTTGTAAAAAGTTCTTCGGGTTTTATATACGTTCCGGAATATAATGTATGGTAACCAGTTGCTTTTAATTCTTTGTAAAGACGATATTTAATTAAATCTTTTCTGCTCACATAGGGCAAACCAAATTCTTTTTTGAGCAACTCCCTTATTTTTTCATAATCGCTGGTAACTTTTGCAATCTGTTTACTCATTTCACTGCGCTGTTGAGCGGTCTTTTTTAATTCTCTCGCCAATTCAATCCGTATTTCATCAGGTCTTCCCAAATGGGGATCATCAATTATGGCGTTTACCACATTGATCATTTGGTTCAGGATTTTTTCAACTACAGGATTACGCAGGCTATTCTTTTTAAGGATTTCTAGCCTTGGTTGTAAATTTCTTTTTTCATTTTCTGTTTTTGTTATGGAATTTGAATGATTGTAACCGGCAAGGGCACAGGCTTTATCATATAGGAAGCCTTCTTTTAGGTAAGGGAGGATTTTTCTCATTGCACGCACACTTAAACTGCCGTAATCTTTCAGAAACGTTATTCCTGCCAACAAACGTGCGTGCGGTTCTTTAAAACCAAAGTTCTCTTCAAGTTTTTGAAGCAAGCTATCTATTCCTGTTGTGGAATTATCATCTTCATAAGAGTATAAAAGATGCCATAATTGATAATAGGGTTGTTTAGGAAAATCGTTGCCTTTTAAATGGGTGTTGAAATCTAAAACCTCTGTCTTAATACCGATAGTTCTGAAACAATCCTTAAGGGTTTTTACTTTTTCCTCCGCGTCTATTTTATTTAAAGTGATATTTTCATATCCTTCTATGTCGAGGATTTTTTGATAAGCATTCACAAAATCTGCATTGGTACGGTTTCCTTCTAAATGTTTAAAATTTATTTTCCAGTCCTTGGCATTTTTTTCAGAATTTTTAAAAAGCCATTTCAGGAAATCCCTATCTGTCATTTGCTTAACCCAGTTCAACTCTTTAAAAAGCTCCAGCTTGGTTTCTTCTTCAAGTTCATACACAATCGTATCATTAGTTTTCTTGGTTACACGGATAGAGTTTATATTCTGCCAAATTTTAAATTCCTGAAATACTGGCGAAGATTTTGGAGCCACCCTAGGGCCAATCAATTTTTTCTTTTTCTCTCCATCAATATTTACAATGCGTTCAACACCTTCGAATTCACAGATATTGATTAGTCCCTTTTGCGATTTTAACCGCCGTTGGTAAAAAATTGTAATATCACGAAGTTGCTCTTTAATGTTTGAGGTGAGTTCAGGATAATGTTTGGCTTGTTCTTTCCAAATAGCTTCAAATTCATCTATATAATCCTGCCTGTAAAAAACTTGGTTCTTTAAAGATGCATGTTGATCTACCTTTAACTGGTTGTATAAATACTGACCTACAGTAAGATCGTTAAAAAACAATTTCTTGCTGCGGTCGCTAATGGCTCCAAGATAACCGCTGGATTGATTGATTTGGTTGTTAATTTCCGTAAGGATAAAAGCGATTTTAGAAAGCTCCAATTGTTCAGTCAGTGCCTTTTTTCGCCATTCAAATTGTTGCAATTTTTTATCTGTGCCTTTCGGATCGGCACGTTCTATTTGCATTTTCTTTTCGAAATAAGGAATGGTCGAAGACTTATTTAAGCCATTAAGGTTTTCCTTATGGTGTAGGGTCAATATTTCCGGATAATAGTATTTTTGAAAATCCCAGATCTTATCAAATTCAGCTTGCAAATCTGAACGGTAATAATCGGGAAGACTTTTATTTCCTTCTTTTATGAGACGATACGATAATTCACCCGGTGTAAGATTTTCACGAAACAACTTTTTTGCAACGGCCATTCCATCAATTAACTGTCCTTCCTCTTGGTTATTAGCTTTACGACTGCTTTTATAACCCCTTTTTTTATTTATCATTAACAATACTCGTGCGAAATCTTCTCTTGATATTTTTTCATCCGGTGCTTTTGCTCGAGCCTCATAAGTTGAAAAAGTTGAATTATTATCTAATTCCGTGAGTGGAGTTTCATCTGTTATAAAACCAATCTCTTTCAAGATTTTGACAACTGCCCCTCGTCTTAATTTATAACGAAACAGATTGCGCCGCATGCCTCTTTTCAAGGTCCTATCGGCATTTATGGTTATACTTTGGCCTTTCTCAAAACTTATTTGTTCGTCAGTGGAAAGAGGAACTACCCTTACACCGGTTTTAATTATAGATGATTTTTCGTTTTCATTTTCGGCTTCATCGACGATTGCCCACCCAATGGATGTTGTTCCTAAATCTAATCCTAAAATTCGTTTCATAAGTATCTGGTTAATTAGTAGTTTATAAACATATAAAAAAATAAAACAACCGCAATGTGGAAAACCGTAATGAGGTTTTAAAAAACTTTCTCTATATTTGAATTACAATTCTGAAGCATTTCACAATAAGGATTATTCCGTTGTGAAAACATTTAAAGCGGTGTGTTATGCATCGCTTTCTTCTTTTATAAAAAAATCATCAATTTATTAAATGTTGCCTTAGCATCCTGAAAGCATGTGCTTCTTCAAGGCAGTAAAAAAATACCTTACATTACTTTTAATCGGAGAGAATTTCAAATATAGGAAATTGTAGGGAACAATAAACAATTAGCGATCAGTTTTTGGCTTTAGGCCTTAGGTTTTTGTGATTGGGTGAATAGGTGAATGAGTGAGTAAGTGTATGAGGGAGTTGAATAGAAATGTTTTATTCGACTTAATATTCAGTAATATTATTTTGTAGACACAAATAATTCCCTAATGTCAACATTTAAGAATTCCGAAATTTGATAAAAAATCTCTACTGCCGGCTGAACATCATTGGTGCACCATCTTGAAACAGTGGATTCCGTTTTACCAAGATGTTGCGCTAAATCTTTACTGGAAACATTTTTTTCAGCCAATACAGCTTTTATACGATTGTAGTTAATTTTTGTCATTTCGTGCGAATAATTGCCGTTTAGTGCAAATATAATGAGTCTAATTTTCTCACGATCTTACTGAAATTATTGTTTCGTGCAATTTTCTTTCCTTTTTATCAAATATACTTTCTTCGAAACAATAATTTATTGTATTTTAGCAAAAAGTAATTACATTTTAATAGCAATTAAAAGTGAAAATTAAATACTCCAAAGACCATCTAGTGGCCATTGGCTACACCCAACTGGAAAACCTCAACGCCATACACCATTTATTACGCATTTTGAACAATCAAAACGAATTGTTGGAGGCGGTTAATAAAAAACTCCGAGCAAATCTCTCAGGCATAAAACAAAAAATCTACCACACTGTCAAAAGAAAAAGAAAAAACTGAAACTGTCAATACTCAATACTAAAAATGATCCATATTGGCCAAAATATCAGACGCATACGAGAGCTTCGGGGGTTAAAGCAGGATGCTTTAGGGTTTGAGCTTGGTATTAGTCAAAAAAGGGTGTCGCATATTGAACATCAAGAGCATGTACCAGAGGATGTTCTTATTCAAATAGCAAACGTACTCAAAGTATCGCCCCAGGTCATTCAACAGTTTACCGAAGAAGCATTTATTGATTACTGTGAAAGTTTATCAAATCCGCAAGCGGATGCAACAGGCATTGAAACGCTCCCTGGGGTTTCCCTGCCTGCTTCGGGTTTTGCCCCTCACGATAAAATAGTTGAACTATACGAACGGTTGTTGCAGGCGGAGCGGGATAAGTTGGCTTATGTGGAGAAGATGTTGGAGAGTAGGTTTTAGGCTGAAGGCTCTTGGTGCTATGGTATCTGCATTTAGCTCGACATTTAAGTGGAAAAAACCATTTTTCACCCCTTCCGTCCGCCGGGAGGTGTGAATTATTTATTTGGAGTATTTAGCCGGCGGCCACCTTCCCCTCTAATCGTATTAGTTATTTTAATTGATTTTTCTTCTGAGGGGAAGGAGCTTTTTTGAGTGAATTAGGGAGAGGATTTTGAATTATCAAGAAGGTCTCAAGCTCTCGACGCCTCGACTGCGCTCGGGACTGGCTAGCTTGAGGCAGGCCCTCGCTCGAGCGGATATTGGAAGTTGAACCTTCGATACATTCTAAAGCAAGTTACTCCCATAGACCACCGTAAAATATCCCTCTCTTTTGGTTTTTTACAACGCTCCTTGGTTTTTTATCCAATCAAGCTTTCACAACTTTGGCTTTTAAAGCCTGTAAGCTATAAGCTTGAGGCCGTAGGCGAGTTTTGTGAAGGACGAATGGTGAAGAGCCCAAGAGCTAAGAGAAAAGAAACAAGAAACAAGAGAAAAGAAACAAGAAACAAGGGCGAATAGCAATGAGAAACTGTTTACTTAAGCGATATGAATACCTTCAAGATAGAACACAGAATAGAGAACAGAGAAAAGAGAACAGAGAAAAGTTATGGGATTTCACCCTTTGGTCGAACAGATAGAACCAACTGAGAACTCCAAAACTATTCACTATTCACAATTCACTAATAACTAGACAAATGAGCTACAAACCCATCACAACGCCCGCTCCAACCCACCTACTACCAGAAGCACTATTAAATGAACTGATAACTGCATTGAACCCGTTGTTTATCTTTTGGGGAGCTTTTTCTATTAATCCCGATGTCACTATGCTTACAATTATTGTGGGCGAGAATGCATGCAATCCCAACAGTTTTGAAAAGGCGGATGCATTGTTGCAAGGTCACCCTCAGTTGCGGCACCGTATGTATACCCAAAGCTACGCCACGGAACAGATTGAAGCGGGGAATCTCTTTTTTATTGAGAATCTTTTATTGGGGAGCGTGGTGTATGGACAGCCGGAACTGGGATTTCCCTTTATGACCCCTACTCTATGTCTAAACGATTTGATAGGCAGAAGCAAACGCGCTTTCTATAAGGAGCTAAAAAAGATTGATGCTTTTAGTGAAGGGGCAAGTAGTCATTTTGAAAAGGGTCACTATGCCCTGAGCACCTTTGCTTACCAACAGACCATGGAACTCCTCTTTCGAGCGGCGGAATATGCCCTGATGGGTAGGAATAAAATTACCCATCGGCTACGGGAACACCAAGAGTACTGCCACGGATTTATAACTTCCTTGGCATCCTTTTTTAATTTAAATGATTTGGAAGAAGCAGCGACAATGGAACTCCTGGACCAGTCCTATTGCGCCGCCCGCTACCAAAGCGATTTTGATCCTAGCCTTGAAGCTGTGGATATGCTGTACTATAAAACAGAACAACTTTTCACTTTGGTTAAATCATTATTCTATTTCACTTGGCAGCGGTGCTTTGTGGCAAGCTATAAAAAAGATAAGTCCGATGAAGCCGGAGAGGAAATAGCGGTAGCAGTAGAATCAACAGATGATACTGCCGTGGAGACCGTGGAAGTGCTACCCCATATGGATAGCGAAGAACCCCAATCCATTAGTATCAAAAGTGACAATTTCGAAACAGAAGACGAAATTCTTCTAAGGGTCATTGAATTGATAAAAACAAAGCTCGCTCTTGATTCCGTTTTTCTAATCAGTAAATACGAGGATCAACAAATAATGGAAGTCTATTTGGAGCAGGCGACTCCTTTAATGCAAAATACTACCATTTACACCCTGATGCTGGTAACCACGGAACCTTCGCCACTGAGCCCTGCAGAAGTAATGAATTTTATTTTTAAGGAAACTGCCGAATGTTGCAGGGTATATTCAATTTTATTTACGGTGGTTGAGATTTTGAGAAAAAGAGATTATGGCAGCCACTTTTTGGAGCATATAATTAGAGAATCGAAATGGGTGTATTATAAAAACGAAAAGGACTTAGATACCGGCTGTGGTATTTCCTATCCCCCACGTATGGTGGAAAAAATAGAGAAAAAATGGAAAAGAAAGTATGACCAGTCAACCCATTTTTTAGATTTTCTGGATATAACAGAACTTAAATATGAAGAACCGAGAATAAATTTAATGGTGGCAAATTTAGCCCTTGAACAAATCTGTTTAGGACTGCTGCAGGTATTTTGGGAATTCAAACCCAAAGAATTTTCCCTGCCATACCTTTTACATTTGTGTAGTCATTTCTCAAACGTCCCCACAACGATATTCCATAAAATTACCTATGAAAATGAGCGTATGTATTACCTTATCTGCAATTCAAGGCATATTCTACGGAATAACAAAAACCCACAGGTGAACCGGACAGACAGTGAGGCGGCCATAAGTATAGCTGAGGACTTTGTGCGGCAGTCGAAAGAGGAAGTTTCTGAGCGATTGGAGCACTTATGGGTTATGGCGGATGAGTATGAAAAAAGAAGAGCTTTAAGGGGGAGATTGTGGAATGGGTGAATTGGTGAGTTTGTGAATTGGAAAATAAGTGAATGTGTGAGTATGTGAATTTGTGAATGTGTGAATTTGTGAATGGATGAATTGTGGGATTGTGGAATTGTGAGGCGTGAATAGTGGTTTGTGGTATGATTGGAAAATGAGATCTCGACTGCGCTCGACCTGACAAGGGGGTTGTTGAGTTGTGGGTTGTGGGTTGTGGTTATGTGTACGTCCCTGATATAGGTTGACCACTTAAAGTGTGGAAAACTATGAAAGCAAATGTACGAAGTATTCGCAAGACGCGTAAATACTCAATTGAATTTAAAAAACGAATTGTTGCAGATTTTGAGAA
>Ga0209344_10003355_pt1 | contig 15972 bp, 16 predicted proteins | sample Cruoilmetagenom6_FD_187293 | JGI IMG/M metagenome (GOLD analysis project Ga0209344, IMG submission 187293) | Oil polluted marine microbial communities from Coal Oil Point, Santa Barbara, California, USA - Santa Barbara Oil Seep Sample 6 (SPAdes)... | ecosystem: Environmental > Aquatic > Marine...
TTTGCAGTATTTTATTTTTAATGTTTTAAATCTACTAAAAATTTGACAAACAAAGACAACGCAACTACGAATTGTCTTTATTATTCACCAAAGGCGCAAGTTTTAGTGCTTTTTTCTTGTACTGAAACACAACCTCTTCAAAATTATTTGCGCGTATTGCTTTTATTTCTTCTTCGGAAATATCAAAGCTAATTCGACTCATATAACGCTGATACACTTTTGAAAACTCAGACTCCACCTCTTGCGTATCTGAAGGAAGCTTGACCTCCGAATCTCCTTGGAACGTCAAGTTCACGCCGCTTTTAGTTTTTAAGCTCATTGTGCTTAAAATGAGCGTTTCTAGAAACAGATACCCGTTGAGTTCTTCAACACCGCCAAAAATGATACATTCTGGCGACTCAGCGATCTTATCTGCCTGTATCTTATCGATCATGGCAAGAGCCTCTTCGCTGCTCTTAGTTGGCGCTGCATTTCCAAATAACTTTTTAATAAAACTCATATAGTTTATTTGTTTCTTTTAAAACAATGAAGCCTGCCCATCATCTCCCACGGGCGGCTCTTCTTCATCGTCTGGCGGTGTTTTTTTTGTGACTTCTTTTTCTTTGGAAGCATCTTCCTCTGAAGAAACCCTTTCTTCGTCTACAACATCGATCTGCTCGGTCGCTACAGGTTCTGGCGCCTCGTAAGGCAAAGGCGAAAGCGCATTGATCTCCAATACTTTGTCTTTGGTTAACTGATTTCCCATGGCTGAAATTCCTTTGATCGATATAAACGCTTCAAGATCAACTTCCCAATTCTCCTGTCGTTCATGTCCGCGTTTTTTTCCGAAGACAACCTCAGCTACAGGTCGATAGTCTGTAAATACCTGTTCTAAATGCGATTTAGGATGATCTGTGATAATCAGTTCGTCTTTCTCAGGGTTATCAACAAGGAATCTCTTTACGTAAAACAATTCCTTTTCACCTTCCCAATAAATTGCCGAAATAGGCTTTTTAGGCTCCCATTTTTCCATGACGATAAGATCTTCATCAAAATGCATGGTAATTTCCGGAATCACTGTTTTGATAAGTCCGCGCTGATTAATAAGTAGCAATCTATCGTCAGGTCGAAATTCGCCAATCAACTCGCCCCTATTATCTAAATTAAGGCGCTGTACAGTGTCATCAAACCAAATTTTTCGAGGTTTTAGCGTAGAAAGTCCTTTTTCCTTCAATTCGATACGCTTTACAGCATACTTGGTCACGATATTTCCTTTGGAAGCACGCCCTTTTACCAAAATATCTGAAAAATCTAGATCGAATTTTAGCTTTTTAATACTTCCGCTTTGACGAAGTAAAACAGTCACTACCTCGGCTTCTCCATTCGGATTGGCCGTAAAATACAGCACGCTAGACCCTTTACTTCCATTGGTAAGGTCATATTCTCGATCGCGAGTCATAGAGGTAACAGCAAAACGCTTTACATACGTGGCTCCGCGCGCTCCGTCTTTGTAGATCATGTTATAGATCGTTCGTTTGTCTTTTTTCTTAAAGACTGCCACGTACAAAATATTTTTACCGATAAAGGTTTTAGAGTCGACTTTGGTCACCATCATTTTTCCTTCCGCAGTAAAAACAATGATATCATCAATATCACTACAATCGGTTACGTATTCATCGCGTCGTAAACTGGTTCCTACAAAGCCTTCTTCTCTGTTGACGTAAAGTTTGGTATTTCGAATCACAACCTTAGTTGCTTCAATATCATCAAACACTTTGATCTCTGCCTTACGCTCTTTCCCCGCTCCATATTCTTTCTTAAGACGCTGAAAATAGGCAATAGAATACGCTATGAGGTTATTCAAGTGATGATTTACCTCAGCGATGCTATCTTCCAACGAATCAATCTTTTGTTGTGCTTTGTCAATATCAAATTTTGAAATACGCTTGATCCGAATTTCAGTAAGTCGCACGATGTCTTCTTCGGTTACCGAACGCTTTAAATGGGTCGTGTGTGGCTTGAGTCCTTTATCAATCGCAGCGATCACACCTTCCCAAGTTTCCTCCTCTTCAATATCGCGATAGATACGATTTTCAATAAAAATTCGCTCTAACGACAAGTAATGCCATTGATTTTCAAGTTCTTCTAATTGAATTTCCAGTTCGCTCTTTAAAAGTTCCACCGTACGATCTGTTGAACGACGTAACATTTCGGTAACACCCACAAAAAGCGGCTTGTTATCCTCAATTACACAACCTAGGGGCGAAATCGAGCTTTCACAGTTCGTAAAGGCGTATAGCGCATCAATTGTCTTATCTGGAGAGATCCCGGCAGGTAGATGGATCATGATCTCCACATCGGCAGCGGTATTATCTTCTATCTTCTTGATCTTGATCTTTCCTTTGTCATTTGCTTTGAGGATAGAATCAATAAGCGATGATGTGTTTGTTCCGAAGGGAATCTCACGTATCACCAAGGTGTTTTTATCATGTTGCAGGATCCTTGCTCTACTTCGAATCTTCCCGCCTCGTAAACCATCATTATAATCTGTTACATCTACCATTCCGCCTGTCGGAAAATCTGGATATATGGTAAATCGTTTGCCTTGTAGGTGTTTTATAGAAGCATCGATAAGTTCTATAAAATTATGCGGCATTATTTTAGTTGAAAGTCCAACCGCGATCCCCTCTGCCCCTTGCGCGAGCAGCATAGGAAACATTACAGGAAGGTTAATGGGTTCCTTTCGACGACCGTCATAGGAAGCCTGCCACTCAGTGATCTTAGGGTTATAAACAACATCTAAAGCGAATTTAGACAAGCGAGCTTCAATATACCGCGAAGCTGCTGCGCGGTCACCTGTAAGAATATTTCCCCAGTTCCCCTGAGTATCAATAAGAAGATCTTTCTGCCCAATTTGCACCATGGCATCAGCGATACTTGCATCTCCGTGCGGATGGTACTGCATGGTATGCCCAACAATGTTTGCTACTTTATTGTAGCGCCCATCGTCTAGATCCTTCATGGAGTGCATGATACGACGCTGTACAGGCTTAAAGCCATCTTCGATGGCGGGAACCGCACGCTCTAAAATTACATAGCTAGCATAGTCTAAAAACCAGTCGCGATACATCCCCGTAACTTTGGTGATGGTATCTCCCGAGGTATCTTCGTTCTCCCCGAGATAGTCTGGCGTTACGTTTTCTTCTTCTTCGTTAGTGTTTTCTTGTTCTTCGCTCATTTTTTTTTAAAACGAATTTGGAGTATAGAATATAGAACATGGACTAAGCTAGTCGATCTATAAAACTTCCTATTCTTTTTTGTAATGACTGTATCGCGGAGAGCATTTCTTCATAACTCTCTTGCGATACATACTTTTCGTTTTTTGCAACTTCAAGTTGCGTTTCCCATTCGAAAGCCGATCCAAGGCTTGTTTCGAGATAAATCTTGAAATGTTTATACGTTGATTTAGCCGAACCTTCCGAAATATTGGATGGAATTGAAATAGCACATCTATTCATCTGACTTATCAAACCATATGTTTCAGATTCAGGAAATGACTTTGTAATCTTATAACTCATAGCTACAAATGTAATTCCATCATTCCAAATATTCAGTTTTCTAAAGTTATGACGAGGCATAGCCAAATCTCTTTAAGTCCATATTCTATGATCCATATTCAAAATAGATTATACCTCCACCTTATCTAGCTCTACTTTCAAATTATTGATAATAAATTGTTGTCTGTCGGGTGTATTTTTGCCCATATAAAAAGACAACAGCTCTTCTATGCTCATCGCCTTGTCTAGCATAACTGGATCAAGACGAATATCTTCTCCTATAAAATGCACAAACTCATCGGGTGAGATCTCTCCAAGCCCTTTAAATCGTGTGATCTCGGGTTTTGGCTTTAATTTCTCCAGCGCTTCTTTTCGTTCATCTTCGGAATAGCAATAGATCGTTTCTTTTTTGTTCCGAACACGAAACAAAGGTGTTTGCAAAATATACAAATGCCCTTCCTTGATCAATTCAGGAAAAAATTGAAGAAAAAAGGTTATCAACAGCAACCGAATGTGCATTCCATCAACATCGGCATCGGTAGCGATCACGATGTTGTTATATCGCAAGTCTTCCATCGATTCTTCAATATTCAAAGCCGCTTGCAAGAGATTGAATTCTTCGTTCTCGTATACGATCTTTTTTGAGAGTCCGTAGCTATTTAAAGGCTTTCCTTTTAAACTAAAAACGGCTTGCGTATTTACATCACGACTCTTGGTAATACTTCCACTTGCAGAATCCCCCTCCGTAATAAACAGTGTAGATTCTAAATTGCGCTCTTTTTTGGTGTCGCCTAAGTGAATCCGGCAATCACGTAGTTTTTTGTTGTGTAGATTGGCTTTCTTCGCCCGATCTTTTGCCAGCTTACGAATACCACTTAATTCTTTCCGTTCCCGCTCTGCCTGCATGATCTTACGCTGCATGGCTTCGGCGACATTCGGATTTTTATGTAAGTAGTTATCTAATTGTGTTTTTACAAAGTCATTGATATAGGTTCGCACCGTAGGCAATTCACCGCCCATATCGGTTGAACCGAGCTTGGTTTTCGTCTGGCTCTCAAATACGGGCTCCATCACTTTAATACTGATGGCCGCAACGATCGACTTACGTACGTCACTGGCTTCGTAATTTTTTCCGTAGAACTCGCGAATCGTTTTTACCAAACTCTCTCGGAAAGCCGCTAAATGCGTTCCTCCTTGAGTTGTATTTTGACCATTTACAAAACTGTGATATTCTTCACTGTACTGAGTTTTGCTGTGTGTAATGGCAACTTCAATATCCTCGCCACGCATGTGGATCACGGGATAAACCATATCTTCTTGTGACATGGTATCTTCGAGCAGGTCTTTAAGTCCGTTTTCAGAAACAAACTTCTCTCCGTTAAAATCGATCGTCAATCCCGGATTGAGATAGACATAATTCCGAAGCATCTTTTCAACATACTCGTTGCGATACTTATAATTTTTAAAAATACTCTCATCGGGAATAAAAGAAACCTTGGTTCCTTTACGCCTTGTAGTTTCCTCAATAGCAGCATCATCAACCAGCTCCCCGAGTTGAAATTCGGCACGCTTGGTTTGTCCATCACGAACCGATTCCACTTTAAAATGCGCAGATAAGGCATTTACTGCCTTGGTTCCAACACCGTTGAGTCCAACAGACTTTTTAAATGCCCGACTATCGTACTTTCCTCCAGTGTTCATTTTAGAAACTACGTCAACAACCTTCCCTAAGGGAATGCCCCGACCGTAATCTCGTACTTTAACTTCTTTGTCTTTGATGCGAATTTCTATGGTTTTACCTGCACCCATAACAAATTCATCGATACAGTTATCGATCACTTCTTTCAACAAAATATAGATCCCATCGTCGGGCGACGACCCGTCTCCTAACTTTCCAATATACATACCAGGACGCATACGAATATGTTCCTTCCAATCGAGCGATCGTATATTATCTTCGGTATATTTAGTTTCACTCATAAATCACGCGGAATAAGCGTTAAATATAGGGTTTCAGTATAAAATGCGAAACCGCATTGGCGGAAAGTAATTAACAATTCAAGTATTAAATTGTTAGTAATTATAATGATTTTGTGTTTAAATTTTAGGTTATTCTGAAGTGCTTCGGAAATAACTAGGTTTAGCCAAAGATTTCTCAAAACTCAACTAACGAAACGTTAAAACCTATGTTGTTGATCAAAGAGCCAAGTATATTCGATTTATGAAAAAAATACTCCTATCATCTCTCGTACTAGCAATAACCACGCTAACGCACGCGCAAAAAAGTGAGTCACCCTATGTTTGGGATTGGACTACCGATGGCATTTGGACAGGCGCGGCATTAGCCACCACAACTGGCGGATTTATACTTATTCAAAATAAAAAAGGAATTTCTGAAGCGGAACTCACCACCATTCTTGCCGATCAAGAAAATATCAATGCGATCGATCAATGGCTAGTGGGAAATTACTCTGAAAGTGCAAATACATTGAGTGATATTCCTTTCTTTTTATCCTTTGCAACGCCAGGAGTTTTATTTTTTGATGACGAAACCAACGACCATGCGGGTCAGATTTTAGGTCTCTACTTAGAAAGTTTAGCCACAACAGCAAGTTTATATACCCTTTCGGCCGGTTTAATAAATCGTAGCAGACCCTATGTATACAGTGATGAGGCCGATATGAGTCGTCGTCTTAGCAGTAGTGGCCAACGATCGTTTTATTCGGGACATGTAGCCGCTACAGCAACCGCTACCTTCTTTGTAGCCAAAGTATATAGTGACTTTAATCCAGATTCACCTGCGATTCCTTTTGTTTGGGCCGGAGCTGCCGTTTTACCAGCTGGAGTGGCTTATTTTAGACTGGAGGCAGGTCAGCATTACCTTACAGACGTGTTATTAGGATACGGGCTCGGTGCCGTGGTAGGATATTACGTTCCAGAACTTCACAAAAGAAAAGACCGCAATTTATCGATTGTACCCGTTGGAGGAAGAAGCCTTACAGGTGATATTTACAACGGAATGGCTCTACAACTTACTTTTTAATTGATTTTACGTTCTTTGTACCGACATTAATGATGCAAATCTATGAACGAAGAACGAAAAAAACATATCGCAGCTTCTTTTCCGGAAAATTATGCGGAAACCAATTTGAATATCGTTTTAACAGAAACTGAGTTTGCCTCATTTTTAGTAGGCATCTATGCGAAAAGTACAAATGAAAAGTGGAATATCTTTGCGATCAAAGAGTATATGTATTGGTCCCGAAGTTGGACAAACCACTGTATTTATAAAATTCGTTATGAAAATAAGAGCTCCAACTTTCACTTGAATACACTTCAGGTTTCAAGAAAATCTTCAGAATACAACAGTCAGGATCTTGACCATGACGTACGAATTTTTAAACGTATGCTTTCCTTCTACCTTAAAAACTATAGCTAAATCTTAAACATTAAAACGGAAATGCATCACGTCACCATCTTGCACAACATACTCCTTACCTTCTACAGATAACTTTCCAGCTTCACGAACCTTTGCTTCGCTTCCGTACTGAACAAAATCTTCATATTTAATTACTTCAGCACGAATAAAACCTTTCTCAAAGTCGGTATGAATAACACCTGCAGCTTGTGGTCCTGTTGCTCCAACTGGAATGGTCCAAGCACGCACTTCTTTCACACCGGCAGTAAAGTAGGTCTGTAAATTAAGTAGTTTGTATGCTCCGCGAATTAATTTAGCCGAACCTGGTTCTTCTAATCCTATATCTTCTAAGAACATCTGACGCTCCTCAAAACTCTCTAGCTCTGTAATATCTGCCTCAGTACCAACCGCTAGGATGATCACTTCAGCATTCTCGTCTTTTACCGCTTCTTTGATCTTATCAACATAAGCATTCCCTGAAGCCGCCGCACCCTCATCTACATTGCATACGTACATCACCGGTTTATCGGTAATAAATTGCATTTGCTTGATGAACTCCTCGCGTTCAGAAGTTGTAAGCTCAATAGCACGAACAGAAATACCTGCTTCCAGTCCCGATTTCACTTTTAAAAGTGCTGCTTCTTCTTTTTGTGCTTCTTTATTCCCAGTGCGAGCCGCACGTTTAACTTTCTCTAGTTTTTTATCGGCCGTTTCAAGATCCTTTAATTGAAGTTCAATATCGATCGTTTCTTTATCGCGTACAGGATCAACACTACCGTCAACGTGTACAATATTATCATTGTCAAAGCAACGCAGTACATGCAGAATAGCATCAGTCTCTCTAATGTTTCCTAAAAATTGATTTCCCAATCCTTCACCCTTACTGGCACCTTTAACCAAGCCTGCAATATCTACAATTTCAACCGTCGCTGGCAATACACGCTCAGGATCGACCAATTCTTCCAGTTTTACCAAACGGCTATCTGGAACATTGACAACACCTATATTTGGCTCTATGGTACAAAATGGAAAATTTGCACTTTGGGCCTTCGCATTAGACAAACAATTAAATAAAGTTGATTTACCCACATTTGGCAATCCTACAATACCTGCTTTCATACTTCAGAAGTTTAGAAACTAAGACGCAGAGGCGTCTATTTTTAAAGTTGCAAATATACGTATCGAAGTAACATAGATGTATACTTACACACTTGTTTTTTATCGAAAACATTGTGAAAATTTTTTGTCGATTTTCACACATACTTAACAGCTTGTGTAATAGTTTTACCTCGTAATCTAAAAACACTACATATGAAACCATTCGCACTATTGTTTGCAGTACTTTTTTCTTTTGCAGGTATTGCCAACGCACAAGAAAATATAGGAATAAAAAAGGAAACCGTTACAAAAAAGGTAACTACAAGAGGCACTACGGTTGAAACCAAAGTGATCAATGAGATCGATGAAGAAAAATCGGTGCTTGTGATTGAAGGAAATGACAAAAAAGAGCAAAACTCAACCATGGTCACTAAAAAAGAAGACAAGGTTGAGGTTGTAACAGATGTTGTTGATGTTGACGCTAAAAATGCTGCTTTACAGGCGGAAATCGCCGCTAAGAAAAAAGCTGAACTAGAAGCTTCTATTGCAGCAGAAAAAGCGAAAGTTGAAAAAGAACGTATGATTTTGGAGCAAAATAAAGCCAAAATGCAGAAAGAATTGGAAGCGCGCCGCGCCGCTTTAGAGAGTCGTCCAAAAGGAATGTCGAAGTTGAGTAAGAAAGACAACTAGAAAAAAATAATTGCTATGAATTAAAATCCTGCCAGTAATGGCGGGATTTTTTTTAATTTAAAACGTTAGCAACCGCCTCAAGATACGCTTCAAAGGTGACGAGGTTATTATGTCCACCGCCTTCAATTGTCACAAAATTGCATTGCTCCTTCGGAAGAACTTGTGACAAACTCATGCCAGATTCATACGCTACGACACCATCGCTGGTACCGTGGAAAATAGTAACCGGACATTTTACCTCTTTTAAATACAGGTAACTTTCAAATTTGTATTTCAGTAGATAACGAACGGGAAGTATTGGGAAACGGCGTTTGGCAATATCGATGATACTATAATATGGTGTTTCAAGCAAAAGTTGTTTCGGATTGTTCTCTGAAGCTACATGCGTTGCTATACCCGTGCCCAATGATCTTCCGTAGAGCGTAATTTGATCTTCACTATATTGTTTCTGAAGGTATTGATAACACAATTGTGCATCTTTATAGAAGGCTTGCTCAGAAAGTGCTCCGGTACTTTTACCATAGGTTCGGTAATCTAAAACAAACACATCGTATTGAAATTGAGTAAAATCGCCAGCTATTTCTCCCCAACGAGACAAGTCGCCCGCATTTCCGTGAAAATACAAGATAACACCTTTCGGATTTTCTACTTTAAAATGAAGCGCGTTGAGCCTGGCGCCATCTTCCGAAGTTAAAAACACTTCCTTAAAAGGTTGTTTAAAACGATATTCAAAAGTTTGAGGCAGTTCCGTAGGTAAAAAAAGAAGTTTCTCTTGCAGTAAATAGGCCATGCCTGTAATAAATATATAGATAAACGCTACAAATAACGCAATTTTCTTAAGTTTCCACATGCTATTTTCGGTAAGAATGTTTTACCCCAATACTTGTTGTAGACAGATCAATAGCCTTTCGCTTGCTATCGATAATATCAGTGAGTACTTCGTGATACGACGCAAACGTATTCATATTTTTATGGCCGCCGCCAAGAATGGGATGCAACTTCGTCTGCTCTGCGCGGATCTGCGCCAACTTCACGCTACTTTTAAAAGGTATCAACTTATCGTTGGTTCCGTGAATAATATGGATCGGGCAGTTCACATACCGCAACCACTTAAAGGTGGGCATGGGATATCGCAAAATGATAGACAGTGGCATAAATGGCATATAGCGCCCCGTCACATGTTTAAGACTATAATATGGTGCGTCGAGGATCAGCATTTTTGGATTGTTCATCGACGCGAGTTTTGTGGCAAAGCCCGAACCTAGTGATCTTCCGTAAAGAATGATATATTTTTCTGAAACTTGCTCTCGAATTTTATTATAAATGTATTGAATATCGTGTTTTATAGCCTTCTGCGAGCGTTTCCCGGTACTTTTTCCGAAACCACGATAATCGACCATGATCACATCGTACTGATTCCGTGTAAAATCGACCGCAAACTTCCCCCAACCTTTAATGCTTTTGCTATTTCCTTTTAAATACAAAACGACGCCCAAGGGATTTTCGGTTCTAAAATGTAGACCATTGATAATGGCACCATCGCGGGTTTCAAGATTATACTCTTCAACAATTTGATTTTCGTATTCAAATTGAAATTCCTTCGGAAGCTTTTCAGGCTTAAATAAAAAGAACTCCTGCAAATAATACAATAGAGTGCTGATGACGATATAAATCGCTATCAACCAGATCGTAATGTGTAACCAGTATGGCATTCCTCTAAAGTACAAAATATAAAGATTCCATTACAGAGAACGATCGCCTTCCGAAAGACACCTAAAAAATAATTGAATTAGCATAATTTATCATAAAACATGTTAAAAACCCCAAACTTTAAGTCAGTAATAACAAGTTGTTTAGATTGATTAACAAGCAGTCTAGGTATCTTTGAATCGAATAACGATAACTATTAAAATCAACACTATGAAAATGATGAAAAATGCACTTGTCGTTTTTGCACTAGCTGCAATGACCACAGGATTCGCACAGAAAAATGTAAATGAAAAGGAAGAAAAAGTTATTACAAAAACTTCTGTAACCGACAATACAGGTAAAACTACTTCTATTAAAGAGGTAATAAAGGAAGAAAAAAATGCTATTGCGGTAAACAAGCGCATAGATGCAACAAATTTTACCACGTATACTACGCCAATGCAAGTAGATACCAATGTTTCATATACCAATGAAGGAAAAACGTATCGTTTTGCGGAAGAGCCAAATGGTTACGGACTTATGACGTCAACAGAAGACAGTAAAGCCATGAAATATGCAACACTGCGCCCGATGTCACAAAAAGGATATTATTTCTTTAATGTAAACGGCGTGAGTTCAATTAGCTATTACAACAACAATGGCGATTTCGTTGTGGAAACCTATAATGAAGAAACTGATGAAGTGACGGTAACGACTTATTTTCTTGACAAAGAAGATCGAAAGAAAATGGTTCAAAAAATGAAGGCCAATAAAATGCAGCCTAAAAAATAGTAATTAGTTAGCTACGCGGGTAGCTCCCGTAAACTAAGACACCCTCCAGAGAGGTCGTATTATCGACTTAGGAGGGTGTCTTTTTTATGGTTATTTATTCTTTATTTATGATGCATAAAAGCCTGTTTACTTAAAAGCACTTCCTCGCTTTCTACATGATTTTCATCAGGAACACAACAATCTACGGGACAAACGGCCGCACATTGCGGTTCATCGTGGAATCCTTTACACTCGGTACATTTATCTGCAACAATGTAATAAATTTCATCACTTACAGGTTCTTGCGTCTCACTCGCATCAACCGCCTTTCCATCAGGTAATACTACCTGACCTTCTAGATCTGTTCCATCAGCATAGCGCCAATCATCTGCACCTTCATAAATTGCTGTATTAGGACATTCTGGTTCACATGCACCACAGTTAATACATTCGTCGGTTATTATTATTGCCATCGGGGTTTTCTTTTTCTAACTTTGCACAAATTTAATGCCTAGAAGGGGTAACTCCAAAAAATTATGCATTTAGAGGAAAGAATTAACGCTTTTGTCAGTTTAGGGGAATTTTTAGGGCAGTTTGCTTCGGAAACGCCAACAAAAAATGACCATGTGTCTTATAATGACACCTTTTATGAACCATTTTTAAATGTGTTGTCGCAAGCAAAACATCATAACAGTTGGTTTATAGATGACAACCTTGCCTTCTCTTGCAAAAGTTGGGCGGAAGCACTTTCCGAAGAAAACATCCAACAGTGGGTGTCAAATTACGAAATTCCCAAAACCCAAACCCCAAAGACCATCGCGGTCATTATGGCAGGAAATGTACCTTTGGTAGGCTTTCACGACTTTATTTCGGTATTGCTGTCTGGGCATATTGTAAAAGCAAAATTATCGTCTAACGACAACCTACTCCTTCCCTTTCTTGCGAAATACCTTATCACCATAGCACCAGCATTTGAAGAGCGTATTTCCTTTACCAAAGACCAACTGAAAGATTTTGATGCCGTTATCGCTACAGGAAGTAACAATACCGCTCGATATTTCGAGTATTACTTCGGAAAGTATCCACATATCATTCGTAAGAATCGAAATTCAGTGGCTGTGATCACGGGAAAGGAAACGCCCGAGCAAATGGAAGCTTTGGCAGATGATGTTTTTAGGTACTTCGGACTCGGATGCAGAAATGTTTCGAAAGTATATCTTCCGAAAGACTACGACCTCGATCATTTTTTCAACGGAATGTTCTCTTGGAAGCATGTTATCAACAATCATAAATACATCAACAATTACGATTATAACAAGGCTGTTTATTTAATGAGTGATATCAAACTCTTGGATAATGAATTTCTTTTGCTAAAGAATGACGAAGGCTTCTCCTCGCCTATTTCGGTTGTTTTTTACGAAAGATACGAATCGATCGAAATGCTTTCCGCAACGCTTTCCGAAGAAAAAGAAAACATACAATGTATTGTTTCTGAAGCTGGTATTGATGGACAAATTCCTTTTGGAACAGCCCAATCCCCAGCACTTTGGGATTACGCAGATGGTGTAGACACCCTAGCGTTCTTACTTAGCCTTTAGCTTGTTAGCCATATAAAGTAGCTTTTACGTTTCAATTGAAAGGTGAATAAGCTGTTGACATCCTCTGAATAAATTATAGTGAACTTAACAAGATTTGCTCGGATATTTCACATCTTTGCCCTTTGAAACTTCCGCAACATGAAAAAACATAATTTTAGCGCAGGACCTTGCGTTTTACCACAATCTGTTTTACAAAAGGCAGCAGATGCTGTCATCAATTTTGACAATCTTGACTTATCGCTTATCGAGATCTCTCACCGAAGTAAAAACTTTGTTGATGTGATGGAAAATGCGCGTGCGTTGGCACTAGAACACTTAGGACTTCAGAACAAGGGTTACAAAGCATTGTTCCTTCAAGGAGGAGCCAGCTTAGAATTCTTGATGGTCGCTTACAACTTACTTGAAAAGAAAGCGGCTTACCTCAATACAGGTACTTGGAGTGATAAGGCGATCAAAGAAGCAAAGCATTTTGGAGAGATCGTTGAAGTGGCTTCTTCCAAAGAAAGTAACTTTAACTACATTCCGAAGGGATACAATGTTCCTAACGACGTAGATTATTTTCACTGTACAAGTAACAATACGATCTTCGGAACGCAAATGCAAGCGTTTCCAGACGTTAATGTACCGCTTGTATGTGATATGAGTAGTGATATCTTTTCACGGGTGTTGGATTTTTCAAAATTCGACCTTATTTATGCAGGAGCTCAAAAAAATATGGGTCCCGCCGGAACGACATTAATTGTGTTAAAAGAAGACCTGTTAGGAAATGTCTCTAGATATATTCCTTCAATGCTAGATTATAAGGTACACATCGCTAAAGACAGTATGTTTAATACGCCCGCTGTATTTCCTGTCTATGTTTCTATGCTTACGCTTGAATGGTTAAAAGACTTAGGAGGTGTTGCTGCTATTGAAAAGATAAATAATAAAAAAGCTTCTTTGTTGTATACCGAGATCGATAGAAACCCACTTTTTAAAGGCTTTGTAGCCAATGCTGAAGATCGCTCAAAGATGAATGCAACCTTCACCTTGGAACAAGCGAATTTACAAGACAGCTTTGACGCACTTTGGAAAAATGCAGGTATTAACGGAATCAATGGACACCGTAGCGTAGGTGGCTATCGCGCCTCAATGTATAACGCACTTTCAGTAGAAAGCGTTCAGGTTTTGGTTGATGTCATGCAAGAATTGGAGCGAAAAGCTTAGTAAGTTTTAAATTTTAAAAGGAGTAATTAATAAAAATAGATTCTCGCTTTCGCGGGAAATGCATATGAAAGTATTAGCAAACGACGGAATTTCTCAAATGGGTATTAACGCACTGGAAGCTGGTGGTTATGAAGTGATCACGGTAAAAGTAGCTCAAGAGCAACTCATTAATTATATCAACGAAAACAATATTGACGTATTATTGGTACGCAGCGCGACCACAGCACGCAAAGAACTTATTGATGCATGTCCCGGTTTAAAGGTCATAGGTCGCGGTGGCGTAGGTATGGACAATATTGATGTTGAATATGCTCGAGAAAAAGGTCTGCATGTGATTAACACGCCTGCCGCTTCATCAGCATCGGTAGCAGAGCTTGTATTTGCGCACCTATTTGGTGGTGTACGTTATTTATATGACGCAAATCGAAATATGCCACTTGACGGAGATTCAAAATTTAAAGATCTTAAAAAGAATTACGCCAAAGGATCTGAATTAAGAGGAAAGACCCTTGGTATTATTGGTTTCGGAAGAATTGGTCGTGAAGTTGCAAAGATCGCCTTAGGTATTGGAATGAAAGTTATTGCTAGCGACAAATATGTTGGAGAAGCAGATATAACACTCGATTTCTACGACGGTCAGCAGGTAACGCTAAAAATTAATACCGAACCCGTTTCAGAATTAATAAAGCACAGTGACTTCATCACCCTACATGTTCCTGCTCAAAAAGAATACGTGATTGGTAAAGAGCAAATCGCGCAAATGAAAGATGGTGTTGCCATCATCAATGCGGCTCGCGGAGGTGTTATTGATGAAGTAGCGCTTGTAGAAGCATTAGATAAAGGAAAAATCTCCTTTGCTGGCCTAGATACTTTTGAAGAAGAGCCAAAACCTGCAATCAAAGTCTTAATGAATGAACGTATTTCTTTAAGTCCGCATATTGGAGCTGCCACCAACGAAGCACAAGACCGAATTGGTTCAGAGTTGGCAGAACAAATTATCACCCTCCTTGGGTAAATCCATCTAGAATCGTCTTAGGAACTAAGTCGTTAAACGAAAACCATAGTTTAGATCGCACTATTACTTTGCTAAGCGCGCCTCGTATGGAGTAATTTGCGTATCTTGGAGTATAATTATTAAAACAAACAAAAATGTCAGGAATTTTAGACTTATTAAACAGTGATTTAGGACGCCAAATGATTGGCGGTATTAGTCAGGAAACACATCAACCAGCAGATAAAACAGCTTCTGTAGTTGCCATGGCTATGCCTATACTGTTAGGAGCTATGAAACGTAACGCAGCTTCAGAAAGTGGCGCATCTGGTCTTATGGGCGCTTTAGACAATAAGCACGATGGTAGTATTTTAGATAATCTTGGAGGCCTTTTTGGCGGTGGCGTGACTGAAGATGTAAAACAAGATGGTCTTGGAATTTTAGGACACGTCTTAGGAGGTTCTCAAGACAATGCAGTTCGTGCATTATCAAACAAGTCTGGTGTTGACACCAATGGCGTGATGCAGATCTTGCAAGTAGCCGCTCCTATCTTACTCGGTTATTTGGGAAAGCAGAAAAAACAACAAAATGTATCTACCAGCAATGGTATTGGTGATCTTCTTGGCGGCCTTATGGGTGGCGGAGATGCACAGCCAAAACAACAATCACTTATTGAATCACTTTTAGATGGTGACAATGATGGAAGTATTGTTGATGATATCGCAGGAATGGTACTTGGTGGAGGAAATTCACAAAGTAACAATGGTGGCGGTATTGGAGGACTTCTTGGAGGTCTCTTCGGAAAATAACAGTTCCCTACAATTAAGATGCAAAACCGTTTCCAATCTCTTGGAAGCGGTTTTCTTTTAAATAGATGTTAAAACGAGCGTATCTGGCTCAATTTTTGGTATTTTTATAGCAAAGAACCGTTATGAAATACTTTCTAAGCATCTGTGTCCTTTTATTATTGCTGTA
>Ga0209344_10003356_pt1 | contig 15971 bp, 12 predicted proteins | sample Cruoilmetagenom6_FD_187293 | JGI IMG/M metagenome (GOLD analysis project Ga0209344, IMG submission 187293) | Oil polluted marine microbial communities from Coal Oil Point, Santa Barbara, California, USA - Santa Barbara Oil Seep Sample 6 (SPAdes)... | ecosystem: Environmental > Aquatic > Marine...
CAGTTATTTACAAACTTGCCTAGATGAGCTTGCTAAAAAACCTGAGAGCCTAGAACGGTTGCTACCTTGGAATGTTAAACAAGGCTAGACGTAGTTCCCCTGACGCTTACATTATGCCAGACAAACGATTCAATTTAAGCTAGTGACTTTTTCAAAAAATTTATACAATTTGATTGTTCAAAACCGTTCAAACCTAATAGCCATTTTCTATCTTGACCATCTTCAGATAATGCTAGGTATAGCCTTTGTGCGTATTCGACATACTCACTACAATTATCACCATACAAAAGACAGTATTGCTGCCAAATACAAATGATTTCTTTAGCGACGCGTTCAGCCTTAAACTTCCAGCAGTGTGCTATACAGATATCTAATAAACATATCCTATTTGAGAAGTATTTATTATCACCATCGATATTTATGCTCGGCACACTAAACTCTTCAAAGAGCTTTAGTAATAAATGGCTATGCTTTGTGATTAATGTTTCTTTAGAGGCAATTATTCTCACCTTATAGTCAGGTGGTAAATCAGTATCAATTACAACCTTTTCTGCACTTGAAGACATATAATTTTTGCTCGAAATTATATGAGCTGTAACTCGTTTAAGATCATTGAATAGCTTATCAGCTCCTATATTTAATTGAGTATCCTGAACTTTTAACAGCAGATTAATGCCTTCAACTACCATTGGAACTATCTTTGAAATTTGATTGTCTTTATCTTCTGGTGTTTCTTCAAACACACACACTGCCAATAAATGAATACACGCTAATCTTGTTAAACCTGATTGCCATTGGCTATGTTTACGGACACTCATGTAAGGACTACATAAAAAATGTTCCAAAGTCTGCACTCTAGTCCCTACGTAGTTACCCAGTAGCCTTCCAACTACCTTTCCCTTAATATCTGATAACAGCACTAAGGTTTTAGCAGCGCTTACGAGCCTTTCTATATCATCCTCCGAAGAATATGAGAATGTATTTTCACAAACTGCTAGAATTGGCTTTGATGATATTCCAATCCACTGCATTACAGATGACAGAGCATTACCTAATAACTGCTCTTGATTACTCTTTGAAGGTACTAAAGTAGCTAATTCACGAGATAACTTTTCATCTTTAATTGAGTGAAGTAGGTTTTCAATTTGATACGACTCAATCCCCTCTAATGGCCAATGTGCTTTCATATCATCAAAACCAGATTTTAAAAGGCCCTCAGCCGTTATTAATCTTTCTTCATGCCTTTTTAATTCATCCTTTCTTGAAGTAATCCACTGCTCAGGTTGACAACCTTTAGGGCAATTACTAGGAGATTTTTCACAAACTAATATTTCATGGCGAGCTGATTTTATCTGGCTACGGATTCTTTCAACACTTCGATAGTGATTACTCAATTTTATAGACGAAAGCCAAATCGCATCACCTATATCAACTCCATTAGTAATGAATATTTTGATGTTATCATCAATAGTCGACTGAACATCAAACGGTCCTTGTCCCACTAAAGACGCACAAGCTAATAACTTCAAATATGCGCTTTTGCTTTTCAATAATGGGACTACATACTGTTCATCTCTGAACATTAATGGCTCAATCGCTGGGTAACACAAGTCGACAACAATCGGGTCTCCTTTGTTTTTTTCAACAACTAGAGACAACTGAACTGGAATTACCCTTAAGCAAAGTTTTACAACGAAAGCCGCACCATATTTGTATCTAGGGCCCCTTGGTTCATGTATGAGATCATTTATCACCCTCTCATAGCTTCTAGAATCAAAATCAGTTGTTTCAATCTTTTGAAAATAGGAAATTTCTTCTAAAGAACGCTTTTTTGTCAAAAAGGCCTTGTTTTCCAGAACTTCGTTCAAAACTTTAGAAAGAGCAGTTCTGTAAAAGAATCCTGAAAATATTTTTCTTATAACATCAATGAAATCCCCTATAGACCAAGCCGACATTTCGCCTAAACCAATTAATATTTTAGTTAGGTCTTTGATTTGATTGTAATGGGGGAATGTTACTCTGGGGTTTTTGAGACGCCTAAATATATTTTTGCCATTTGCACTCCGCAATGTTTCACCTTGAACTGTTATTAATCCAAGCTGAATTGCCTTACTTACAATCTTTTTTGGTGAAGCCTCAACATTACAGTTTGATAACCATGCTAATGTAAAAAGCACTTCTTCATTGTTATAAATACTATTGTTAAGGCTATTCATTCTCTGGCCACTCATAAGTTATATTTGGATTACCATCTCTGCTATTGTCCTTACCTACACATAGCTGCTCAATGTACTCACGTACATGTCGAGCTATAGCAGGTTCTAGTTTTGACATACAAAACGGCCAATTACCTGACATTTTATTAACACTGTTAGATAACATGTATACCGTAGAGAGTCCGTCGAATGGATAAATTACTAAATATCGATCGTGAAAGGCTTGCTTAGAACTCCCCCTATTAACATTAATTAGCTTTAGTTTACAATTAACAATATCTTTTACTTTTTTTATAGATGCTTTTAGTAATTCAATAGGGGAATTTTCTCTAGTGAACCTTTCTCCTGTATCAGGATCAATGTCGCTCAAACTGGTTAACACGACCAATTCAAGCTTTGTTTCTTCAATTCTGGTCACAAACCTCTCAAAAGCTTCCGTTCCAAAAAAAGGGTCAACTACTATTACTTTCTTTGCTTTACCACCACTTAGTAGAGTTTTAAAGTACTCAATCACTTCAATTTCACACTCTATAGATTTACCAAACCATCGATCATATCCTTGGGAATTAAAGAGGTCCGTTTGAACTTGTAACATTTGATCATTAAACTGTTCATATACATTAACACTAGATTGAATCAATGACCGTTCAGTACTTGTTCTACTTACTATTGAAGCTTTTTCGCCAAGTTTTAGATTAGTGTTTTTGGCTCTTTCAAATAGCTTATCTTGAAGTTTGACTTGCCGTCCTGAGACTCCCATATTCATACCTATTTGTGCGATATAAAATTGTTGTTCTTGAAATATCAGCTCTCCAGACTCATCAAAAACCCAGCATTCTAACTCGAAAGAATCCTCAGGCAGTTCCTCAAATTCAAAAACACTCTGTCCTGCACTTAACAATAATAGTTTTTGAAAAATCACATCCTTTTTCTGTCTACAAATCACATGCAGTTGCTGACATTTATCTATCAAAGAGGCTTTTTTACCAACCCTTATATATGCAGTGCCCATTCCACTTCTCTTGCTATTTACAAGCTCAATAGAAAGCGATGAGTCCATTGAAATCGACGTATCGTGAATTTCAAAGTTTCCAAATTTCCTTGCGTAGTCACCATCAAAAGACAAATTCAATTCGCTTTTTAGCATTAACAAAATCGTAGCAAGGGCATCTAAATTATTATCCCAAAGTGTTATATCAGGGGTTGTGTAATATGCCTTAATAGGAACAACTGTTTTTCCAAATGTTTTGTCAATGACTTTTCTGGCAGCAGCTATTGAAAACTCTTGATTTAGCGAAGAGTCCAACAACTTAAATTTCAGCATAGAGCTTCTATCCACCTCATTCATGAAACTCTGAACCTGATCATCACTGATGATTTTTGAGCAATATGAAACTTTTCCTATATTTGTATCAAACTTACCTTTGTCATCACTAGTACAAAGTGGATATCTAGCAGTGTTTCGCACTAAAGTAGAAAATAACAAAACACTCCTATCATGTACCTCTAGAACTGAAAACCATAACCACCAGGTATTTTCTTCTTTCTTATTGTTATCTAATTCTTCCATCTGACACTCGTTAATTTTGATATGTATCGTTTCTTAATATTCAACTGAGATAATTAGGCCTACGCTCCTTCAATGTAAACCAAGACAAATTGCAACCAATTGTTTTAAAAGATATATAATACATTAAAACGTGATTTTTGAACGAGTTTAATCTTACTCCTATTACAAAGGATAATTTTTGCAAAGTATATATCCGTTTGGGAATATCAAAATAGGATTAGTATTTAGAAGAAAATCCCTTTCCCATAACATTACCAACGAATCTAATGCCAAATCATGGAAAATTTTGACTGTCGCATTCAAAGTATCCTCACATCTATTTTTACTCGTGATAGGGCTAAATAATTTATCTCTTAACCGCCAATCTTTGTAATTGCTATAAACCTGCTCTTTTCTATAAGTTATACCACTTGTTAACATTGCCTTATATTTCTCTGAAAGAAAGTTCGATGCATGACACCAAAACTCATACAAGAAGCGGGTTTGAATTGAAGGTTTTTCTAAGTCACAAAGAAAATCGTCTATAAGCATTGAATCAAAGTGATCACCAAATTTTAACTGACCTAATTTATTTTGAAACTTATTGAGTACTGAACCTTCTATTGTTTTTAGAACATCACTCATTTCAAAATAGCTGCTGCCAAATATTTCTTCTTCTCTAATTAAATATACTGAGTTTTTAACTCCAAGAAACTTGCTTCCTGTTCCGCCAGAACAAACCAAGATTAGTTCATTCGTTTCTATTAATAAATCCAAGTACTTTCTAACAGTATCTTTCGAGCTCCCCATACCAGAAGCAATCTTAGAGGTACCCAAATTTTCAACTAAACCGTTTTCATTACACTTGCTAAGCAGTGCCAACATTAACAAGTTTTCAGAAGAAATTTCTCTAGCTTTTGGTGTACTTAAAAACCTTCTCATAAAACCAGAGTTATAGTCTTCCGTCTCGACCCTCTTTGCTTTACTCCAATTAGCCAAACGCCTCTTTGACTTAGACGTTGCAGATTGTTTAAAGATCCATTGATACCTATAAGCTGCATCAGATCCTCTAGGATTTCTTTTAACAACCAACACATTTTCCATAGCCAACAAGGACAAAAACTTACTAATATTTTTAAGTGACAACCCAAATTTTTCACTTAATATTTTGTGAGATAGATTAACAACTTGATTATCAAATTCCATAAACCATCTAATTGAAAAATATTTCACCTTTGGATTTAAAATATATTTTGTATCTTTAATATAACTTTGTATTGATATCATAAACATTAAAACCAGTGATTTACCTATAGGTAAAACTTACTTTGTTACCCATAACGTTACAAGTAATTTTTAATAAATACATATATAACGTTACTACTAATAAATATTATACTCAGCCATAACGTTAGTAATAACAATAAAAAAATGTTATTTATAAATATTAAAACCAACCAGCTAAGAATTAACTTTATGGGCGATGAAAGTAAAATGTGGTTAAAACGTGATGATGTTCAGTTAAAGTGGTTAAGAGGTGACATAGCTAGGAGAAAGTTACCTATTTTAGAACCTATTGAAGGCACCTCTTTAGAAGATGAGTTCTTGTACCTATCTGAATACTTGTTAACGATCCCTCAACTTAAACAAACAATAAAGAATGCTTGGCGTCAAGAAAAATACCGCCATGGCTTAATAGAGAAAGGCCTAATAACTAGAAAGGTCATAATGTCTAAACAAGCAAATGAGGCACTACTTTCATTAGCTAAAGATGATCCAATTGATACTACCTTAGAGAAAATTATATTAGATGAATATAAATATGAAATTGAACAAGTTCGTTTAGATAAGTTATTACGAAATGAAATTAATTTATCAAAAAAACAAGCTCAAGCTCGGACATCACAAAGCAAGTTGTTACAGGAAAAATTAACGGGATTGAAATCAAATAGAGTTATGGCCAATGACGTCGAACGACTAAATAAAGAGGCTGAACGCTTAGCCATATTGTCATTAGAACGCAAGATAAAGCTGACTGAAACAGCTAAAGAGCTCAAAAAAAAGAACAATGAAATATTAGAGTTGAAAGCGAAATTGAGCGCCACCAAAAATCTACTTTCTCGATTCAATAAGCATGCTTGAATACGTCATTATCGTTTAGATTTGAGCTAAATTGTTTTCAATAAGCTTCCAATATAACTGGTAAGCCTCTCTCTGCTCATCTAGCCAATCATGCTTATTATAAATAGCCATAACTCCACCAAGCACATGACCCAGCATATTTTCAGTTACATGAGGATGAACTTTATTTTCGCTAAGCCTAGTAGAGATTGTACGCCTGAAGTCATGAGGTACGAATGGTTCAAATTTTAGGTGGTTATTCATTCTCTGCACAAAACGGTTAATTGAGTGAGTAGTTAGTGGAGCACCCTTTTTATCGCCCTCTATTAGGTGTTTACGATCTTTACCGTAAATAAGGTCTAGCTGTTTAATTAACTCAACACTTTTATCACTAAGCGGTCGTCTGATAGCTTTTTTAGTTTTTGAACGATCTTTAGGCAAAATCCATAGCGCATCATCTAAATCAAACTCACTACGGTTCGCTTCACGGATTTCACTATTTCTTGCTCCTGTCAGAATGAGCAATTGAACACATATTTTACACTTAGGTGTGGACTTGCTTGATTCGATTTGTCGCCATAACTCAGCAACTTCCTTCCACTCTAGTACGCGTTCCCTTCTCGTGTGATGGGCTCCTATAGCTTTTATAGGAATATCCAAGCAATGAGAATTTTCTATTTCACCTCTAGATTTTGACCATCTTACAATCGTTTTAATTCGTTTTAATATACTGCCAGCATTACTAGCACTGGTAGCCTCTCTAATATCATCAAAAAACTTAATCCAATCTAAATACTTATAGCGTTCAACATCAATATTCGCATTTGGTTTAACATATTTCTTATAGAATGATTCGTATAAAACTATTGTTTTAGGTGATAGTTCTTTGAGTGCGTATTTCTCCATAAAGTCACAACAGAGTTCCCCTAACAACCGCCCTTCCTGATTGCGAGTAGCATAACTACGAGGATCAAGCCCTTCTTGTAAGGCCTGCCGATATTCACAAGCTTTAGCTCGAGCATCTAATAGTTTGATATCAGGATAACGCCCTACTTTTATTCGTTGTTGCTTACCGCGCCATCTAAAGCGATAATTGAATGATATGATTGCATTGCGTGTGATCCTAACGGTTAATCCATCACGATCAGCTAGCTCAGTTTTACCTTCGTAAGGAGCTTTAATGTTTCTTAGTTTGCTATCTGATAATGACATAGGTTCTTACTCAACAATTAAAATCCGTCTATGGGCACATCTTACATTTTTATGATGCACATTACGATGCACAGTTTTGAATTAAGAACAAAAAACACCTGTGGATTTACACGGACAACAAATAAAGTTAACTAATTATAAAACATAGAGTTAAACAACAAAAGCCATGAATAATAAAACATCTGTGAACACCAGCGAACAACCTAGTATTTTGTGGCACGATTATGAAACCTGGGGCGTGTCGCCAAAGTTCGATAAGCCGTCTCAGTTTGCTGGTATTCGCACCGATTTAGATTTAAATATTATTGGTGAGCCACAAATGTTTTATTGTCAGCCGCCACAAGATTACCTACCGCAGCCTGAAGCTTGTTTAGTGACCGGTATTACCCCACAAAAAGCATTGCGCGAAGGCTTAACGGAAGCGGAATTTGCCGATCGTATTCATGGCCTATTTTCTCAGCCTAATACTTGTGTCGCCGGCTATAACAGTATTCGTTTTGATGATGAAGTGACCCGTTACCTGCTTTATCGCAACTTTTATGACCCTTATGCCCGAGAATGGCAACATGGCAATAGTCGTTGGGATATTATCGATTTAGTGCGCGCTTGTTATGCGCTGCGCCCTGAAGGTATTGAATGGCCAACCGTTGAACGCGACGGTGAGCAAGTGGTGAGTTTTCGTTTAGAGTTGCTGACCAAAGCCAATGGTATTAGCCATGAAGCGGCTCATGATGCCATGAGTGACGTTTATGCCACGATTGCCATGGCGAAACTGATCAAAGAAAAGCAGCCTAAGTTATATGACTTTATTTTTAATTTAAAAAATAAAAAGCAGGTTGCTGAATTAATTGATGTTTATAACATGACGCCGGTTGTGCATACCTCGAGCAAAGTTTCATCTGTGCATGGCTGTACCAGTTGGTTTGCGCCGGTTTGTTATCATCCGATCAATAAAAATGCCGTGATTGCGGTTGATTTAGCACGAGATCCCGCGCCGTTATTTGAGCTTTCTAGCGAAGAAATCAAAGCCCGTTTATATACCCGTTATGATGACTTAGCCGCCGATGAATTGCCTATTCCAATTAAATTAATTCATTTAAACAAATGCCCTGTGGTGGCGCCAGCTAAAACCTTATTACCTGAAAACGCCGAGCGATTGGCCATTCCGCGCCAGCTTTGCCTTGATAACTTAAAAAGGCTCAAGCAATACAATGAGCTTAGAGACAAATTAACTGATGTTTTTGCCACCAGTGATTTTGGTGATGAGCCTATTGACGCTGAATTTGCCCTTTATGGTGGCAAGTTTTTCTCCCACAGCGATAAAGCGCAAATGGAAATATTACACCAACTGCCGCCTGAGCAATTAGCGAGCCACCCTTTTCAGTTTCAAGATGACAGATTATCCACCTTGTTGTTTCGTTATCGGGCGCGTAACTTTCCGCTAACCTTAAATGACAGTGAGCAACAAAAGTGGGCGGCACATTGTCAAAATCGTCTTCAATATGGCGCGAAAGGTTTATTGAGCGTCGATGAGTTTATGATTAAATTGGAAAACTTGGCTTTTGCGCATGAAAATAACCCTGAAAAAATGAAGTTATTAAAGGCCTTGTTTGAATATATAAATCAATAGGTTATTGCTGAGCATTAACTGCAATTTACTCTATAGATTGCAATGGGTTACGTAAATTAAATACTCTTCTTTCATTAAGGTTTAACGCCTCTAAAGTGCTGCCAAAATGTTGTTGAAATAATATCTGGTAACTACCATCAGCTAAAATTAATTCAAAGCCCGTTTTAATCACTGTTGCTAATTCAGGCTTATTATTAGCGACAAAGAAATAATACTTCGAGGGATATTTCAATAATAAGGTTTTTTCAATCGCTAACTGCTTTGATTTATAAGACTTAAGCTCACGAGTTGCTTCCATAACCGAACGAGGAAAGTAGTCAGCTAAGCCACTTTCTATGGCTTTAAACATTTTTGAAAACGGCATATCACCATGAACAGGAAGTTTGTTTTCAATAAAAACTTGGTAATCTGGCCAATCAAATCGCTGGACCGCTAGCTTGGTTTTCAATTGACTTAAACTACTTATTTCATTATATATTTTTTGATTTTCTTTATTAATAATAAATACACGCCAGCCAATATAACCTTGATAAATGGGGAAACGAATTGGTTGCAGCTCTCTTTCTCTTTCTGTCGTAGAAACACTCCAAGTTAAATCAATTATATCCGTATCGTGTAACTCTTTTAACGCCCTACCCTGGGTTATTTTTTCTGACGCATACACCAAGTTAAGCTGTAGGTTTTGTTTTGAGAATATCAGCTTGATCAAATCTTCAACAAAAGGGTTTCTAACAATGAAAGGAGGTGTTGGCCCAGGAATGACTACTCGTACAGGGCTTTGCGCACTGGCGGCTGGAAAAGATAACAACAAAATAAAAATCAAATAACGATACATTATACCTATAACCTTAGCGGTGTGACCCCAGTAGGTGCTTGACCATTATATGTGAAAAGCACTATAAGGTGAAATGCCCAGTAATTTGGATAAATGTGCGCTTAACCTGCTGGCGTTAATACCACAAAAATAGTAATTAAAGCCACGTTACATTACCTTTATAAACTCAAAGCTAGTAGAATATTGCTACGGTATTTATGCTAAAAACAATAGCAATTTCAATGGCAATAGGTTGAACAATATGAAAAAAGTATCTTTTATTGGCTTAGGCGTGATGGGATTCCCGATGGCGGGCCATTTACAACAGTCAGGTTATCAAGTTACGGTTTATAATCGCACCACGATAAAAGCCGAACGCTGGGTTGAGCAATATGGCGGTGCTATGGCTAGCACACCAGCAAAAGCAGTAAAAGATAGCGAGATAGTGTTCATTTGTGTCGGAAATGATGATGACCTACGCCAAGTCACGTTAGGGTCTGATGGCGTATTCTCAGCGATTAAAGCCAACACCATCGTTGTCGACCACACCACGGCGTCAGCGTCAGTTGCGCGGGAGTTAGCCGAAAAAGCCAGCGCTATTGATGTCGGTTTTCTCGATGCCCCGGTTTCTGGTGGCGAAGCGGGCGCGGTTAATGGCCAATTAACTATTATGGTGGGCGGCGAGCAAGCGAGTTACACCGCTGTTGAAGCGGTTATGCAGTGTTATGCAAAATTTAGTAAGTTACTTGGCGCTGTCGGTAGTGGCCAATTAGCTAAAATGATGAATCAAATTTGTATCGCAGGTGTAATACAAGGCTTAGCTGAAGCATTGCACTTTGGTCAAAATGCTGGTCTAGATTGTGCGCAAGTAGTTGAAGTTATCAGCCAAGGCGCGGCAGGCTCTTGGCAAATGGATAATCGCCATAACAGTATGCTAAAAGGTGAGTATGACTTTGGCTTTGCTGTTGATTGGATGCGAAAAGATCTCGACATTGCCCTGACTGAAGCGAAAAATAATGGCTCTACGCTGCCGTTAACCGCTTTAGTAGATCAGTTTTATGCTGATGTGCAAAAAAATGGCGGCAACCGTTGGGACACCTCAAGTTTATTGACGCGTTTGTAGCCACTAGTGATAACTGCTAGTCCAACTTTACAGTAAGTATTTTACTCATTTAATTGTGATGCGTGATTGTTGTTTATCTCACGCATTTATCTTATGCTGTTTTTAACCTTGCCAGGACCAATTTACCCAAATGACAGAAGCTATTTACACCTTTAGTGCCGCTAACTATAAAAACGAAGCCGTTGATTTTTCTGTGTATCAAGGCAAAACTCTATTAATTGTTAACACTGCTAGTGCTTGCGGCTTTACCCCACAATACGCAGGATTAGAAGCTTTATATCAAAAGTATAAAGCCCAAGACTTTGAAATATTGGCTTTTCCTTGTAATCAATTTGGTAAACAAGAACAAGCCGATAACAGTGAAATTAAAAAATTCTGTGATCTGAACTTTAATATTTCATTCGAATTGTTTAGTAAAATAGCGGTCAATGGTGACGATGCTCACCCGTTGTATCAGTATTTGAAAAATGTTGCGCCAGGGATCTTAGGCACGAAAAACATAAAATGGAACTTCACTAAATTTTTGGTTGATAAACAAGGTAAAGTGATAAAACGTTATAGCCCAACCACAAAGCCCGCCGATATAGCCAACGATATCGTGGCAATACTTTAACCGCCTAAACACCAAAGCTTGTCTTACGTTAATGAAATATCGTAAGGCGAGTTTTGCTTATCTGGAAAAATATGTTTCAGCGTTAGAGCGCTTGGTTACCAACACTTAATTTTAATTACCAATACGTATAATGCCTCACGCCCTGTGCACTAAACTTAAGGCAGTGACGTGCGTCATTGATTATCGTCACAATAACTGTGTAAGTTATTTTGCTAAACTTACAATGATTAAATTAATGAGGAGCTTGTATGAGTGCCATTTGGAATAACCATGCTGAGCGGTTAATCGAGTTAATTAACAGCAATAATGACAGCCATGCCCATTTATATTTAGAGCAATTAATGCTTTTACCGGTTGATATCCAAGATAAAATCATTAATGACGTCAGCGGATTAAAACATTGTAATACTGACAAAGTTGCAAGCATTATCAATCAATACATGATGTTTGAAATACAATAATTTCTTTAATTCACATAATAGATGCGTATCTAAGCACCTTAATATAAACGCCCTAATACTGACTGTATTAGAGCGTTTTAGCTGTATATCACCTCAGGGTCTTTAGGCCTAAAAGTGTCGGTCTAAATACACTAGCTAACTAACTGTAGATCACGCAGTTTTTTAATTTTATCGCGCACAGATGCCGCTAATTCAAATTCTAGGTTTTGTGCGTGATTAAACATCATGGTTTCTAGCTCTTGTACTTTCACATCAATTTCTTTGGTGGTTAAGGTTTCGTATTCAGAATCAGGCTCAGCGGCTTTTAATGCTGCCGCAGCTCTATTTTTACTACCATCAAGGTCCATAACATCAGAGATATTACGCTTAACGCCGCGTGGGGTGATATTGTTGTCTAGGTTATATTGATGCTGCTTGGCACGACGTCGGTCGGTTTCATCGATGGCTTTGCGCATTGAGCCAGTAATACGGCCGGCATACAAAATTGCCCGACCATTAATATTACGTGCAGCGCGACCTATGGTTTGGATCAATGAGCGCTCTGAACGTAAAAAGCCTTCTTTGTCGGCATCTAAAATGGCCACTAATGACACTTCTGGCATATCTAAACCTTCACGCAGTAAGTTAATACCTACGAGCACATCAAACTTGCCTAAACGAAAATCACGAATGATTTCAACACGCTCAACCGTATCAACATCAGAGTGAAGATAACGGGTTTTAACATTATGTTCGTCTAAGTAATCGGTTAAGTCTTCTGCCATGCGTTTGGTTAACGTGGTGGCGAGCACCCGTTCGTTAATGATCACACGTTTGCGTATTTCAGACAGTAAATCGTCAACTTGCGTTTCAACTGGCCGCACTTCAATTTGTGGGTCGAGTAAGCCGGTTGGCCTAACCACTTGTTCAGCAATTTCACCGGCGGACTTTTCAAGCTCATAATTACTGGGCGTGGCAGAAACATAAATGGTTTGCGGCGATAAGGCTTCAAATTCGTCAAACTTCATCGGCCGGTTATCAAGTGCTGATGGCAACCTAAAGCCATATTCGACTAAGTTCTCTTTACGTGAACGATCGCCTTTGTACATAGCGCCAATTTGCGGCACGGTGACATGCGACTCATCAATAATTAACAAGCCATCATCGGGTAAGTAGTCAAACAATGTTGGCGGCGCTTCGCCTTCACCACGGCCTGATAAATAGCGCGAATAGTTTTCGATACCTGAGCAATAGCCGAGTTCGGTCATCATTTCAATATCAAATTGTGTCCGCTGGACAATGCGCTGCTCTTCAACGAGTTTATTGTTTTCTTTTAGTTGTGCGGAGCGGTCTTTTAATTCAATTTTTATCTTTTCAACCGCTGCCATTATTTTTTCACGCGGTGTCGCATAATGAGTTTTAGGATAAACCGTTACCCGCGCTAGTCTTTGCTCAACTTCGCCAGTCAGGGGATCAAAAACACTAATGCGCTCAATTTCTTCATCGAATAATTCAACCCGTAATGCCATACGGTCTGACTCAGCCGGGAATATGTCAATAACATCGCCACGCACTCGGTAAGTAGCGCGCTGAAAGGCGACATCATTACGGGTATATTGTAGCTCTGCTAAGCGCCTTAAAATATCACGCTGATTGATAATGTCGCCGACACTGATGTGCAACATCATTTTTAAATAAGAGTCGGGATCACCCAAACCATAAATAGCTGAAACAGAGGCAACAATAATCACATCTCGACGTTCTAGCAGTGCTTTGGTCGCTGACAGGCGCATTTGTTCGATATGCTCGTTGACTGAGGCATCTTTCTCGATAAAAGTGTCTGTTGTTGGTACGTAAGCTTCGGGCTGGTAATAATCGTAATAAGAAACAAAATATTCAACGGCGTTTTCAGGGAAAAAGTCTTTCATTTCACCGTATAATTGCGCTGCTAAGGTTTTATTTGGCGCTAACATCATGGTCGGGCGATTTAGCTTTTCAATGACATTAGCAATGGTATAGGTTTTACCTGAGCCCGTTACCCCGAGTAAGGTTTGATGTGCTAGGCCTGAGTCAATACCATCAAGCAATTTAGCAATTGCGGTCGGTTGGTCACCACTGGGAATATAGTCGGAATGTATTTTTAATGCTTTCATCAAGCCACAACCTCTACCGTTAAACAATCTTTCTTACATTGCTTAGTAAATAAATGATAAGAAAGTGCAGCCATCACCACATTACCGAGTAATGCGCCAATAAAAAAGCCCTCTAAACCAAACCATAAACTACCGATATATGCTAAAGGTACATAGCAAATAAATAGCCGAATAATGCTTAAGGTTAACGCAACCAGAGGTTTGTGCAGGGCGTTAAATGATGAGTTTGTTAAAATAACAACGCCTTGAAAACCATAGCCTAACGGCAGTATCCAAATAAAGAGTTTAATAATATCAGCTACCGCTTGCTCTTTGGAGAAAGCATCAGCAATAAACGGCGCAATGAGTACCAACACAAGGTAAATAAGAAGCTGCCACGCCAAAACAAATTTAATTGAGGTTTTATAACCCTCTTCAACCCGCTTCATCTTGCCGGCACCAAGGTTTTGACTGATAAATGGTGGCAAGGTCATTGACATCGCTAACACAACTAAGCAGGCAATTGACTCTATTCTTGAACCTACCCCAAACGCGGCAACAGCTGACGCACCATAGTTAGCAACTATTGCCGTTAATACTGCTGAGGCAATTGGCGTTAGCATATTTGCACCAGCAGCTGGTAAACCAATATGTAAAATACCACGTGCTGAGTTAATAAAATCTTTAATCGACATTAACTGGCGGTGAATTAATTCTCGTTTAATCGCTAAAATGTATAAAACATAAGCTAAACCGAATATCCACGAGATAGTCGTTGCAATGGCCGCGCCTTGAATTCCCATCGCGGGTACTGGGCCCAAACCAAAAATAAAAATAGGATCTAAAACCGCGTTGATCAGACCTGCGCTCCCCATAATGATACTGGGTGTTTTGGTGTCGCCTGAGGCACGTAAAACTGCGTTGCCAATCATAGGGCCAATTAAACAAATACAGCCTAAAAACCAAATATCCATATATTGATGAATTAACGGCAATAATGCTTCACTAGCGCCCAACAATAAAAATATTTCATCGATAAACACGTAACCTATGACAGCAATAACACCGACGATTATCGCCGCTAAATATAATGCACTAGTAGCTAAGCTTTTTGCACACTCGGTGTCACCTTTACCTAATGCTTTGGCAATAACAGCCGACGTACCTATGCCTAAGCCGATGGTTAAGCTGATGACGGTAAAAGTAATGGGAAACGTAAAGCTAATAGCCGCTAAAGGCTGTGTGCCTAATAAACCAACAAAAAAGGTATCCACTAAATTAAAAGTCATTAATAAAACCATGCCGTAAATCATTGGAATGGTCATCGATTTTAACGTTGGCGCTACGGGATCTTTAAGTAGATTAATTTGATGAATATTTGTAGTTTTAATCATTAATTTTTCAAAACAGATGATAAGTCGAAGTCGTCTACCATTGTAAAAGATAGTGATAGCTCTCGCTACGTATATATTTTATTTCAGATAATAAAATAACATGCTGAATTAAACTTCACTACCTAGCTCTTCGTAGAAATACACAGCAAATGTTAGAAATATCACACCTGCACAAAAAACACACGCGCATGGTCATAAACACAACAAACCAAGGCTAATATACTGATTTTAATGCAAATTCACCAACAAACCAATAAAACTTCATTTTCCTACAAGCCGCATTCTACTGTTTGGCTTACGTAAACGTACACTTTAACCCACATAGTTATCCACAGAATAAGTGGATAACTCTTTTTTCAATTTATTAAAGTAACTTTGAGTGTTTATTCATCAAAAAACAGCAAAACTTGGTCAACAATGCCTGCTATTTGAGCAAACAACCAATAAAATGATTTTTTTCTACTTTTTGTATTGACAGTCTGGCTAGCGCCCTTTAATATTCCGCCCCGTTAGCCGATAGTGGCTTTCAAAACAATTCCTCAATAGCTCAGTTGGTAGAGCAACGGACTGTTAATCCGTTTGTCCCTGGTTCAAGTCCAGGTTGAGGAGCCAAATTAAAGTGTAATGGTTTTTATTTTATTATCAAAACGGTTGCATAGCGTTCCTTAATCGCTCAGTAAGAATGAGCAGCGGACTGTACTCTTATAATAAACAGGCGTTTGTCCCT
>Ga0209344_10003358_pt1 | contig 15966 bp, 13 predicted proteins | sample Cruoilmetagenom6_FD_187293 | JGI IMG/M metagenome (GOLD analysis project Ga0209344, IMG submission 187293) | Oil polluted marine microbial communities from Coal Oil Point, Santa Barbara, California, USA - Santa Barbara Oil Seep Sample 6 (SPAdes)... | ecosystem: Environmental > Aquatic > Marine...
CAGGGCCGAATGACGATGCTCATCGGCAAGGACCTGCGAGAGACCTTCTGTCGCAAACTTGGAGACCGAATACGCTCCCCAGAATGCCTTGCCGCTACGGCCGACGCCGCTACTGGTGAAGATGACTGATGCGTCGTCTGACTTCTTAAGAAGCGGCAATAAGACTTGTGTCAGTGCGAACGCAGACGTGACATTCACGTGCATGACGCGCTGCCACTGCACAGCGTCATATTGTTCGATCGAAAACCGGTCCCCGAGAATGCTCGCGTTGTGCACGAGTCCATCCAGATGCCCAAACTCATCCTCGATGCTCTGTGCGAGCGTCGAATAGCTCTCGGCATTCGCTGAAGCAAGATCGAGAACTGCTATAGACGGTCGCAAGTTGCCCTCTATGGATTCGATCTCGTCATAGACCTTCGCAAGCTTAGCGGTACTTCTGCCGTGCAGAATGACGCGGGCGCCAAGCCGGGCGGCTTCCAGTGCCAATACTCGGCCGATACCGTCGCTGGCCCCTGTGATCAGGATGACTCGATCGCGCAGCACATCGTCGGCGTAGGTGTAAGTTCTTGGGTCTGCGGTCAAGGGTCGTTTCCTTCGATCATGGTCCTTGGAACAGCTTCAATCGAGTCGAGCTTTTCCACTTCTTTCTTCGGATGTACGCCAAGCTCGACGAATTTCCGGGCTCCGGGTAGCACGCTGCGCTCAAGTGAGCCAACGGCCTTGTTGTAGTTCTCAACGCTACTCGCCAGTTGCCGGCCAACCTTGTTCATATGCGACACGTAGGTTGCCAGTCGCGCGTAGAGGTCTTCGGCCAGTGCACGTATCTCTTTCGCGTTGTCGGCCAAAGCCAACTGGCGCCAACCGTAGGCCACCGCCTTAAGAAGCGCGACAAAGCTTGTTGGCGTGGCCAGAATGATGTGTTTCGACAAGGCGAACTCGATAAGGTCCGGCTCCTCGCTTAATGCGGCGCTGAGGAACTGATCGCCAGGAATAAACAAAATAACGAATTCCGGGCTTTGCTCGAATTGATCCCAGTAAGCTTTGCTCGAAAGCATGCGAATGTGATTGCGAACATTCTTGGCGTGCCGTTCCAGACCCAGTTTTCGCTGTGCGTCGTCTTTGGCTTCTGCGGCGGACAGGTAGGCGTCCAATGGTGTCTTTACATCGACCACCAATTCGCGTTGATCCGGCATTCGTACAACCATGTCTGGGCGGATGATTTGCCCGTCAGATTGGGTATGAACCTGTTCGACGAAATCGCAGTGTTCAACCATGCCAGCAAGTTCGACCAGGCGTCGCAAGGTGATTTCCCCCCAACGACCACGAACTTCGGGCCGCCGCAGGGCGTTTACGAGGTTGTGCGTCTCCTGAGTGAGTGACTTTTGATTAAGCTGCATCTCTTCGAGTTGGTTTTTTATGCCGCCGTAGGCTTCGCTACGGGATTTTTCGAGCTCCGAGATTTGTTGCTGCGACGCCTTCAATGCATCGCTTATCGGCTTAACGAGAGCCTCGACCGCTTTCTCGCGCTCATTCAGTTCGCCTTTGGCGCGTTCTTGCTGCGTTTGCATCCGCTGTTCAGCGAGTTTCAGAAAGGTATCGCTATTGGCTTGCAAAGATCGATTGGACAGATCGGCAAAGGCCTCTGTTAACTTGGCATTGGCCAGATCAAAGGCCGCGTCTCTCTCTTCATCCGTCCGTTTCTGGCGGCTGCGCCCGATAAGCCACGTCAACAATACACCAAACAGCAAGCCACCCAGCGCAGCGGGTACGCCGATCATCAAGTACAGGGGGGTTATCTCAAGAGCAATCATCAGTCGTCAAGATTAACCGCTTTCAGGACTATTTGCGCCAGCTCATCGACTGTCGTGGCGATGACATCAGCATCCCACTCACGTGGGTCGTCTTCGGCGGTGATGTATCCGTAGCCTGCGGCGATGGTCGCCATGCCAGCTCGTTGTCCGGCCTCAATATCGCGTTCGGCGTCGCCAATGTAGATCGAGGTTTCCGGCTCAACGCCAGCGATGTCACAGCCCAACAATAAAGGGGCGGGGTCGGGCTTGCGAACGGAAAGCGTGTCGCCGCTCACCATGCAGGCAGCGCGATCAGCCAAACCGAGCCCGACTAGCAACGGGATCGTGAGTTGTTCGGGCTTGTTGGTGACGACGCCCCATGGGCAATTCATGTCGTCCAGTTGCAGCAGTAATTCGCTCAGGCCCTCGAACACGTGGGACTCAATGCAGACCATCTCGGCATAATGCTCCAGATACAACTGATGCATTTCGTCGCCAAATTCGAATTGCAGCTCGGGAAAACCCACTGTCAATAATCCAATGGCCCCGTTGGAAACGTTTGCACGCGCCAGCTCGTAGGGGCTCTTATCAACGCCGTGTTCTTGCTGCAAGCGATGCAGTACAGCAACCATGTCGGGCGCGGTATCGACGAGTGTGCCGTCCAGATCAAACAGGACGGCGTTGTATTCGGCGCCGTTGAGCTCAGTCACGTTGAAAGTACATCAAGTAGTTAACATCCAGTTTTTCTCCGAGCGAATACTCTTTAGTCAGTGGATTGTAGTGCATGCCAATACTGTCTTTGTGCGAAAGCCCGGCATTTCTGGCCCAGGTCTCGAGCTCTGAGGGCCGGATGAATTTTCCATATTCGTGAGTGCCGGCGGGCAGCAACTTGAGGAGGTACTCAGCGCCGACGATGGCGAATGCGAATGACTTAGGGTTGCGATTAATGGTCGACAAAAACACGTGACCACCCGGCTTGACCAATTCAGCACACGACTTAATCACCTGCGATGGATCGGGGACGTGTTCGAGCATTTCGAGGCAGGTCACTACGTCATACATTTCTGTTTCGTTAGCGGCAAGTTCTTCCGCGGTGGACTGACGGTAATCCACCTCGATACCCGACTCATGTTGATGCAAGCGAGCAACAGCCAACGGCCCTTCGGCCATATCAATGCCCGTGACGTTTGCCTTTGCAATAGCCATGGATTCGGCAAGGATGCCGCCACCACAGCCGATATCGACGATTTTGAGTCCGGACAGGTTGATATGCTGTCGAATCCAGTCCAGTCGCAGAGGATTGATTTCGTGCAACGGACGAAATTCGCCATCGGGGTCCCACCAACGCGACGCAACGGCGTCGAATTTTGCGACCTCCGCCGGGTCGACGTTGTCTCTTACTGTGTTCATTGCATTGATTACCTGTTCAATTCGCCGCAGAGGCGAAGCGCTTCTGCCACTCGCAGCTGCGTGCGAGCAAGTTGTCTGTGTCTATCTGTGTCAGTCGGCCGTTTTCAAGTTGTTGCTTGCCGGCAATCCAAACGTCCGATACCTGATCAGCTCGCGCCGTATACACCAGCTGTGACAATGGGTCATAGACTGGTTGGCTGTTGATGTTGCTCAGATCAACGCAGGTGAGGTCGGCCCATTTGCCGGGTGCGATCGATCCGGTTTCATGTGCGAGCCCAAGTGCGCGAGCGCCATCAAGTGTTGCCATCTTGAGCGCATCGCAGGCCGGCAATGCCATGGCGTCGCCGGTTGTTCCCTTGGCTAATAATGCGGCATAGCGCATTTCCGAGAGCATATCGAGCGTGTTGTTGCTCGCGGCGCCGTCGGTGCCTATTGCGACGTTGATACCTGCATTTCGGTATTGGGTGACCGGCGCGATGCCGCTGGCGAGTTTCAGGTTGGATCGCGGGCAATGAGCGATGTTCACGCCAGATTCGGCGAAAATAGCGACTTCAGCGTCGCTCATATGAACGGCATGCACTGCCAGCAATGACGCGTTGACGATGCCTAATTCGTGCAGCCTGTCGAATGGACGTTTACCGGTCTTGTCGAAGGCACTCGCAATCTCCGCCGCCGTCTCGTGCAGGTGAATCTGGATCCGGGTATCCAGCTGATCGGCCAAGACTCGCAATTCGACGAAGGACTCGTCTGCCATCGCATAGGTCGAATGCGGTGCAAAACAAGTGGAAATCAGCGGATGATCGGCATACGGGTCGTGAACCAGGTCGCTTGCTTTATTCATGTACTCAGTGGCATTTTCTGCCCAAGCCGTCGGAAATTCGATGATCGGGGTGCCAACCATTGCCCTGATCTGCAGGTCTACGGCCGTCTCAGCGACGATTTCCGGGAAGAAATACTGATCGCTAAAGCAGGTTGTGCCGCTGGCAATCATCTCCGCTATAGCCAGTTCTGTGCCGTCACGCACCATTTCTGCACTGACCCAGCGCTTCTCAGTTGGCCAGATACTCTCTTCGAGCCAGGGCTCCAGCGGCATGTCATCTGCCATCCCTCGCATCAGCGACATAGCAGCATGCGTGTGGACGTTGACGAAGCCGGGGATCAGGACATGATCGGGCTTTTCGATAGTGGCGCTGGGCTGATATTTTGCCCGCGCATCGGCCAGCGGCAGAAGGTCGGTAATCCGGCCGTCATTCACGACAATGGCGTGATTTTTGAGGACCACATTCGACGGTTCAACCGGGACGCACCAGCGAGGTGCTATTAGGGTATCGCAATGCTGCATAGTCGGGGGAGTATACGCGTCGTGGGGGGCAGTGCCAGCCGCGTTTTTAATACCGCTGAAAGGCCCTAAAACACTGCTGTTTTGGGGTTTCGTGTGGTATTATTCTGAGCCTTAGGGCCGCCTAAGAACGTCGACGAAACAAGCACGACACTCACACAATATTGTTCGCTTGAAATCCAGCAAAATTTAGCTCATTGAGCCCGCTCTTTCGGACGGGGTCGTGCTGGAGATTTGAGCCAGGAAAAGTAGGAAATTATGGCTGATGTTGCTCAGGAATTACTGTCTGTAAGTCTCGAAGAAGAGATGCAGCAGTCCTATCTGGATTACGCGATGAGCGTTATCGTTGGCAGGGCGCTGCCGGACGTCCGCGATGGCCTTAAGCCCGTCCATCGTCGCGTACTGCACGCCATGCGTGAGCTGGGTAACGACTACAACAAGCCCTATAAGAAATCGGCCCGCGTGGTTGGTGATGTCATCGGTAAGTACCATCCGCACGGTGATTCAGCTGTTTATGACACGATCGTTCGAATGGCGCAGCCGTTTTCGATGCGCTACCTGCTTGTTGATGGTCAGGGTAACTTCGGTTCAGTCGACGGCGACTCGCCGGCCGCTATGCGATACACGGAAGTCCGTATGTCGAAGATCGCGAGCGAAATACTGGCCGATATCGACAAAGAGACCGTCGATGTCGTTGAGAACTATGATGGTTCCGAAAGTGAACCCTCTGTCATGCCAACACGCTTGCCAACTTTGTTGGTCAATGGCTCGTCGGGCATCGCTGTGGGTATGGCAACGAATATCCCGCCACACAATCTGACCGAGATCATTAATGCCTGCATGGCGTTGATCGAGAATCCAACGATCGATGTGCCTGGCCTGATGGAGCACGTGCCGGGTCCGGACTTCCCAACGGCGGGCATCATCAACGGCGCGCAGGGTATCTATTCTGCCTACCGCACGGGTCGCGGACGAGTACACATCCGCGCGAGAACCAATATCGAGTCGATCAACTCTCGCGGCAAAGAAGCCATCATCGTTACTGAATTGCCGTATCAGGTAAACAAAGCGCGACTCATCGAGAAGATCGCTGACTTGGTGCGCGACAAACGCATCGAAGGCATCACAGAGCTACGCGACGAGTCGGACAAAGACGGCATGCGAGTCGTAATTGAGTTAAAGACCGGCGAAGTCAGCGATGTCGTGCTGAACAACCTATACAAACAAACCTCGATGCAGAGTGTCTTCGGCATCAACATGGTGGCGTTGCACGACGGTCAGCCGAAGCTGCTGAATCTCAAGCAGGTTCTGGAAGCCTTCCTTTCGCACCGACGTGAAGTCGTGACTCGACGCACGATTTTTGACCTCAGAAAAGCACGCGATCGTGCGCACGTATTGGAGGGGCAAACGGTTGCTCTGGCGAATATTGATGAGGTCATCGCGCTGATTAAAGCGTCGCCGTCACCGGCCGAGGCGAAGGTCGGTTTGATGTCGAAAGACTGGACTCCAGGTGCCGTGACCGGAATGTTGGAGCGAGCCGGAGACATGGATACGCGTCCGGACGGATTCGAGTCCGAGTGTGGTCTTATAGACGGAAATTACCGATTGTCAGCGGTCCAGGCGCAAGCAATTCTCGACCTGCGTTTGCATCGATTAACCGGCCTGGAACAAGATAAAATAGTCAAAGAATACAAGGAAGTACTGGATAAAATTAAAGAATTTTCTAGCATTCTCGCCAATCCTGATTTATTGCTTGATGTCATCAAAGCTGAGCTCATCGCAATTCGTGAAACCTACGGCGATGAACGTCGAACCGAGATCGTGCAGGACCACTCAGATTTGAGTCTGGAAGACCTCATTCCGGAAGAGGAAGTCGTTGTCACACTGTCTCACGGTGGCTATGCGAAAGCGCAGCCCATCGAGGACTACCAGGCACAAAAACGCGGCGGTCGGGGTCGTTCGGCAACCAAGGTCAAAGATGAAGACTTTGTCGACAAACTGTTCGTTGCCAATACCCACGATACGATCCTGTGTTTCTCCAGTCGTGGCAAGATGTACTGGCTGAAAGTGTTCCAGGTTCCGCAGGCCAGTCGCGGTTCGCGCGGCAAGCCGATCGTTAATTTGCTGCCGCTTGAAGATGGTGAGCGCATTAATGCAGTATTGCCTATCCGCGAGTACGCCGAGGACCATTTCGTATTCATGGCAACGTCTGGCGGCACGGTCAAGAAGACGCCGCTGAACCAGTTCTCACGACCGCGAGCTAACGGCATCATTGCTATCGATCTTAGAGATGACGACAAGCTCGTCAACGTTGAGATCACCGATGGTTCTGCTGATGTCTTGCTGGTCGCGAGCCACGGTAAGTCGATTCGATTCAAAGAGGCCGATGTTCGACCCATGGGTCGAGGCGCCGCGGGTGTCCGCGGTATCAAACTGCCTTCGGGTCACGAGGTCATCGCATTGTCGATCATGCGTGATGGTCTGATCCTGACTGCGACCGAGAATGGCTACGGAAAACGCACCACGGTTGACGACTTCCCGGTACAGGGTCGAGGCGGCCAGGGTGTTATCGCGATTCAAACATCGGACAGAAACGGTAATACAGTCGGTGCCGTACAGGTCGCGGATGAGGACGAGGTTATGTTGATCAGTTCGAATGGCACGCTCGTCAGAACAGGCGTCGACGATATCTCAATAATGGGTCGTAATACGCAGGGCGTTCGACTGATTCGTGTCGAAGAAGGGCAGCGCCTTGTGGGTCTTGCCCGAATCGAAGCGATCGACGGGGACGACGAGGAAAGCGGCGAAGAGTGATGCACCAATAGGGTGCGGCTTATGCGTTTGGGTGCTGCAGGTAACACTATTTAGTTAGTGCAATTACGACTTCAAACCGTAACAATACGCGGCCTATTATCACCAACTGAACAGCCCTGAAGGACTATAGCGACATGTCGCGCGTTTATAATTTTAGTGCCGGACCGGCGGCGCTGCCGCTGGAAGTACTGCAGCAAATCCAAGACGATATCCCCGATTGGCAAAACACCGGTATGTCGGTGATGGAAGTCAGTCATCGAGGCAAGGAGTTTGTTGCTCTTGCGGCTCGCGCCGAAGCAACACTTCGGGAGTTGCTGCAAATTCCTGACGGCTACAGCGTTTTGTTCCCGCAAGGCGGCGCCACTCTACAAATGGCCATGGCACCACTGAACTTGACGCAGCCGGGAGATACAGCCGACTACATTGTGACTGGCAGCTGGGGTAAAAAAGCGGCGGGCGAGGCGGCGAAATTCTGTAACGCCAACGTTGCCGCTAATTCATCTGATAAGAACTTCACTTATATACCCGATGAATCATCCTGGGCGCGCAGTGATAACGCCGCCTATCTGCACTACACACCGAACGAGACAATCGCGGGCGTCGAGTTTCATTTTGTTCCGGCAGGCGATGTGCCGTTAGTCGCTGATATGTCGAGCACGATATTGTCGCGTCCCATCGATGTGAGCCGCTTCGGTGTCATTTACGCCGGTGCGCAGAAGAACATTGGTCCGGCAGGAATCACTGTGGTCATCGTTCGCAATGAGTTGTTGGATCGTGCTCGCGATGAAAACCCCCATTTGATGAACTGGAAGTCCTACGCTGAGTCTGACTCCATGACCAATACACCGCCGACCTTTGCCTGGTACGTCGCTGATCTCGTTTTTCAGTGGTTAAAAGCGAAGGGTGGAGTTGAGGCGATGGCCGAAATCAATGGACGCAAGTCGAGCAAGCTGTACGCGGCTATCGACCAGTCAGACTTTTATTCCAATCCGGTTGCCAAAGATTGTCGCTCATGGATGAATATCCCGTTCATTCTCGCAGACAGCGGTCTTGACGCAGCATTCCTTGAGCAAAGCGCTGCTGCTGGCCTGACGAATCTCAAGGGCCATCGTTCTGTTGGTGGTATGCGCGCTTCAATCTATAACGCTGTTAGCGAAGAAGCCGTCGACGCACTTATTACTTTCATGGCCGAGTTCGAGCGAACTAACGGGTAGGTACGTAACAACTCGATAAAGAGAATTCTCAATGTTCAAAGTTCTAACACTGAATAATATTGCCGTTGAAGGGCTACGGCGCCTGCCGCGAGAACGCTATGAGGTTGCGTCCGAAATCACGCATCCGGATGCCATATTGCTGCGCTCGCAAAATATGCACGATATGGATATTGCCCCAACAGTAGCCGCGATCGGTCGGGCAGGAGCGGGTACCAATAACATTCCTGTTGATGCGATGAGCGCTCGAGGCGTGCCGGTCTTCAATGCACCCGGGGCCAATGCGAATGCGGTCAAGGAGTTGGCAATCGCAGGTATGCTGATCGGCGCACGCAACATTTGCCGCGCCAGTGAATACGTAGCGGCGCTCGAGGAAACAGGCGATGCCCTTAACAAATCGGTTGAAGCGGGTAAGAAACAGTTCGTCGGTTTCGAATTGCCCGGCAAGACACTGGGAGTCATTGGACTTGGCGCAATCGGCGTCGAAGTTGCAAATGCAGCACTCGCCCTTGGCATGAAGGTCATCGGATTTGATCCTGCGATCACGGTTCGCAACGCTTGGCAGTTATCCTCTGGTGTTGATCATGCCGAGACGCTCGATCAGCTCTTTCAAAACGCAGATTTCGTTTCGATTCACGTGCCATTGATGGATGCGACGAAGAACCTCGTCAACGCTGATCGCCTTGCGCTTATGAGAGATGGCGGCGTCCTCGTCAATTTCGCACGCGGCGGCATCGTCGACAACGCGGCAGCGATCGGTGCGCTCGATAGTGGCAAACTGCACGCCTTTGTATCCGACTTTCCTACGCCAGAGCTCATAGCCCACCCGAAAGCCGTTGCTTTGCCGCATCTTGGTGCATCTACAGCCGAGGCAGAAGAGAACTGCGCGATTATGGTGGCCGAGAACGTTAAGGACTACCTCGAAAACGGCAATATCCGTTTTTCCGTCAACTTCCCCGAGGCACGCCTGCCGCGCCTCAATGCGTGGCGAATCACGCTCGCAAACGCCAATGTGCCAAACATGGTTGGCCAGGTTTCGACCTGTATTGCGAATGCCGGCTTGAACATCGAAGATCTGCTGAACAAGTCAGTCGGCGAGTTCGCGTACACCATCGTGGATGTCAATGGCGAGCCAACCCAAGAGCTGCTGGATGCGATCGGCTCGATCGACGGCGTTCTGACGTTGCGAAATCTCGGCAAGCCTGTATAACCTCAGGATTCCATTGGGTTTTCGTTTAAGGTAAGGCATGGCTGTGAAGGGCAAAGACAAAGAGCCCCTGGATCTCGTAGAGATCCGCAAACGCATTAACGGCATCGATGAGCGCCTGCAGACGCTTATTAATGAGCGCGCGACTATCGCGCAGCAAGTTGGCGTAGCCAAAGGCGAGCTCGGATCGGCGGTTGACTACTACCGTCCGGAGCGTGAAGCAGAAGTTCTGCGTGGTGTGTTGGACCGAAATGATGGTCCTATGCGTGATGAAGAAATGTTGCGGCTGTTTCGGGAAATCATGTCGGCCTGTTTGGCTCAGCAGGAGCCACTGAAGATCGGATTTCTGGGTCCTGAAGGCACTTTCACGCAAACCGCGGTCTTTAAGCATTTCGGACACTCAGTCCGTGCGCTGCCATTCCATACCATCGATGAGGTGTTTCAGGAGGTCGAGTGTGGTGCAGCTGACTTCGGTGTCGTTCCGATCGAGAACTCGACTGAAGGGTCCGTCAATAACACGCTGGATATGTTCTTGACGTCACCGCTTAAGATCTCCGGCGAAATTGAACTCAAGATCGAACAACACCTGATGGGTAACATGCAGGGTCTGGAAAACATCGAGCGTATCTGCGCGCACGAACAATCACTCGCTCAATGTCGAGGTTGGTTGCGGGAATATTTGCCGCATGTAGAGTTGATCGGAGTGTCCAGCAACGCCGCTGGTGCAAGACGCGCGCGCGACGAGGAAGGAACGGCAGCGATCGGGCCGGAAGTGGCCGCCGACGTCTACGAGCTGAAGATCATGGTCAACAATATTGAAGACAAGCCGGATAATGCTACGCGCTTTCTCGTGGTCGGCCGCAATCTGTTGGCCGCCAGCGGTGACGATAAGACGACGTTATTGGTGTCGACCGATGATACGGCCGGTGGAGCTGGCGTGTTACACAACTTATTGCTGCCAATGGCAGAGCAAGGCGTGAGCATGACGCGAATCGAATCGCGACCATCGCGGCGCAGAAAGTGGGATTATGTGTTCTTTATCGACATCGAAGGGCATGCTGAAGAAGAACCTGTCGCGTCGGCTCTGGCAAAACTTGAAAAGAATAGCTCGCTATTTCGCGTGCTGGGCGCGTATCCCAAGGCAATCGGCTGACGGCACTCCTGATGCGATTCGAAGTCACTCCATCCAAAGTTAGTGATGCCAGTGTCACTGTGCCGGGTGACAAGTCCGTCTCTCATAGAGCATTGATGCTAGGCAGCATTGCCAACGGTAGAACAGAGGTGTCCGGATTCCTGGCCGGTGAAGATTGCCTCGCGACCTTAGCCGCGATGCGTGCATTGGGTGTCGATATCCAGCAACCCAGCGAGACAGAAATGTCGATTGATGGCGTCGGGCTGTACGGACTGCATGCACCGTCACAGGCGCTAGATCTAGGCAATTCAGGTACCGCGATGCGTTTGATGGCCGGCCTGCTATGTGGCCAGGCATTCGACAGTGTCCTTAGTGGCGACGCGTCACTGAACAGTCGCCCAATGGGCCGAATCATCACACCATTGACGAAGATGGGTGCCGCTATAGAAGGTGACTGCGACGGAACACCTCCGTTGCAGATCGCAGGTGGCCTCAATTTGTCGGCAATACATTACGATTTGCCAATGGCAAGCGCTCAGGTGAAGTCGGCTGTATTGCTTGCTGGCCTGTACGCCAAGGACGAAACCAGCGTACTCGAGCCGGCGGTTACACGCGACCACACAGAACGCATGTTGGGTTCGATGGGGGTGAAGGTCACGACAGACGGCAGTCGTATATCGCTGCAGGGCGGGCAAGAATTACAGGGATGCGATGTCCGGGTTCCGGCAGATCTATCGTCCGCCGCTTTCGTGATGTTGGCTGCGGTCCTTGCTGAGAACGCAGACATCTTGATCAGCAACGTAGGCGTCAACCCGACTCGAACCGGTGTTATCGATATTCTGCAAGGAATGGGCGCCGACATAACACTTTTGAATCCACAGCTCCTCGGTGAGGAGCCCGTCGCGGATATTCGCGTCCGTTCGTCGAAATTGCAGGGTGGTTCTGTAGACCCAGACCTTGTTTCACTGGCAATCGACGAGTTCCCGATTCTGTTTGTCGCTGCGGCCGCTGCCGCTGGCCAGACTGTGTTTAGCGGTATTGGTGAGCTCCGTGTTAAAGAGAGTGACAGAATCGCGGCTATGTCCGAGGGCCTGAGGGTGCTTGGCATTCAGGTTGATGAGTCCAGGGATGGGGCGGTTGTACATGGCGGCCATTTCAGCGGCGGCACGGTAAATAGTTACGGTGATCACCGAGTCGCGATGTCCTTGGCGATAGCAGGAACGGTTGCGACGGACACCGTGATAGTCGACGACGTTGCCGCGGTCGATACCTCGTTTCCAGGCTTTTGCGAGAGGATGGCATCTATAGGTGCTTATATTCGCCCGGTCGGGGAGGGCTGACATGCCGATTACAGTTATCGCTATTGATGGCCCGAGCGGTTCAGGGAAGGGGACGATTGCTCGGCAAGTCGCCAGCAGGCTTAATTTTCACCTTCTCGACAGCGGTGCCTTATACCGATTAACCGCGATTGCAGCGGAAAATCGAGGAATTCGGCTGGATGACGTTGCCGAGCTCGCTGACATTGCCGCGGCGCTGGATATCGAGTTTGACAGCAATGCAGACGGATCTGAGCGCATATTGCTATCCGGGGAGGATGTAACCCATGAAGTACGCAAGGAAAGCAGTGGCAAGGGCGCTTCAACAGTGGCCGTCATTCCAGAGGTTCGGGACGCTCTTTTGCAGCGCCAACGGGCCTTCCAGCAGGCGCCGGGTCTGGTCGCCGATGGTCGGGATATGGGTACGCACGTATTCCCCGATGCTGTGCTCAAAATATTCCTGACAGCCAGCGCCGAAGAACGTGCCAGAAGGCGCCATAAGCAGTTGAAAGACAAGGGTATGGATGTTAGCCTTGCCGCCCTTTCGCGGGACATAGAGGACCGTGACCGCAGAGATTCCGAGCGATCGGTAGCTCCGCTAAGGCCGGCACCCGATGCCAGAATGCTGGATTCTTCGGGGCTGTCTATCGACGCTGTAACGAATACAGTTCTCGAGTGGGTCGCAGAACTCTAGTTTCTAAGAATAGGTAAATGGATGGGATCGGACAGGATGTTCGCTCCTTTTTTTGTAATGACCGTCGGTAGCATGATGCACGTCGACGTTTGGGTGGGACGTTTTGTCCCTTGGTTTATTAATCATGTCTGAAAGTTTTGCCGAGTTATTTGAAGAAAGTTTTGCCAGTCAACAAATAAAGCCTGGTTCCATAATTACCGGTGTTGTCGTGGCAATTAATGACGATGTTGTACTCGTCAGTGCAGGTCTCAAATCTGAGGCCGTTATCCCCAAAGAACAGTTCAAGAACGATAAGCGTGAGACTGAACTCGCTGTCGGTGATGAAGTTGAAGTCGCACTGGATGCCGTTGAAGACGGCTTTGGTGAGACCAAGCTCTCCCGCGAAAAGGCGATTCGTGCTCGTACGTGGATCGATCTTGAGAAAGCCTTTGAAGAAGGTGCCGTTGTCGAAGGCATCATCAATGGTCGTGTTAAGGGTGGCTTTACCGTCGAAATCGACAATGTCCGTGCATTCTTGCCGGGCTCATTGGTTGACGTTCGACCGGTTCGCGATCCCGCTTACCTTGAAGGTAAGGAACTCGAGTTCAAGGTTATTAAGCTAGACCAAAAGCGCAACAACGTTGTCGTTTCACGTCGCGCAGTTGTTGAGAAAGAATACTCCGCAGAGCGTGAAGCACTCCTGAAAGAGCTTCAGGAAGGCAACACAGTTAAGGGCATCATCAAGAACCTTACCGATTACGGCGCATTCGTCGACCTCGGTGGCATCGATGGTCTTTTGCACATTACGGATATGGCCTGGAAGCGCGTCAAGCATCCTTCCGAGGTTGTAGAAGTGGGTCAGGAGATCGACGTTAAGATCCTCAAGTTCGACCGCGAACGTCAGCGTGTATCGCTTGGCATGAAGCAGCTCGGAGACGATCCTTGGCAGGATCTGGCACGCCGTTATCCGCCGCAGACTCGCATGTTCGGTAAGGTTACGAACATCGCAGACTACGGTTGCTTCGTTGAAATCGAAGACGGTGTTGAAGGCCTGGTTCACGTATCTGAAATGGACTGGACCAACAAGAACGTTAATCCATCGCGGGTTGTTCAGGTTGGTGAAGAAGTCGAAGTCATGGTCATCGAAATTGACGAAGAACGTCGTCGCATCTCGCTTGGTGTTAAGCAGTGCAAATCGAATCCATGGGCCGAGTTCGCCGCTACATTCAACCGTTCCGACAAAGTGTCGGGTCAGATCAAATCGATCACAGACTTCGGAATCTTCATCGGTCTCGATGGCGGTATCGACGGTCTTGTTCACCTTTCCGATATTTCTTGGGATTTCCCCGGCGAAGAAGCCGTGCGTAATTACAAGAAGGGTCAGGAGATCGAAGCGGCGGTATTAGCGATCGATGCGGAACGTGAGCGTATTTCGTTGGGTATCAAGCAACTTGAGAAAGATCCGTTCTCTGGCTGGCTTGCCGCTCATCCCAAAAATTCTATCGTTACCGGTACTGTCACCGAGGTTGATGCGCGTGGCGCAATGGTTGATCTTGGTGACGGCGTCTTCGGTTCGCTGCGTGCATCTGAACTGGCTCGAGGCCGGGTTGAAGACGCGCGTACGATGATCAAAGTAGGTGAGGAGGTTGAGGCCAAGTTCACCAATGTTGACCGCAAGAGCCGCATGGTCGCGCTTTCGATCAAAGCCAAAGAGGTTCACGAGGAGCAGGAAGCAGTCAGTAGTTACAATTCTGATTCGTCTGCAGCCCCCGCTGGAACCACGCTTGGCGAGCTTCTAAAGGAAAAAATGTCCGGCGGAAGCAAATAATAAGTAAAAAAGGTAGCCCAGACCATCTGGTCTGGGCTATTATTACCTTTAATATCCGTGGGTTACGCTAAGAAAACGGAACGGCGATAGGTAATATGACAAAATCAGAACTTATTGAAGCAATCTCGCGCAAGCAAAAGCACCTGCCAGCGAAAGATGTCGAGTTGGCGGTCAAGCATCTTTTGGATCTCATGAGCGACTCTCTTGCTCAGGGACAGCGAATTGAAATTCGTGGCTTCGGAAGTTTTTCATTGCACTACCGTCCGCCACGTATCGGGCGAAACCCGAAGACGGGCGAAGCAGTGGCGTTGTCCGGCAAGTATGTGCCGCACTTTAAGCCTGGCAAAGACTTGCGCGAACGCGTTAACGCCAGTCGCCATTTTCCTATTAAGAATTGATTACCCTGAAACGAATTGGGCTGGCCTTACTGATCATCCTGATTTTCTCGGCGATGGTCGTATTCACGGCCGGTAACCCGGGTGAAGTCAATATCAAGCTACTCCACTGGGAACTCAGTTCCCCAATTTCTCTCGCATTCACCGTCGCCTTCGCAGTCGGTTGGCTTTTCGGCGTCATTTGTATGGGCCTGTATGCGCTTAGAATTTCCAATGAGCGTCGAGTGCTGCGGCGCTCCTTGCGACTGTCAGAGAATGAGGTTAGTTCGTTGCGAAGCCTGCCATTAAGCGATGCCGACTGAATCCACATTTCTTCTCGCGGGTTTGTTTCTGCTACTGGCTGCAGCGGGCTGGGCGATGGGCCGTTTTGGCGAACGGGACGAAGAGGACGCGCCACCGCCACTGAATATCGATTACCTGAAGGGCCTTAATTTTCTGCTCAACGAGCAGACGGATCAGGCACTTGAGCATTTTCTGCGCATGGTGCGTGTCGATGACAAAACCATTGAGACTCACTTTGCCTTAGGTAGTCTGTTTCGCCGCCGCGGCGAGGTTGATCGCGCTATCAGGATTCATCAAAACATAATTGCCCGACCGGACCTGGCAGCCGAGCAGCGCGACCAGGCGTTGTATTCGCTCGCGAAGGACTACTTAGGCGCTGGGCTGCTGGATCGTGCTGAGAAGCTGTTTGTGCGTCTGGCACAGGGGTCGCGGTATCAGGTGCAGGCTCTGGAGTCGCTCGGCAGTATTTACGAACAGGAGCGCGACTGGGAGAAGGCGATCGATGCCGGACAGCGTCTAGAGGTTCTCGGCGGCCGCTCATTAGCACTACAAATAGCGCACTATCATTG
>Ga0209344_10003360_pt1 | contig 15965 bp, 14 predicted proteins | sample Cruoilmetagenom6_FD_187293 | JGI IMG/M metagenome (GOLD analysis project Ga0209344, IMG submission 187293) | Oil polluted marine microbial communities from Coal Oil Point, Santa Barbara, California, USA - Santa Barbara Oil Seep Sample 6 (SPAdes)... | ecosystem: Environmental > Aquatic > Marine...
TCACCTTCATGGTCAACCCTAAACATCAACACAAAATATCGCTTGACAAAAAGCTTAGATCTTCAATTAGCAGTTGACAATATTTTAGACCAACATTATAAGGAATTTGCCTCAGCGATAAGCGCTTCTGGTCGGAACTTTTCGTTTTCTGTATTGGCTAATTTTTGACGAAGTCATCCTGAACTTGTTTCAGGATCTCATATGTTTAACTTAACTTAACTTAGTTACAAACCGTCAATTAGTGGGAAATAAAATTCAAATGATGAAGAAACTAATAGTTGTTTTACTTTTTATAATATTTATCTAAAAGCCGCTGTTATATTAGGTGTTTCCTTAGGCTTTCTTCGCTTTAATGGTATAACAATACTTGCTCCAATTACGCCACCAAGAGCTGAATACCCAAAGTCTTTTTTACTTCTAACACCATTAAACCATTTTGGGTCAACAGCTTCTTTTATATAGCCTAATGCTGTTGCCGAAGCCGCACCAATAAGCCAGGCCTTTAATTTATTATCTGTTTTTTTATATACCCAATAAGAAACTCCTGCCCCAATTACAGCTCCAGCTATCACATGTTCAGGATGGCCATCGTCTGATATAATTGGTTGCGCATTTAATTGTAAGTAAAAACTGAATGTTAGTAGGATTAATAACTTTTTCATTCACTAAAAATAGTAAATTTATTTGTACAAAGTGCTGCACTCTTTTTAATGAACCCTAAAATTATTTATTTAAAAGCATTCAAACCTGTCACGTCCATACCGGTTATTAATAAATGAATATCATGGGTTCCTTCATATGTAATTACACTTTCTAAATTCATAGAATGTCGCATAATACTATATTCCCCAGTAATACCCATACCACCTAGCATTTGTCTAGCCTCCCTGGCAATTTTAATGGCCATATCAACATTATTCCGTTTTGCCATAGATATTTGTGCGGTAGTTGCTTTCCCTTCGTTACGAAGTACTCCTAATCGCCAGGCCAATAATTGAGCTTTGGTGATTTCGGTAATCATTTCGGCTAATTTTTTTTGTTGCAATTGAAATTGACCAATCGGTTTACCAAATTGAATGCGCTCTTTACTATAGCGTAAAGCAGTATCATAGCAGTCCATTGCAGCACCAATAGCTCCCCATGCAATTCCGTATCGAGCAGAATCTAAACAGCCAAGAGGTGCTCCTAATCCAGATTTATTAGGCAATAAATTCTCTTTAGGCACTTTTACATTATCAAAAATAAGTTCACCGGTAGATGAAGCTCTTAACGACCATTTATTATGAGTTTCAGGCGTTGTAAAGCCTTCCATGCCACGCTCTACCAGTAAACCATGAATTCTACCCTCCTCATTTTTTGCCCATACAACAGCTACTTGTGCAAAAGGGGCATTTGAAATCCACATTTTTGCTCCATTCAACAAATAATGGTCTCCTTTATCTTTAAAATTGGTTACCATACCACCAGGATTTGAGCCATGATCAGGTTCTGTCAAACCAAAGCAGCCCATCCATTCACCAGAAGCTAATTTTGGTAAGTATTTTTGGCGTTGTTCTTCATTACCATATTTCCAGATTGGATACATTACTAATGATGATTGTACAGATGAAGTTGAGCGTACACCCGAATCACCGCGTTCTATTTCTTGCATAAGAAGACCATATGAAATTTGATCCAGACCGGCACCACCATATTTTTCTGGAATATAAGGACCAAAAGCACCAATTTCCGCTAATCCATTAATGATTTCTGTTGGAAATTCCGCTTTTTGAGCATATTCCTCTATTATAGGTGACACTTCTCTTTTAACCCATTCACGGGCTGCATCACGTACTAATTTATGCTCTTCAGTTAATAAATCGTCTAACTGATAATAATCAGGAGCTTGAAATAAATCTTGACCCATTTTTTTATAATTTAATTTTGCTCAAAAATACTAATAATAGCATTTTATAATTGCCTTTTTACTAATTATTTTATTTAGTAAAACTCCATTGTAAAAAATCACTTAGTGATGCTTTCAAAATGATCCTTTGAACTAATTCTGCTGAAAAATGGAATCTGACTATTAATATCTTAATCTCTATTTTTTAGTACTTAAATTTAATAGTATTATTAATACATTTGCTTTAATGCGATTTACATTTAACAGACAGGAAAAACTCAAAAGCAAGAAACTGATTGAACGACTATTTACTGAAGGAAAGTCTATCTCATGTTACCCTTTAAAATTAATTTATCTTAAGGTAGATCACAACTCTAATTACCCAATTCAGGCCGGGGTTTCTGTTGCAAAACGCAAGGTTAATTTAGCAGTTAACAGGAATAGAATTAAACGTTTAATGCGTGAGGCATATCGTAAAAACAAACGTTTGATCTATGAAGGTATTGATGCTAAATATATTTTTATGTTTCTGTATTTAGACGAAAAGGAGCAGAAATACGTTTTTATAGAAGAAAAGATGATAAATCTATTAGAAAAGTTTTTTAAAAAACTCGACTAATAGATATGAATTGTTGCTATATTTTAAATCAAACCGAATGAAAAATATTAAAAAAATAGGAATTATTGCACTAATAATAGCAGTTACAACAATTTCTGTTTCTTATAAGTCTGGCTTTTTTGAAGTAGCTAAGCAGATAGAAATATATACTACTTTATTTAAAGAGTTGAACATGTATTATATTGATGAAACAAATCCTGCAGAACTTACGGATGTTGCAATTGATAACATGTTAAAAAATTTGGATCCCTACACTCAATATTATGATGAGCAAGGAGTTGAAAACGCTAAAATCAATGCCATGGGCGAATATGGAGGGATAGGAGCCACTTCGTCTTATGTAAATAATAAACTAATAATCATTGAAACTTATGAGGACTCTCCTGCTGACAATGCAGATATCAAACCTGGAGATGAAATTATAATGGTTGATGATGTTTTGGTGAGCGATTATAAAAGCGATGCCGTTATAGCATTATTACAAGGTTTGCCGAAAACAAGGATAAAATTAAAATTAAAAAGACAAAATAGAACTTTTGAAGTAGAACTGATTCGTCAAAAAATAGAAATCAACCCTGTACCTTATTACAGAATGATTGATGATGAAGTTGGCTATATTTCCTTTATTAAGTTTAATAGAAAAGCCTCAGACGAAGTAAAAAATGCATATGAAGATTTAAAAGATCAAGGGATGACCAAATTGATACTTGATGTACGAGGTAATCTTGGTGGATTGGTAAATGAAGCTATTGAAATTGTAAACTTTTTTGTCCCAAAAAATGAAATAGTTGTTACAACAAAAGCTAAGGTTGTTAAGTGGAGTGATACTTACAAAACGAAAAAAGAACCTCTTGACTTAGAAATTCCTTTAGTTGTGTTAATTGATGGTAGATCAGCTTCAGCTTCAGAAATATTAGCAGGGTCATTGCAAGATTTAGATAGAGCCATAATTGTTGGAGAAAGATCTTTTGGTAAAGGGTTAGTTCAGCGCTATAGAAAGTTGACTTATGGTACACAATTAAAACTAACAATTTCAAAATATTATACACCAAGCGGACGAAGTATACAAGAACTTGATTATTCCCATAGAAACGAAAATGGAGATGTTCCTAAGTTTTCCGATAAGGAGAGAAACGCATTTAAAACAAAAAATGGGAGAACGGTTTATGACGGAGGGGGAATACAACCCGATATTAAATTTGAAAGACCTGAACAAACAGAGGCCACAAAATCTCTTTTAAAATCGAATGCAATTTTTGATTTTGCAACTAACTATTATTATGCTCATGATACAATTGAGTCATCTAAAGATTTTCAGCTTTCTGATAACGATTTTCAATCTTTTATTTCATACCTAAAATCGGATACATCAGGATTTAAGACGAACACCGAACTTGTTTTTGAAAAAGCTCTTTTAACAGCAGAAAAGGAATCTTATGATGGTGTAATAGAAGGGTCTTATAATAATATAATCGAAAAGATTAACGAAAAAAAAATAGAAGAACTAGACCTTAATAAAGATGAAATTTTAGACTATTTAAAAGAGAAAATTCTAAATAGATACTATTATAAAAAAGGTGAATATATCAATAAAGTCTTCAATGATAAAGCAATTACGCAAGCATCGAAGTTATTGAAGAATGAAAAAAAATATATCCAAATATTAAATTAGGGTACATTTAGAAGAGTATCAAAAAAATACTAATCAAAGAATTGATATCTTTGTTCAAATTTTTTTATGAACACAGTTAAACGAACCAAATCCCAAGAATCATCTAATGCAATTGAACGCTTGTATATCACAATGCGTCACTTATTCAATAGGGGTTTCTATAAGCCGGTTGGAGTATCAGGTAAATCCTTAAGAGAATCTTTACTATTATTAAGACCTGAGATTTATGGTTCTATCGCCGATGAGAAGACTGAACTCAACGGTTTAATATATGTCATTGAAAGACTGCCAGAAGGTATTGAAGAATGTCAGTTTATAAATCTTACAGCAGACGAAGGCTTTAAAGATTCACATTTTAAACCAATCATTCCGGCAAAAAGAAGACGCAACTGTTATCGTATCGATAGAGATCAAATGAACATTGAAATTACACGTGGGCGTTCAGAAATTTACGATATTCTTACACATTTAACATTCTTGTTTCTAGAATCTTATAAGATTAAAGATCGTGTTTTAATAGATGAAGATGAAAGTACAGTTAGAGAATGGAATTACCTCAAGGACGTTGTGATCAATAATAAAAAGATCACTCAAAAAGAACATGAAATTATGCTTACGCATTTGGGCCGTATTTTAGGAAGAACTTTTGAGGAGGTACAAGAAGTTTATAAAGCATTTTCTTCGGCAAAAAACCCAAATAAATTTTTTCAAACCATTTTTTGGTTAGGTCAATTAGCCTTGAATGAGACCTTAGAAAATAAGAAAAGAACAGTGACGTTTAGCTCAGCACTTAGGGAAAGTATTGGTCACCATATTTATGGAGAAGTTTGGGCCAATAATATCAAAGCTGTTTTAGAAAAAGAAAATATTATTAATCGTCCTATGCACATTATTAGTGCCAATATGCATAGCGTAATGAATTCTATTTATGCGCCTATTTTTTTAACAAAAGAGGCAAAAGATAATAAGAGATTAGGGCTTTTTGAGTTATTGAGTAATAGTAAAAATGAAGCACTGCGAAAAAAGGTAAAAGAAAGAGCTTCTAAGATGGGCCTATTCTATATAAAAGACACTTCGGGTACTAATATTAATGTACAAGTAATAGATACGGCAAAAATTGATTTTACTAAGACTACATATTCAAAAAAGAATTTAGTAAAATCTAAAGAAAAGCCAATCATCATTGTAATGGATTATGCTTTTGGAGAGCAGGCGTTTGAAACAATGGACGAGTTATTAAAACCATATACTTGTAGTAATAACAAGGAACATTTCATGAATGTTGAATCTGTTTCCATAATGGGTAAAGCAGGGATTTTGGAAGGAGGAAAAAGCGATATTATGATTCCTTCAGCACATATTTTTGAAGGAACGGCTGATAATTATCCATTTAAAAATGAATTAAAGAAAGAAGACCTGGAAGGTTTTGGTATTGATGTATATGAAGGAACTATGGTAACTGTGTTAGGAACATCGTTACAGAATAAAGATCTTTTAGAGTTCTTTCATGATTCTACATGGAAGGCAATAGGGCTTGAAATGGAAGGAGCTCATTATCAAAAAGCTATTCAATCAGCATCGAAGATCAGAGGAAATATAAGAGAGGATGTAAAAGTAAGATATGCTTATTATGCCTCTGATAATCCGCTTGAAACGGGGAGTACACTAGCATCAGGAGGTTTGGGAACATCAGGAGTAAGACCTACTTATGCGATTACTCAAAAGATATTAGAACAAATTTTTTAAAAAGAGATGTCAAAAGAAAATATAAATTCAGAAGAGGTTGATTTAGGAAACTTATTTAAAATTATAGGCAATGGGTTTAAAAACTTATTTAATGCAATAGGCAATTTTTTCAAAGCCGTTTTTCATTATCTAATTCTATTCCTATTATTTTTACGTAACAACGCAATAAAATTAGCAATTGCAACATTTATAGGTGCCATTATTGGCCTGTATTTGGATCTGACCAAACCTCCGGTATTTAGTTCGACAATGATTGTTGAACCTAATTTTAACAGCACTCAACAATTATATAAAAATATTACTTATTATAATGAATTAGTCAAACAAAAGAATACAGCTCTTTTATCTGAGGCATTTAATATTTCAGATGAAGAAGCCAATAAGTTAAAGGGCTTTTATATCGAGCCGATTAAGAGTGAAAACGAAAAATTTCAACTCTTTGATGAATTCATACAAAAATCAGATACTGCGATAGCTAAAAGTATTAGTATAAAAGAATTTAAAAGGGGCTTTTCTGACTTAGATTATATATATCATGAAATAAAAGTAAAGTCTTTAAATAGCTTGATTTTTGATAATTTGAGCACTGAAATAATAAATTCTATTGAGAATAACGCATATTTTAAAAATCAAAAAACAATTAGCGGTCAAAATTTACTGCAAAACGAAAAAGTATTGATGAAATCTTTAGAGGAAATAGATACATTGAGAAAAATTTATAACGAAGTTTTGATTACTGAAGCTAAAAAAATGGAGACTGGTACAAGCATAACCTTGGCACAAGGGGTTAAAAAAACTGAAGAGGTTAAACTATTTGAGGAGAGCTTAAAGTTGAATGAGGAGCTTATAATTAATAATAGAGAAAAGGCTGAGTCGACCGACATAGTGAATACAGTTTCGACTTTTAGTAAAGTAGGAGTAAAGGAAAGAAAAATATATAAAAAATATACGTTTCAATTAGGTGTTTTATTTTTTAGTTTAATACTGATTTTTATTTTAGGCCGACAATTAAATGATTTTCTGCTTAATTATAGAAATTAATTCTTAAACTTTCATAGTTATTGAAACCTGTTCTTCATTTATGAAAAAAAACATATTAATGACTGGAGTAATAGATCAAGACGGGGCTTTTTTAAGTGAATTTTCATTTAAGAAAGTTAGTCAAGTTCACAGCATTAAAAAAAAAGGATATAATTTCAGTACGCGACGAGTAGAGTATATTTATCATGATCCTAGCTGGAAGTATATACTAAGGTTTGAGGACGGGGTACAAAGATTTTACAATTGGTACATTAATAATTCTGGTAATTAATTTATGCTAAAAGAGCTATGGAAACATAAAAATAGCAATACCGTAGCAAGAAATTATTTGGCTTTACTTTTAATACAGGGAAGTAATTTCATTCTTCCTTTAATAACTCTTCCATATTTAGTGAGAACATTAGGGTCAGAGAAATATGGTTTAGTTATGATAGCACAATCCCTAGCTGTTTTTTTAACTATAATTGTAGATTTTGGCTTTAATATTAGTGCTACAAGAGAGGTTTCATTATTGAGAAAAGACAAAGATAAATTGTCCCAATTTTATTGGAATGTATTTTTTATCAAATGCTGCTTAGTCCTAATAACTTTTACTATTCTGTTATTTTTAATTTATTCGATATCAAGATTTAAAGTTGAACCTTTAGTGTATCTTTTTAGTTTTGGAGCTGTTGTCGGTCAAGCAATTTTTCCTGCATGGTTTTTCCAGGGGATTGAAAAAATGAAAGTAATTACAGTAGTTAATGTGTTGGCAAAATTAATATTTACTATAGCTATTTTCGTGTTTATTCTATCTCCAAAGGATTATGAACTAGTACCTTTATGGAATGGTGCAGGGTTTATTTTTACAGGAATAATCGGCTTATTTTTTAGCTTTAAATATATATATTTTAAAAGACCAAGGTTTAACCAAATCAAGTTTATAGTTAAAGACACTTTTAATTTATTTGTATCTAATTTTGCAATTAGCTTATATACATCAAGTAATACATTCATACTTGGAATGTTTGCAGGAGATACTATTGCCGGGGTTTATGCAAGTATGGAAAAACTGATTATAGCCATGAAAAGCATATATACTCCATTATACCAAGCAATTTTTCCATGGCTAGCAACACTAACTAAAGATAAAATTAGGGCGTTTGTAACTAAAATAAAATTGCCAATAGCTTTTTCAGCTATAACAATTACTTGTATTATTTTGTTCTCATCAAAACCATTACTCAATTTTGTCTATGCCGATAATCTAATAACGAGTTATAGCTTGATATTACAAATTTTGGCATTTGTTGCCATCTTTTCTTCTTTAAATATGCTATATGTATCACTTTATTTTCCTGCGTTAAAACTGTACAAAACAAGGATGTATTTAATGGTATTTGGAGGAATTTTTAATTTTATATTAGTGCTGATTGCAGTTAATTTTTATGAAATTTATGGTGTGGCAGTAGTTGCAACAATTACAGAACTATTCATTTTGACCTTAGCGCATTATTTTTTCAAAAAAACAGCAAATCAATGAAAAAATTGGTAATCATTCAAGTGGCAACTCCAGATTATAGAGCAGAATTCTTTTCTTATTTAAGAAATTATTTAAGTATAAATTTTGAACTATATAGTGGGGATATGTATTTTGAAAAATCTATAACTAGTGATAGCTTAATTAAAAGAATAAAAATTAAAAATCACTATTTGTTTAATAGAAAATTACTTTTTCAAACGGGTGTTTTTCACTTAATTTTTAATGATATAATTCTAATTTTAGAATTGAATCCTAGAATTTTATCAAATTGGTTAATTCTTTTTTTTCGTAAAATAATGGGCAGAGAAACTATTTTATGGGGACATGCATGGTCTAGAAAAGGAAAAGAAAGCAAAACAGATTGGTTTAGAAATATTATGAGAACGATGGCGTCGTCAATAATAGTCTACACAAATAGCCAAAAAAAAGAATTACAAAAACGCATGCCATCAAAAAATATACTTGCTGCGCCAAACGCCGTATTAAAAGCTTCTAAAATGCAAACGCATGAATTTAATGGGGACCTTATAAATATTATTTATGTTGGCAGATTAACAATAGAAAAAAAAATAATGTTTTTAGTTAAAGCCTTTCATAAAGGACTATCGAAGTTTCCCAAAGGAACTAAACTTTTTTTAGTTGGAAAGGGAAGCGAAAGGAAGCGAATAGAAGCTTATATTAAAGAGCATAATTTAGGAGGTAAGATTATTATAAAAGGGCATATAGGTGGTTATAGTGATTTAAAAGATTTATATAATATATCTTTTTTTAGTGCCTCTCCTGGGTATGCAGGGCTATCTATTACACAAAGTTTTGGCTTTGGAGTCCCAATTTTAGTTTCTAAAAATGAAAAACACTCACCAGAAATAGAAGCAGTAGTACCTAATAAAAATGCATTATTTTATGAAACAGATAATTATGATAACTTTATAGAAGTATTGCAAAAGGCATATTTAAACAAGCAGTATTGGTCATCTAGAAGGCCAGAAATTATTAAATTTTGTAAAGAAAATTATTCTACAGAATCAATGGCAGAAGTATTTATAAACTTATGTGTCGATAGATGAAACTAAGAGAAATTTTTATTGGTGTTTATATAGTGATAATGGTTGTATTATTTAGTTCGTTTAATGCATCATTATTGGTATGGATATCTTTTTTTATGAATGCGTTAATACTTTTTGGCATAACAGTTTATCATTTGTATTATGAAAAAGAATATTCACCCTTCTTGTCCTCGTTTATAGTTTTTACTTTTTTGTTTTTCTTGGCAGCCCCAATAGTACAAATTAATTACGCACTGCAGACAAATTTCAAATTCACAAATTTTTTTCCTTACACAGAGAGATTAGTGTTATATACTAATTCTTTAATAATTTTGTTTAACCTAATATTTATATTTAGCTATTTATTTTTTAAGAATAAATATAAAAAAAAGAGGGTTAAATTGATTAATAGTAAATCCGAAAAGGCACTGCCGTTAACTATATTTATACTATTTATACTATCTGTCTTTGTGTTTTTTGCCAGTTATAACTTCATTTCTGATGAATTTTTTAGGCCAAACTGGTTGACTTCATCTTATGCTGTTTCTGAACTATTAATTTGGAAAAAGGTTTTATTTCTGATTCCATTTGGAGGAATATTATTGAGCTTTCAATATTTTAAGAAGAAGGGTAAAATCTCAATTAACATAAGTATAATTTATATAATTTTCACATTTTTCATATTGCTTTTATTGTGGTTTAAAAATCCCTTTACGGAAAAAAGAAATGCTTTAGGTCCCATCTATATTTGTATAATATTTTTATTTTATCCTAAACTGTTAAATAAAAATATAAAAACCCTGTCTTTCTTGTTTTTTTCTATGATAATTCTTTTTCCGTTAGTTGCTATGATTACGCACTCAGACGCTACTCTCTTGCAGATTTATCATGATCCATTTATACTTATTGAACAAATGAAAGGAGGGGGAATATCAAACAGTTTTATTTCTTTAAATTATGACGCTTTTTCTAATATAATGGCTACTATTGATTATGTTCATAAACAGGGTTTTTCGTATGGATACCAATTGCTCAGTGCAATATTATTTTTCGTTCCTAGAAGCATATGGGTTAGTAAACCTATGTCTACCGGGCACCTGGTAGGCGAGCATTTAATAAATGATTTTGGATTTAGTTTTTCTAACCTTTCCAATCCTTTAATCAGTGAAGGGTTTATTAATTTTGGAATAATTGGTGTTTTTATTGGGGCTATAACGTTAGCCTATGTACTGATAAGAATGATGATATGGTTAAAATCTGATAACTACTTAAAAAAGATAATGGCTTTTTATTTAGCGATTCATTTAATTTTTTTACTAAGAGGAGATTTTACGAATGGCTTTTCGTATTATATAGGTACGCTGGCTGGGGCCTTTTTTATCCCAAAAACTATCGAATACATAATTAATAAATCAATTTTTTTAAGTAAGGACCCCAAAAAATAATATGAATAAAAGATTTTCTTTTGTGAAAATAATGACCGGCTTTATGTTTGCTTTGGTGATTTTCCCTTCAAATATTAAAGCTATTGTAATAATACTTTTTACGCTTTCTATTTTATTTTTAATTAATAAGAGAAAATGGAGTTTTAATAAAGAACTTTTTTTAACAAACGCAGTTTTGTACTTTGTAATTCTAATTACTTTATTTTATAGTAATAACCTCCCCTACGCCTTAAATAAATTGCAAACAATGTCAGCAATACTTGTTTTTCCTTTAGTCTTTTCAATGATTAATGAAAAGGAAGTAAAAGAATTATATAAACATAAAAAGGTTTATTTAAGTATTTACATTGTAGGAGTATTTTTACTTAATACAATTCCTTTTTTTTGGTATTTTATAACTCATTATAGTTTTATCGAAATTATTACTCACTACCCCAGAATAATTATGGTTGATATTGGTAAATATGGTATTCATCCAATTTATATGTCATTACATTGCTCAATGGCAATAATTTTTTCACTGATTATTTTTAAAGATAATACTCAGAAAGTCGCCAGGTTAACATTGATAGTTCTCAATTTAATTTTAATACTATTTTTGTTGATTTATGCCAGAAAAGGGCCCATTTTAGCTCTTTTTATAACGGTATTTATTTGGGCAATATTTCAAAACAAAACAAAATATTATATATCAATAACAACGGCCTTAATTCTAGGTGCCATTTTGATTATTTCTATACCAAGAACGAAAGAACGGTTTGCTGAACTATTGAATATAGGCAATACTATTACTTCTGTGGAAAAGGAAACGTCAATAAGTATGAGGGTCACAATTTACAAATCTGTAAAAGACTTAGTAATACAATCACCATTATTAGGATATGGGATAGGAGACTATAATGACAAGCTTAGAGTGAAGAATAAAGAAGAGGGATATATAAATTTATCTAAAAAAAGTTATAATGCTCACAATCAATACTTATCATTTTTGTTAATTGGAGGAGCGCTTTGTTTACTCCCATTTTTATTTATGATTTCTAAAAATATAATAATGGCGATTCATACTAATAACCATGTTTTAGTGTTAATTATAATATTATTTAGTGTTGTGATGCTTACGGAGAACATTTTAGAACGAGAGAATGGGGTAATTTTCTTTTCACTTTTTCTAAATTTTTTTGCTTTAAAAAATTATTATAATATCGATTAAGAATAAACCAGGATTTATTTTTACAAAAATTAGATGAAAATATTACACATAGTTGAAGATTTTTCTTTGAATAGTGGCGGCCTTAGAACAGTAATAAAGAATTTAGATTTTTATTTAAATTCTTTGGGACATAAATCATATATTTTATCATCAAACAAAGAAAATGAAGATAATATTTTTATAGTTAAAACAGTTAATAAATGGTTATACTCTAACAAATGGGTACGCACAATAGATTTACTTGTCGATAAGTATAAAATAGAAATAATTCATATCCATGGAGTTTGGTTATATCCACAATTTATCGGGGCAAGGAGTGCTGTAAAAAAGAATATTCCATTTGTGTTAAGCCCACACGGTATGTACCAACCATGGTTGTGGAAAAAAGGAACTTTAAAGAAAAAATTATATTTCCATTTTTTAAGTAAAAAATGGTTTTCTAAGGCAGCACTAATTCATACAATAACTCCAAATGAAAAAAAGAATCTTGAACAGTATTTTAAGAAAAATAAATTGGTTGAAATACCAAACTTAATATCGATGAATATTGAAAGAGAACAAGTTTTAAATAAAGATAAATATATTTTATATTTAGGAAGGTTAAATAAGACTAAAGGAATTGATTTACTTATAAAAGCATTCTCTGAAATTAATAATCAAGATGTAAAGCTTAAAATAGCAGGAGGGTTTAATGAATATAAAAGCGAGTTAGAAATACTTGTCGACTCTCTAAATTTGAAGAGTAAGATTGAGTTCTTAGGACTTGTTAAAAGCGAAATTAAGAAGCAATTGATTAGTAATGCATGGGTCATGGTTGCACCTTCATATTCAGATGTAATAGGAATGGTAAATTTAGAAGCGGCATCGTTTAAGGTTCCAATGATAACAACTTACAACGTTGGCTTAAAAAAAGAATGGGTTGAGAATGGGGGAAAATTAATTAGTCCAAATGTAAAAGAACTAAAGAATGCTTTAATAGAAGTTTTAAATTGGAACATAGAAGAAAGAATTAAAAATGGAGAACAACTATTTAATTTTGTAAAGCAAAATTATTCGTGGAAATCGCGACTACCTGATTGGATAAATTTATATAAAAATGCATGAAAAATTATGGATTTTAATTAATCACATTTTTTTTTATTTAGCTTTAGAAAGAAGTAATAGATATACAATATAGGATTGAAATGCCAAAGAAAAGAATTTTAATAATCTCTCCATTTTTTTTCCCAGAGCCCATTTCTACAGGTAAATTCAATACAGACTTAGTAGAGGCGTTGAGAGATAAAGGAAATACTATTACGGTACTTTGCTCTCATCCGTTCTACCCCAATTGGAAACCCAAAAAAAGCACTGCTCAAATTGAAGGCATAACAATTATCAGAGGAGGGGGAGCCATTAAATATTCTAACAAAGCAATTTTAAGGAGGATATTATTAGAACTCTGGTACGCTTTTTTTGTTTTAAAACACATCTTTAAACAGCGAAAAAAGAACGACATTATTATACCTATTTTTCCGCCTAGTTTAGCATTTTATATCATTTTACCTTATATCAAAAAAAGAATTGTGAAAATTGGGATGGTACATGATCTACAAGAAATTTATACATCAAACAAAAAAGGAAGTATTCAAAAAATAATAAGATTCTTTATTCACAAAATTGAGAAACGAGTATTTCGATCTTGCGATAGGCTCATTTTTTTGTCAAATGAAATGAAAGACACGGCTAGAAGGCATTATAATTTAGAAGACAGTAAATTAGCGGTTCAGTATCCGTTTACAACGTATAAAAAAGATAGAATTACAAATGATTTGGAGAATTTAATGCATAAAGATTTAAAACATGTTGTTTATTCAGGCGCATTAGGAGAAAAACAAAACACTGAACAATTATATGATTTTTTTAATTATGCTTCAAAAAATATAAAAAATGTACAATTTCATTTTTTTTCACAAGGCTCTTATTTTAACAATTTAAAATCTCAGAATGATAATAATAAGATAAAATTTCATGATTTGGTTCCTAGCAAAAATGTAGAGGAATTATATAGAAGAAGTACGGTTCAAATCATTCCACAATTGCCAGGCACATCAAAAGGATCACTACCATCCAAATTACCAAACCTCTTAAATGCAGGATGTACAATTTTAGCAATTACAGATAAAGGGAGTGAAATAGAAGGATTATTTAAAAAATATGACTTGAATACAGTTGTTACTTTGTGGGATAATGAAGAACTTTGTAGTGTATTAGAAAAGATTTTGCCGAAAGAACATAAAGAAAACTTACATCATATAAAACTTGCTCAAAAATTATTTAATATTGATGGAATGATAATTAAAATCTTATCGGTCAATAGTTAATAGCATCAAAAATTTATTTTGAAAAAAAGATATTCATATTATATCAGGCCTCTATTAGTATTAATGGACTTACTAATAATAAATGGAGTACTATTTTTTGTTTCTGACAAGGAGTTTCTTAATATTTATTTTAGTTCATACGTAAGTATTTTCTGGATTATTATTTCTTTATTTTCAAATTATTATAAAATTTACCGTTTTACGAAAATTTACAGAGTTTTAACATTGCTTTTCCTACAATTTTTTTTATTTGTACTAGTATATTTTTCATATTTCGGAATTTTTAGAGAAGGAGATGTTGTACACAATCAATTTTTAATTCTGACATCAACTCTATCAGGGTTAGCACTATTTAAATTCCTCTCTTTTTATGGATTAAAACTCTACAGAAAAGAAGGTAAAAATTTTCGGAATGTTGTTATCATCGGACAAGATGAAACTTCTAATACCGTTGCAAAATTCCTTCTTAATAAAGCTGATTTAGGCTATAAGTACCACGGTTTTTTCAAAGATGAACTCTCTTCAGAGATATATTATTTAGGAACACTTAAAGAAAGTTTCGAGTATATCATTAAGAATAGTATTGATGAGATATATTGTACAATTTCTACTTTGAATAAGGATGAAGTAAAAGAATTTACCAAGTTTGCAAATACACATTCTAGAGTAATTAAATTAATACCAAATTCGAATGAATTATATAGTAAAAATTTAAATGCAGAGTATTATAACAATACTTTGGTTTTGAATGTCAAAAAATTACCACTAGATATAGCTGAAAACAGAGTATTTAAAAGAACATTTGATGTTGTTTTTTCGTTAATCATTATTATTTTTTTGATGTCGTGGTTGGCACCGATTTTATGGATATTTATTAAATTAGAATCTCGTGGCCCTGCTCTTTTCAAACAGGAAAGAGAAGGATTGGGTGGATATAAATTCACATGTTATAAGTTTCGGTCGATGCAGCAGAACGCGACATCTGACGAAATTCATGCGATAAAAAATGACAACAGAGTTACTGTAGTAGGTTCATTTATGAGAAAAACGAGCCTGGATGAGCTACCACAATTTTTCAATGTTTTAGTTGGTGATATGAGTGTAGTGGGACCTAGACCGCATATGAGTAGCCTGTCAATAGAGTATCAAAAAGATATAGAGAATTATATGGAGCGCCATGCTGTAAAACCTGGAATTACGGGCTTAGCACAGATAAGTGGGTATAGGGGTGAGGTTAAAGAGAAATCAGACATCAAGAATAGAATACGATTTGATATTTTTTATATTGAGAATTGGTCTTTTCTTTTAGATATAAAAATTATAATTCAGACTGCTTTTAACATATTTAAAGGCGAAGAAAAGGCATACTAAATTGAGTGATAAATATGATATATCAGCCACTATTGTTTTATATGA
>Ga0209344_10003362_pt1 | contig 15954 bp, 13 predicted proteins | sample Cruoilmetagenom6_FD_187293 | JGI IMG/M metagenome (GOLD analysis project Ga0209344, IMG submission 187293) | Oil polluted marine microbial communities from Coal Oil Point, Santa Barbara, California, USA - Santa Barbara Oil Seep Sample 6 (SPAdes)... | ecosystem: Environmental > Aquatic > Marine...
TGGTAGCTACATCAATGAGCTAGCACCAATTAATGGTGAGTTATTAGATAAACGCCAGAACCTACAAAGGCAAATAGATAACTATTATAAAAACACACCCTCATCAGAAAACAACATGGATGGTTATAAAAGCTTCTTGTCCTCAATTGGTTATATTGAAAAGGACAAAGGACCATTTAAAATCCGGACTGCAAATGTAGATAGTGAAATTTCAACAATAGCGGGACCTCAACTTGTCGTGCCCATAAGCAATGCCCGTTATGCACTAAATGCTGCAAATTCCAGATGGGGCAGCCTATATGATGCTTTATATGGGACAAATGCTATCAGCACAAAAAATCATAATCCAACTCACTTTGATGTACCACGAGGCAAGGAAGTTATTGAATGGGGAAAGTCATTCCTTAATGATATAATTTCGCTTGAAGAAGGCTCGTTTAAAGACATAACCAAAATTGAAATCATAGGTCATCAACTACAATTTATCATAGATGGCAAACAGGTTGGGTTAAAATTCCCCGAACAATTTGTTGGTTACCAAGGCTCAAGTACAAAACCAAATGCAATCCTTTTAAGTCATCATGATTTACATATTGAAATCCAAATTAACCCAGACCATGTTGTTGGGAAAATAGATCCAGCTGGTATTTCTGATATTATTCTTGAGAGCACTCTATCAACCATAATGGATCTGGAAGATAGCGTTGCAGCTGTTGATGGAGAAGATAAAACAATTTGCTACCGTAACTGGCTAGGATTAATGCAAGGGAATTTAAATGACAAGTTTGAAAAAAACGGAAAGGAAATAACTCGATCATTAAATGCAGATAAGCATTATACAGGCAGTGATGGTTCGGAAATAAAGTTCCACGGACGCAGCTTGATTTTAGTTCGCAACGTTGGGCACCTAATGACTAACCCTGCAATTCTATATGGATCAGGTGAAGAAATACCTGAAGGGCTAATGGATGCAATGATAACATCTCTCATTGCAATGCATGATTTAATCAAAGATCAAGCTAGTCCAATTCGTAATTCCCGAACTGGTTCTATTTATATTGTAAAACCAAAAATGCATGGCTCTGAAGAAGTTGCTTTTGCATGTGACACGTTTCAAAAAGTTGAAAAGATATTGGGCCTACCGGAAAACACGATTAAAATCGGCATTATGGATGAAGAGAGACGGACATCTGTAAATCTGAAAGAATGCGTTAGAGCGGCTGCCGACCGTGTCTTCTTTATAAACACAGGGTTTCTAGATCGTACCGGCGATGAGATACACACGGCTTTAGATGCCGGCCCTGTTGTCCGGAAAGCTGAAATTAAAACGTCTAAATGGATCAAAGCCTACGAAGATAGAAATGTTGATATTGGCCTAATGTGTGGTTTTACCGGTAAAGCACAAATTGGTAAGGGGATGTGGGCGATGCCTGATTTAATGTCAGATATGCTCAAATTAAAAATTGAACACCCAATGGCCGGTGCCAATACAGCTTGGGTCCCATCGCCGACAGCTGCAACCCTTCATGCAACACATTATCATAAGGTGAATGTATTCTCCCGGCAAAATGAGTTGAAATCGAGAGAGCTTGCATCAATAAATGACCTTTTAACACCACCTATTGCCAATGATACAAACTGGAGTAGGCAAGAAATTCAGGCCGAGCTAGATAATAATGCTCAAGGTATATTAGGCTATGTTGTACGCTGGATAAATCAAGGAGTTGGGTGCTCAAAAGTACCTGATATTCATAATATAGGTTTAATGGAGGATAGAGCGACATTAAGAATTTCCAGCCAGCACATGGCTAGTTGGCTGCACCATGGCATTGTTAACGAAGAACAAATTAGACAAACAATGAAAAAGATGGCTCTTGTGGTCGACCAACAAAATGCTACAGACCCAACATATACACCTATGGCCCCCAATTATGATGGCATAGCTTATCAGGCAGCATGTGATCTTGTTTTTGAAGGTGCAAAACAACCATCTGGTTATACCGAGCCAATTTTACACAAACACAGACTTGTTAAAAAGACCGCATAAAAAATACGTAGGATATATTCAGGAATTGATCTAAGGATAAGTTTAATATTCAAATACTGACTTCAAACTCTATCTTATTTTCAATTAAGATAAGCTCGTAGCACAATTTAATAAGGCATAATCCCCTGCAGATATCAAAGACACTAATCGGCATTCTCAGTGGCCTGGCCGTTATTTTTATTTGGTCGGGGTTTATAGTCTTTTCACGAGCTGGTGTAACAACGAACCTCACGACATATGATATTACCGCTCTTCGGTTAATTGTAGCTGGTCTCGCAGTCCTACCTTTTTGCAAAAGCTGGTGGCCCACACACCTTCCATTTCATGCAAAATTTTTAATGGCACTTTGTGGGCCGGGCATTGTTTATTCTATGCTTATGTATATTGGATTAACCAAAGCATCCGCTGCCTATGCTGGAGTATTTGCAAATGGCTCGATGCCAATATTTACAGCACTTCTAGCCATTGTGTTCACAAGGGAATTGCCTAGCCGTAATCAAATGCTAGCAATTGCTATTATCATTACAGGTGGGGTAATCCTCGGCATTCCTGGTATGGCTTATGGTGGGAGAGATATTGTTCAGGGTATATTACTGTTCCTTGCAGCATCAGCTTTTCTCTCAACATATATTTATGGCATCAAGAAATATGATCTAAAACCAACAGAAGTACTCGCACTGGTAAATATCCCTAACGCTGTGATATTTCTCCCCTTGTGGTTCCTGTTTTTTCCATCCGGATTAGCAAGTGTTGATTTACCAACAATCCTTTTTCAGGCATTTTTCCAAGGACTTGGTCCTGGAGTGCTAGCTGTTTTCTTAATTGCAGTAACAACGATCAATCTCGGCCCCACATCAATGGCAATTTTTTCTTCGACAGTTCCAGCATGTGCTGCTTTGTTAGCAATGCCGGTATTGGCGGAATACCCAACTTCTCTAGAATGGTCAGGAATTTTAATTGTGTCTTTAGGCTTAGTTATTTTATTTTTCAAGCCAAGAAGACGAACTTAGATTACCTTCAAGCAAGTAATTTCGCAAATTTGGCCTCAATAAATTCAATAAAAATTCGCACCCGAGCGGGGATAAACTTACCCGGTGGCCGCACTGCCCAGACCCACCACTCAGGCTCAATAGTATGATCAGGTAAAACGGTAACCAATGAACCGTTTTCAAGATGCTCCATTACATCCCATTTGGATTTTAACGCTACACCAGCTCCAGACAACGCTGCTTCTGTTATGGCTTCTCCATAGTTAGTGCTAAAATTACCTGAAACTTTAATCTCATTAAGCTTTCCTGATTTATTTCTTATTTGCCAAGTGCGCATCTCTCCCAACAGAAGGCAATTATGAGTGCTTAAGTCTTTTGCTTCTTTGGGCCTGCCATATTTTTTTACATAATCTTTTGAAGCTACCAGTAATCTTGGACTTTCAGCTATTTTTTTAGCTAGCAAGGTTGAGGACTCAAGCTCGCCAATACGGAGAGCCAAGTCAAAACCATGGCGTACGATATCAAACATGCTATCACTGAATTCAAGTTGGATAGAGACTTCTGGGTGTTCCCTTAAAAATTCTCCGATGAAAGGTGTTATATAACGTCGACCGAATGAAGCGGAAGCCGTGACGCGCAATTCTCCTTTGATAATTTTACCAGATCCTTGAAGGTCTGTTACAGCATCTTCAACATCAGTCACAATCTTTTTTGCGTGACTTAGAAACAATTCACCATCTCTTGTGAGAGACACTGACCGAGTTGTTCTGTTTAGTAATTTAGCGCCTAACACTTGTTCTAAATTTTGTATCCGTTGTGAGGCTGCTGTTGGTGAATAGCCGAATTCCATGCCTGCTTTACCGATTGCCCCCAACGCAGCGACCCGAATAAAAAATTCTACTGATTTTAGATCAAAGCTCATTATCCCAAATTACCAAATAGTCATTATCAAAACAACCCTATTATCCTTATTATTAAAACACTCTATATTACTACTAACATTTTTCGAAGCCCCCTGAGACACTTCTTACGAACGCATTGCCCTAAAGCATTTGCCCATAATACTTCTGGGGCCCCAAGTTAGATTTTTAAGGAAACAAATTATGAAAGCTGTTGGATTTACACATTACCTCCCCATTGAAGACCCTAACTCTTTTCTCGACTTGGAATTAGACGCTCCTACTCCATTTGATGATGACATTTTGGTAGAGGTTAAAGCTATTTCTGTTAACCCGGTTGATACAAAAGTCCGTGCACCCAAAGATATCGTTGAACAAACACCCCGTATAATTGGCTTTGATGCGGCTGGTATTGTTAAAGCGGTTGGCTCTTGTGTTACTCTTTTTAAGGAAGGGGATGAAGTATATTATGCAGGTGATATTTCTCGCCCTGGTACAAACCAAGAATTCCACTTAGTTGATGAGAAAATTGTTGGACACAAACCTAAGTCCCTTTCCTTTGCAGAAGCGGCTGCTTTACCACTCACAACAATTACCGCTTATGAATCCTTTTTTGACAGACTAAAAATTGACCCTAAGGGTAGCAATTCCGGGCAGACGATTTTAATTATCGGAGCTGGTGGTGGTGTTGGCTCGATTAGCATTCAACTTGCTAAGTTAGCTGGTCTGAAAGTTATCGCGACGGCTTCACGGGCTGAGACGACAAGTTGGGTCAAAGAACTAGGTGCTGATTATGTCATCAACCACAAGGAAGATATGGTTGAACAAGTGCGCAGCCTCGGCCTCCATCAAGTTGATCACATTGCTATTTTTAATGATATGCGACATTGGGAAACTGCCGTGGAACTCATTCGCCCACAAGGGGGGATTGTGACTATTGATGATACGAGCCTACCAATGCCAATGGCGGGCATGAAAGTTAAGGCAGCCAGTTTGCATTGGGAGTATATGTTCGCCCGTGCCATGCACCAAACAGATGATATGATAGAGCAACACAAGCTTTTAACGGTTGTTGCAAAAAGCATTGATGCTGGTGATATTCGGACTACGCTTAGCGATGTCTTATCTCCCATCAATGCAAACACGATCCGCGAAGCACATCGGTTAATTGAAACTGGTCAAGCCAAAGGTAAAATTGTCATAGAAGGATTTTGATCTTTTACTAGGTAACTGAAAAAGAGTGTTGATGATTAAAATCTGAATTTCTGTTTCAGGTTTTAGTCATCTCCTGCTGCTAAATATTGCAACTGCTTTGTATTTAATATATGGACAACACCGCGACCGCGTTCAATCATTCCAAGTTTTTCCCATTGTGCTAATTTTCTACTAATGACTTCACGTGCGGTTCCAAGGTCGGTTGCTAGTTCGTCATGGGTCACTTTGATTGTTGAAGAGCTGTTTTGCAATTGAAGGACCCTTGCTGCTAGCCTTGTATCAATTGGAACGAAAGCTACTTCTTCAATTTTGCTCATCATGGATGCTAGACGCTCGGAAAAGGAAAGAAAAATCAGACGACGAAATTCAGCCGAATGATTTAGTTTTTCATCAAATTCACTTTGTGAAATGATGCAGGCCTCAACATCTTCTTCTATATGCGCTTCAGCGCAATAATCATTGCCACCTAATAGACAAGACGTATTCAACACACATGTTTGGTCTGATCCAACGCGATAGAGCATAATGGCCTTACCGCTAAGAGAAATAAGATCAACTCTCACAACCCCTTTAAGCAAATAAAAAAACTGCTCACAAACATCACCAGATTGAAAGACCCGCATTCCTTTTGGTAGAGAGACTATGGTAGACCCTTTTAAGCAATCTGGCACATGATGCATCCTAGTATCAGTACTATGTAGGTTTTTCATTTTCTCACCTTTTTTCTCTTCAGTAAACTTAACTTATAGTTTGACCTTCTGCACCAGATTACTCCTCGAAACCTGACAACTCAAACCTTTAGAAAATTGATGAGATTGAGCTCAACTGCTCTTCAATTCTTAGGTGCCGTCTTATTAACACTCCACGCCATACTCTCAGAAATTTTATACGTCCATGGAAGGTCAGCATTGCGCCAACCGTTTACTTCCCGAGCTCCATCTTCATTCTTGTCTCCTTCAAACCCTTCAACCAAGTTCCAAACATTTGTGTAGCCTGCTTTTATTAACTTACGAGCGACTTTTCCTGATCGCCCACCTGAACGACACGCAACAAAAATAGGATCTTTTTTTGTTAAGCCATCTCGTTCTAATAAGGCTTTTACTTCTAATAACAAATTTGGGTTTGCTTTCATTTTATACCGCCCTAATTCAGGTGCAAATTCATGAGATGCAATGGCTAATGGTATATTTTTATCTGTCCCGACAGCATGGCCAACAAACGCCACCTCAATTGGATCCCTCACATCGATAAACACAATTTTAGGGTTGTCTTTTAATGCTTTATGGGCTGCTTTTGGGGATAGATATAACCCTAATGGTGTTGATCTCGATTGATTGACTGTTTCTGGATCAACATCTGATTTTATATCACCTGCGAAAGCGGGGCTTGCAAGACTGATTGCCATAAAGCCAAAGAATATTTTTACAAATAAATTTAATGAAAAGCACCATTTTAAATCACGCACTTTGTTTCTCCTTGTAAAGATTTAAGTGCACTCTATTATTCGTCTCCTAGCACTTCTGTGACATTGTCACTGATACGAGCTCTTTCTCTCTGTCTTACTACGGTTTTGCTTTCCTCTTTCCTGATCTAGATCAAAAGGACAAAATCTATGAGACAAATGTTATTCGCTCTAATTGGTATTCTTAGTGTATTCACCAGCCCTTCAGCTTTTGCTGAACCTTCAAAACAGTTGGTCACCATTGTCACTTCAGCGAACGCGCAAACCCAGTTGATGGCGATGGTTTTAACAATGCAAGCTGTTAAACAAGGAGCAAGCGCCCATATTTTACTTTGTGGAGAGGCTGGTGACATGGCTCTTAAAGACGCGCCGAAAACAGCTACGAACCCACAAAAGCCGAAGGGGATGAGCCCTCAAAAGCTCATGAAGTTGATTATGAAAAAGACAAAAACGACAGTTGAAGTCTGTGCTATTTACCTGCCGAATAAAGGCGTGACACTTACGGCTCTTATAGACGGTATAACCGCTGCGAACCCTCAGAAAATGGGGAAACGTTTGTTGGGTGAAAATGCTCGTATATTAAGTTTTTAAAATTTTATCAAAATTAAAAATGGGAGGGAGAGCCTACTCCACTCCCATTCTTTTAAAGATAGCTCATCAACCACTTAAAAGAAGGTTTGGTAAGAACAACACAATTTGCGGAAATGCGATTAAGCCCGCAATTGTTAGGGCATCAGCAATGAAGAACGGGGCAGAGCCGCGAAAAACATCTTGCACTGTGACTTGCGGGCAGACACCAGCAACCACAAAACAGTTTAATCCAATGGGCGGGGTAATTAAACAGAGTTCCGCCATTTTCACCACGATAATTCCAAACCATATAGCGCAACTAACGCTATCCATTCCAAAGGCACTATTCGCCGCGGTTACATCAGCTCCGCCATTTAAAGCGATGACTGCAGGGAAGACGACGGGTAATGTCAATAACATCATTCCGATTGCATCCATAAACATGCCTAAGACTGCATAAGCGCAGAGTATCAAAACAAATGTTAGGAGTGGGCTTTGATCTAGTGATGAAACCCAGTCGGAAAAAACACCAGGCAAATCAGCAAACCCTAAAAAGCGAACGTAAATCAACACTCCCCAAATGATTGAAAAGATCATGACTGTTAGCTTGGCTGTTTCAAGCAAGCTCTCTTTTAATTGAGGCCATCGCATGCCCTTATATAGAGCCATAACAAAAACAACAAATGCACCAAGCGCTCCGCCCTCTGTTGGTGTGCCCCAGGCATCTCCACCAAACGGGTTGTAAATAAAGAATATAATGATGGTGACAACAAACAAAATAGGGAGTGCCCCTGGTAGAGCTTCAAATCTTTGTCTCCATGTAAACCCTTTTACAGGCGGGCCAAAATCTTTAAACATCATGGCCAAACAAACGACTAATCCACCATATAAAACAGCTGAGAATAGTCCTGGTAAAAACCCGGCTAAAAGTAGTGCTCCCACATTTTGCTCAACAATAATTGCGTAGATTACAAGAATTGCAGATGGTGGGATAAGCGATGCCAAGGTCCCTGCGGCAGCCACTACACCGGCTGCAAAGCGTTTGTCATACCCAAGCGCAAGCATTTCAGGAATGGCGACCCTTGCAAACACAGCGGATGTTGCAACAGATGCACCTGATACAGCAGCGAAACCGGCCGTTGAAAACACAGTGGAGACTGCCAAACCGCCAGGGAGCCAGCCGATCCAACGTTTTGCCGCTTCAAACAATGCTTTTGTGAGGCCTGCGTAGTAAGCTAGATACCCTATGAGAATGAATGTAGGGATGAGGGAGAGGGCTTGCGACGAAATTTTAGAGTGCGGCACTTGTCCTGCAATTTTTGTAGCAACGGTAAGAGCCCAGGTAAATTCATCTCCGGCATACCCTTTTTTTGCCCAGAAAATCCATACTAAACCAATGAGGCCAGACAGTGCTGCTGCAAAAGCCACCCTCACCCCGATGAGGACCATGAGCAATAATCCAGCTGATACAAATAGGCCGATTTCAATTGAATCCATGTTCTTATCTCTGTTCTTTAAACTCTGTTCTTTTATCTCTGTGAAACTTTGATGGAGGCTGAAATTTCACGTGATGCCTCTCTTGCTTATTTTCATTTATTTTTCTGAGACTATTTTTGCTTCTGCTGCTGCTAATTCGGCAGCGCCCTCAGGTAGAGGTACCGCAACGGGCTCATCTGAACCTTCGTAAATAGCGCGAGCATATCCCCAAATTTGTAGAACCAGTCTCATCACCAGAATGAAAAATGCAAGGGGCACAATAAGTTTAGCTGGCCAGATAGGCAGCCCGATATCAACACTTGAATCTCTACTCCATAAAGGAGCAGACAGATCAAAGGAGCGCTGGAAATGCGCCCAACTGCCCCAAAGCAGTAACAGAATTAATAAAAGAATTATAATTGATGAGATGATCTCTACGATCCATAATGGGCGTCCTTTTAAATTCATTATCAGGATATCCATACGGATATGGCCACCCAATCTTTGAGAAAAAGAAATCCCTAAAAACGCAATCACGGGCATGATAATTTCGATCCAATCAACATAACCTGATAGTGGTTGATTGAATAAATGCCGCCCGGTTACACTTATAACTGCGAGGATCATCAGAGAAAAAACAGCTAGTCCACCAATAAGACAAAACACTGTTTCGATTTTAAAAAGAAACTGATCAAGCCTACTCAGCAAAGTTCCATCAGTTCGAACTGATCCAGTTGCTGCCATTTGTCTCTCCCCCAAACACAAAGATTTTTACTGGAATAAAGGGGCGACCTAAATCACACTCTTTACTCCAGTAAATTTCAAACGTTTGTAATTTAGTTCGTTTTTTTAATTTCGCTTACTACCAGGTCATATAATTCCTTTGCTGGTAGTCCGCGTTTTTTGTTTTGTTCAATCCAGGCGTTTGCTGCTGGTGCCGCTACCTTTTTCTTAAAGGCTGCTAATGCATCGTCGCTGAATGTAACTTTCTCGATTTTTTTACTCTCTAATTTAGGTCCCCATGCAGCCATCGTTTTTTTGTTGTATGTGGTTACATAATGATCAAGAGCTTCATCGACAGACCCTAAAAGCGCTTCTTTTTCTGATTTGTTTAGCTTATTCAACGCATCAGTATTTACAACAACAGGGCAGTTCACGGTGCCTGGGTTAAGATTGGTTGTCCACCATTTGCCTTTTTCGACTGTTCCAAATGCCATGTGTGCATGAGGGGCGAATGCAACGGCTTTAATAACGCCGCTGTCCAATGCCTGGCGAACTTCAGATGCTGACATAGAAGTTGGGACAGCACCAACGGCTTTCATCGCACGGCCAATACCACCGGTTGCGCGTACTGTTAAGCCCTTGAAATCAGCAAGACCGCCAGGTTTTTTCCCAACACCTAAAACATTATATTGAGGCAAAGGAGATGGCATAAGAAGAGTTGCACTCCATCTGGCCAAGTCTTTTTTTACAGCCGGGTGATTATACACTGTCTGTGAAATTTTCACTTCTTGTTCGAGTGATTTAACGCCTAAGAATGGCAGTTCCAGAACTGTTATAGATGGATTTTTATCAGCATGATATCCGGCACAAAACTGGGCCATTTCAAATGCACCGATAGAGATACCATCCAAGTTTTCTTTATTTTTAGAAAGACCGCCATAGGAAATTTTTAGTTTGAATTTACCGTCTGTTTTCTTTTCAACTAGCTCGGCTAATTTTTCAACATGCTCGGTAAACGCTCTTCTTTTACCCCAGAGCGATACATTCCATTCAGTTGCTGCAGCTTCTGCAACGAATGCACACGTTATTGCACCAGCTACAACCGTCTTCATAATTGATCTTTTCATAGTTTTCCTCCCAGAATGAAAAGTTACAAGAAATTATTGTACTTTGGTCCACATGATAAAGACTTTTATGAAGATATGTCTATGAAGAAAATTGCGTATAATTTTACCTTGCTCTGCGGATTTCCGCAGAGCTTGTTTTCTCTCATGGGTATTCTGCTGCTGAAGCGGCAGGCCTCCGAGGAGGGGGGTATTCTGAATGTCGCTTTAGGTTGCTTTTTTAGTGTGCCTTCAGTTGCCCACCAGCAACCAGCACAAAGCAACTGCGACTTCTTAGTGGCGCTTTAGTTGCCCATCAGCAACCGCGCTATAAAACTTCATTTTTATTTAGACCGAGTTTAACGATTTTTTCGTTTAAGGTTCTGCGTCCAATACCCAGCGCTTCTGCTACTGCGTCCATTCGGCCTTGATTGGCTTTGAGAGCTTGGGCTATTAATTGTCGCTCCAGAGCTGCGACAGCTTCTCTCAACGTTCCTGGAACATCATCCAGGTTAGTGTCTAATTGTAGAGCTTCGTTGACCGAACCACCGCCCCGCCGCGCCATTAAAATCCTTCGTTCCGCTACATTCCTCAACTCTCTCACATTGCCTAACCATTCATGGGACATGAGTAGCGTCATGTCTTCTGTGGTGATTTCAGGTGTGAGCACTTCATATAGCTCGCCATATTGCTCCATATAATGGGCATAGAGAAGCGGGATATCTTCCCGTCTATCACGCAATGGCGGAACCCTCATTATTAAAGTGTTTAGATGGTAATATAAATCTTTGCGGATTTTCCCTTCTTTGACTTTTTGATCGATCGTTTCGTCAACCGCTGAGATATATCGAACATCTAATTTTTGTGGTTCATCACCTCCGATTGGAGTAAATTCTTTTTCTTCAATAATCCGCAAAATTTTTGGTTGGAGCTCTACCGGACAATTACTGAGGTCATCCAGGAATAAGGTGCCAGCCTGAACTTTATCTAAAACACCTTTTTTTTCGCCCATTATTCCATACATGATTTCTTCAAAATTCTGCACTGGTATGGTCGCACAATTTAATACTTTGAAAGGTGAGTTTACTCGTGGGCTTAGATTATGCACACCCCTTGCCACAAGTTCTTTTCCTGTCCCTGTTTCTCCTAACAGCATAACTGAAATATCTGTTCTAGCGAGATCGACAATATCTTCTTTTAAAGTTTTGATGACTTCTGTTTTACCCAAGAGAGCTCTGTCCAGTCCTGACAAATCAGCAAGTTGGGCTTTTAAGCGTTTTGTATCTTGTGAAAGACGATAATGTTCAGCAGCATTTCTTAAAACTGTTAAAATTCGGCGTGGGTCTGTTGGCTTTTCAATAAATGAATAAGCTCCATTTTGCATAACTTCAACAGCAAGCGGGATATCTCCATGAGCCGAGATTAAGACCATTGGAGGGGCATTTGATTTTTTAAGTTTCTTTAGTAATTCAAGACCATCCATACCGGGCATACGAACATCGCTGAGAATAACATCGGCATTAAATTTTTCTAATTCTCGTTCTGTATCTTCTGCTCGCCCAAGGCTTTTCACTTGCCACTTCGCCTTGGTTAGCAAGTAAGTGAGAGATGCGCGCATTTCTTTATCATCATCAACAACAATGACACGGTAGTTTTTGTCTACAATCTCATTCATGATTTATTTTCTTCTTTTTAATTGGTAACATTAGAAAAAAACAGGCTCCGCATTCTTCATTATTTTGGGCTTCTATATTCTGAACTTCAATCTTACCATGATGTTCTTTTATAATCGCAGCAGAAATGGCCAGTCCAAGCCCCATGCCTTGACCGGAATCTCTCGTCGTGTGAAAGGGTTCCTGTAATTCTTCTATAGTGCGATTTGCAACACCACAGCCGCTATCTTTTACAGCTAGAATTGCGTTTTCATTTTCTTCCTTCATCAAGATGTCGATTTTTTTTACTGTACTGTTTTCCATTGCTAAGATGCTGTTGCTGATTAAATTGATTAGCACTTGCTCAAGTCGCAATCTATTTCCCTCAATGATAATAGGGCTTTGACTTATCTGAACATTTAGCTCGACCCCGGACGAAGTGATATTATGAGCGATAATATCACGTGCTCCCTTGAATATACCTCTTAAATCCAACTCTTCTAATTGGTTATTTCCAGGTTCTGCGAAAAACCTCAATTGTTTTGTAATATTTTCCATTCGCAAAACGATTGCATTTAAACGATCGATGGTAAGTGACGGGCCTTCAGCCTCATTCTCCAATTCATAAGCAACCAGATAATTTCTCATTGCTGCGATTGGCTGGCCTAATTCATGGGTAACTGAAGCTGATAATTGACCAAGTGCCGCCAGCTTACTAGCCTGGGCGAGATCTTCCTGGGCTTTTTTCAAACGTTTTTCTGCCATACGTCGTTCAACGATCTCTTGTTCTAGATTCTTATTTACATTTTGTAGAGATTGTCTGTCTTTTTGTGAGGCTTCAAGCGCTATGCGTATTCGTTTCGAACGAATGGTCGCAAAAATGGTCATCCATACAGATACAGCAATCGCTCCAATTATTACCACAAAGGATGCTCGTTCCTGCACACGATCTTCTGTTGCCAGATAATGCAACTGCCACGCCCTTTTAGAAATAGGAGCTGATACATGCATGAATGGTTTTCCATTGAGTAGCACTTCATTTTTTTCTCCAACCTTCCACCCTAAGGGAGATAGAGGTTGGTTTAAAAACTGCTTGCCCTCTAAAATTTTCTTACGGCTAACTCCGTCTAGAGGACTTAGAGTTTTGTATAGCATATCTTGATTTGAAGAGAGTACGATTACCCCTTGTTTGTTCGATACAAATACATTTTCACCACTCTTACGCCACGTTTCTTGCAACCCAGTCAGACCTAACTTTATGGCAACAACCCCTGCAACTTCTTTTTCAATGTAAACAGGTCTTGCTATGAAATATCCTGGCCTTGATGTGGTTGCTCCGATGCCAAAAAACGTCCCCTCTGAGCCCCTTAGTGCTGTTTTAAAATAGGGACGAAAACTATAATTCTGACCGACGAAATTTAGTGGCTTATCAAAATTTGAGGCGGCAACGGTTACCCCCTCTTTGTTCATTAAATAGATGGCTTCAAGGCCTTGTTGTTTGACGAACGCTTTTAATCGAAGGTTTAAGCCAGGCAAGTCTTTACCTGTGGCTCCGGCGATTACGAAAGGATCTTTTGATAAAATGAAGGGGAGAAATTGATACCTCTCAAGAGCATTTACAAGAGTGCTTCTATAAAGAGATACCCGTGCTTCCTGTTTTTGCAGTTCTTCCGTTTTAAAAAAACCATATGATGCAAAATAGATAAAGCTCATAACCAAAAGCGATAAGACGATGGCTATGACCACCCACCTATTTCTCATTTTTTACCCCCCTCAGCTGGCGCACACTACACGGAACTGAATTATTGAATATTTGCTAGTGATGGTATCAGTATATATTAGGCTTATCAATTTTACCGTTCAGGTTGGTAAACCTGAATTATGACAACCTCCTCTCAAATCCATAAAACACGAGAGATTAAAAAAACTTCTCACCACTCTAAGTGGATAAAGTTCTTAAAAAATCCATCCCGCGACAAAAAGATTTAAAATAATAATTGATTTCGAGATAAGTTTTTCTTAAGTTGCGGTTCATGTGTAAACAAGTGTGGTTTAAAAAAGTATCTTTTCTTTTTGTGTGGGTGTTCCTCGTGAACGCCTTGCTGCCATCACTTGTGCAAGCTTCTGTTTATTCACTTTCCCAAACAACATCACAATCTGAAAGCTCTACAAAAATTTTGATTTGTACGGCTCAAGGTTATAAGTGGATTGATATTAGTGAACTAGAGAATACGGATCAAAGCGAGCGGCCAAAGCAACATTTTGAATGCCCACTTTGTTATAGCGCAGCGCAACCAGTTGCAATCCTTCAACCTGATGCTGAAGTCAGACTTCCGTTGCCGTCTCATGTTCAAAAGGTAAATTACCGGCTTGAATTAAAGTCGAGACAAAAGCAAAATCACTTTCTACTTACCACGTTAAAACGTGGCCCTCCTCTCTTTGCATAGATCACTTCCAATTATATTTATCAACATTAATTCAATGAGATAGAAGCTCGCCTCCTTTTGATAGGGGGAATGTCTCTAGATGCTCTTTTGACCTAAATAGGTATATCTATGTCTAAAAAATCAATTCTTTTAAGTACTATTTCTTTGCTTGCGCTTCTCAACACGCCTGCTCTTGCAGACGAAAATATAACGCTTGATGCAATTGTGGTAACCACAACCAAAGAAGCTAAACCCGTCAGTGAACTCGCCGAGACAATCAGCGTTGTCACTGAGGATGATATTAAGTTTGTTAGCCCTGCTCACCCATCTGATGTCACGAATAGAAAAGCAGGTGTTTATGTAAATGATTTAGGCGGCGAAGGCCACATGACGTCTATTCGCCAACCACTTACTACTGGTGCTGTGTATTTATTTTTAGAAGATGGCATACCAACCCGGCCTACAGGGCTTTTTAACCACAATGCACTTTATGAAATTAATGTGCCTCAAGCCGACCGCGTGGAGATCACAAAGGGGCCTGGTTCTGCGCTTTATGGTAGTGATGCTATTGGTGGCATAATTAACGTTATAACACCGCCAAGCCCGGATGAGAGGGAGATTTATATTAACCCTGAATTTGGCTCCTTTGGCTTTAAAAGAATGCTCGCTTCAGTTGGTTCCCCCATTGGGCTTAGTTCTGGATTTAGAGCTAATATCAACTTAACAGACAATAATGGCTGGCGGGATGAGAGCTCTTTTAGCCGTTATGCCACAAGCGGACGCTTTGATGCCAAGATCAATGAAGACCTGAAAATTAAATCTATTTTCTCCTATACGCATGTTGATCAAAGCGGTGTTTCATCTTTGGAAGAAAATGATTATCTGAACAACCCTAAGAAAAACCTTTATCACAATGATGTTGGACGCAGAGAGCTAGATGCTATTCGTTTTTCAACAGAGTTTGCTTATGAACCTGATGATAATAACCTCCTTACGATTACTCCGTTCTTGCGCCATAATGAAATGAAACTAATGCCAAGCTGGATGCTGACCTATGATCCGAATGATAGATCATACGACTTTCAATCATTTAGTATGAATACGAAATACCGGCATAAATTAAACAATTTAAATGCTGAAATTATAGCTGGTGTCGATTTTGATTACACGACTTCGCAATATAAAGAAAAGCGTCTTTCAGTTGAAAAAGACGGCGAAATTTTTGTTAACACAACCGAAACTGGACGTGTCAATTATGATTATGACGCTGACATGCTAGCGGTCTCTCCTTACATTCACGGCGAGTGGCAAGCTCTTTCTCAATTAAGGCTTTCAGCTGGTCTGCGGTATGATTATTTTCGGGTTGATTACACCGACAACCTAAACGCCTCT
>Ga0209344_10003365_pt1 | contig 15951 bp, 14 predicted proteins | sample Cruoilmetagenom6_FD_187293 | JGI IMG/M metagenome (GOLD analysis project Ga0209344, IMG submission 187293) | Oil polluted marine microbial communities from Coal Oil Point, Santa Barbara, California, USA - Santa Barbara Oil Seep Sample 6 (SPAdes)... | ecosystem: Environmental > Aquatic > Marine...
TTCTTTTCCTACACAAACCAAGAAATAATCAATATTTTTTTTGTAATACTTCAATAAATAAGTACATAAAGCCATCAAATTAACTTGACAAAACAAATCGAATTCAAACCACAATATGACTTCCTTATAATTTGATAAATCTTCAATTTTTACAAGCTCTTTTATAGTTTTATCGTAATAATCTAGCTTAGAAATACCTAATTCATTCTCAAAAAAAGTATATCTTTTATTCCAAAAGACGTCACTTCCAACATCTTTATCTATAAATCCGTCTGCCAACATTTCACGCCAAACAATAATATCACCTCTAATATTTCCTTTCTTGATCCTATGAGATGTACTATCTCCATTAAGTATGTGTACTGTTTGGGTCAACTAATTATTAATTTCTTTTATAGCTTCTTGAAACTGTTCTGGGGTGTTTATATTACGAATTAAGGCATCATCTACCTCAACTATTTCTACATCAGAATTGATCAATACTTTTCTTGGGCAAGAATAACCTTGTGCCATATAATTTAATAGTACCGGATAAGCCTTTGGCTCATAAATGGCTATCAACGGCTCTACAAATTCTTTCGATTTACCTTTAATGGCCGTAGCTATTTTTTTTTGATTCCTTTTTTTTAGTAGCAATTTAATCAGGTCTTCTGTTACAAAAGGGAGATCGGTTGCCACTACCAACCAAGCTTTATTTGGATCATGTTGAAATGCAGAACATATGGCGCCAAAAGCACCTAAATCAACAAATTTATCTTGAATATACTCGTGAGATGAAATTTTTTGATCTTGCGCCACAGATACAAATGTCTGCAACAGGCTATTCTCTAAAATCTCTACAGCATAATCTCGTTGGGCTTTCCCATGATACACCAACTGCGTTTTATCCTGACCCATTCTAGAACTTTTACCCCCGGCAAGCACCAAACCTTGCACAGGAGCTATTTTTTCTTGAATTAGATTGTCTATATGTTTTGAAATAGCATCAACTTCACCAATATGATAGCATTTCAAATTCTTAATTGTTGGGTGTTTTTCTACCAAAAAATCAAAATACTCAGTTGCTGAATCTAATTTTACAATGAATTGAATCTTATCTAATTGCTCTAAACGCTTTTTGACAGAAGCTTCCTTTTCTTTGTCTAAAATCAGGATTTGTTGAGCCCCAGTATAATGATTTCCGTTGATGAATAACAGATCGTAATTTGAGAATCGAATTCGCTCATTATATTCATTCAATTGCATGGCAGAATTAACACTCATAGCTCCTGTATAATGTGCAACAAATTCGTCAATGATTGGTACTTCAATCGCATCATTATGCGAAGCATCCAAATATGCGATTTTCGACGTTTTTTGTAGTTTTTTGCTCGTTTTTTGGACAAAATCGGCAATAATTGAACATTTTGAGCCTAAAATGGCAATTTCATTTGGAGCAAAATTATCATTTTCTCTACGAGATAATTTAGTATGTTTTTGATGTTTTTTAGTTTCCATATTATGCCCGCAAAAGCGGGTATCTTATTTTAGTTATTCTTCAGTTAAACGGGTTACTTCATAAGTTCCCGAAACAAGTTAGGGACAAGCTTTTTTCATTCACTTATAAAATCAGATTTACCTCCAGTCTTCTCTACAAGTCTTACTTCTTTAATCATCATTTTTTGTGATAATGCTTTACACATATCATAAATAGTTAATGAAGCTACTGAAGCACCGGTCAATGCCTCCATTTCAACGCCCGTTTTCCCATCAATCTCAACAGTACATAGAATTTCAATATGTTCTTGGTCAATCACTTTAATATTAATATCCACTACATTAATTAGTAAGGGGTGGCACATCGGAATTAGATCCGGCGTTTTTTTTACAGCTTGAATTCCTGCAATAATTGCTGTTTGAAAAACAGGTCCTTTTTTAGTGATTAGTTCATCATTTGTAAAATGAGAAATGATTTCAGAACCTAAAAACATCAACGCCTTTGCAACAGCCTTACGTTTTGTAATTGCTTTTTTACCAACATTCACCATTTTTGGTTGATTTTTATCAGTGATATGTGAAAACTCGTCCATCTATCTGTAAATTATTAAAGGAAAAACTTCTCCTGTTTTAAAATCTGTTTGATCTTGTGGTAATTCTAAAAAAGCATCTGCATTTGCTAAATTAGCTAAATCTCCTGAACCATTACCCATTGCTGGTATCGCAACTAATAAACCTTTTTTATTTTCTAACCTGACCTGTAAAAAGTATGTTAAATCTGGTTTGAAAGTGAAATCTTCACCTAAAATAGCTTTATTGAAGTTTTCAAATACTAATCCAACAGACTTTTTATACCATGGGTAAAAGTATTTTATGCATCCAACAAAAGTGGAAACAGGATTCCCGGGAAAGGCAAATACAACTGTTTTTCTAGATTTTTTCCCATCCTGTTCACTCATACTTAAAGTCGCAGTGCGACCGAACCAAAATGGTTTTCCCGGGCGTTGTTTTACTTTATGAAATTCCTTCTTTACACCTAACTCAACCAATACTTCGGGCAAAAAATCAAACTTTCCTTTACTTACTGCTCCACTGAAAAGCAAGACATCATAATCAATTAAAAATTGTTTGATCTTTTCTTTTAATAGGGTTTTATCATCAACTATATGCGTTGTTTGGGCTTTAATATTCAGCTTTTCCAGTAGAGAAACCAAAGTATAGACATTACTTCTTCTTATTTGATATGCCAAAGGGTTTTCGGTTACTTCAACCAGCTCATCGCCCGTTGAAATAATCATAACTTTTGGTTGAATTGCAACTTTAACCACAGACTTGCCAACGGTGGCTAACACTCCTATTTCTGCAGGTGAGATTATAGTATTCTTTTTAAGCAGCACATCATTTTCTTTTCTGTCATTAGCTTGTTGATGAATGTTTTGCCCTTTTGTAATTTCCTCAATAGTAATGTTTGCTTTACCGCCGTCTACATGTAAATCTTCATATCTAATAACAGTATCTGTACCATTGGGTAATACTGCTCCGGTCATTACCTCCATACAATTAGAAGAGTTTTTTAAATCTAATTGTGTTTTACCCGCAGCTTGAATATTTTCGATAGTGAATTCTCTTTTCCCTTCTGCGAAAGCGATATAGGAAATAGCGATCCCATCCATACTTACTCTATTAAAGGGCGGAAAGTCTCTATCAGCCTTTATATCTTCTTTCAGTACCCGGTCTAAAGATTCTAAAAATGGTATCTCGTCAATACCAAAATCATTGGTACTGCTTAATATCTTTTCTAATGCTTTTATTGATGTAATCATTTATTAAAAATTGTTCGACAAGCTTTGCTTGCTACTTTCGGCATAAAATATATTTTGTGTTTTAAAAAAGCTCACGAGGACACTTCTTTTAAAAATTTAACCTCCTATAGTAGACATACTTTCAGAAACTTTTTTATTCTTTTTACGATTAGCTTCTGCAATAAAACCATTTTCAGGTTTTTCCTTCACAATAGACAAAAATAATTGCTTTAAATCTTCATTACTTGCTCCTTTGCGGATAAAATCGCGAATATTAAAAACCCCTTCATCAAATAAGCAGTTTTTGAATAAACCTGTTGAAGTAATTCGAATACGATTACAATCATCACAAATGGTACGCGTAAAAGCTGGAATAATTCCAAATGAACCTTGATAACCTTCAATCTTAAAATTATGTGAAGTCGATGATTTTTCAGATTGTAATGGTATAATACCTTTATAATGTGACTGAATATGCTCTAAAATCTTTGTATAATTCCACACCTCTTTAGTTTCCCTCTGACCCGTTCCGTTAAAAGGCATTTCTTCAATAAAACGAACTGCAATTTTCTTATGTTTAGTTAATTCAACAAAATCAATCAATTCATGAGTATTTACACCGGACTGAACAACTGCATTTAATTTTAAATTTAAACTACTATTCTCTATAGCTTCTAAAGTTTTATATACTTCGTCGAAAACATCTCTACGCGTAATCTTTGCAAAATTCTCCTTAGACAAACTATCAATACTCAAATTAATAGTATTGATTTTTAATTCTTCTAGTTTAGCTATATGTTTAGAGATTAAAGCCCCATTGGTAGTAATATTTATTTCATCTAACTTGTCATTAAATGATAGCATCTCCAGAAATTCAATAAAATTTTTACGTACAAATGGTTCACCTCCTGTTAAACGGACTTTATTCACTCCCAATTCACTCAGGACTCGAGTAATACGGTACATTTCTTTGAAAGTCAACAATTCTTTTCTGTCAACAATATCAATACCATGTGCAGGCATGCAATACTGACAGCGTAAATTACAGCGATCAGTAACTGCTAATCGCAGATAGGTTATTTGTCTGCCAAATTTGTCGGTAAGACTATTCATAATACTTTAAAAACTAAGTGCAAGTTACAAAAGAAAAACGTTGCACTATCTGAAATACAACGTTTTTAATAATGATATATATTTAAATTAATGTGGTAATTTACTTTTAACTGCATGGTAGAAGAAAGCACCTAATAGTGCTCCAAAAATAACTATTGCTATTGCCATTGCTCCTCTACCCAATAAAATAAACATTGGCCCCGGACATGCTCCTGCCAAGGCCCAACCCAAACCAAATATAGATCCTCCAAGTATATTTCGAGCAAAACCTTTTTGTTTGGGTTCTACTGTAATTTTATCTCCTAAATATGTCTTTATTCTTCCTTTTTTAAAGAAAAATACTAAAACCATTCCCAAAACTACAGCTGTACCAATGACACCATACATGTGAAATGATTGAAACTTAAACATTTCATAAATTCGATACCATGAAATAACTTCAGCTTTGCTTAAAACAATTCCGAAAAGGATTCCAACTATTAAAAATTTTATATTCTTCATTTTCTAAAATATTATAGGCAATAATACCCATGTCATGATCAATCCACCAATAAAAAAGCCAATTACCGAGATCAGTGAAGGTAATTCCATATTACTCAATCCTGTAATAGCATGACCTGATGTACAGCCACCGGCATATCTAGTACCAAAACCAACTAAAACTCCAGCAACAATTAAAATCAAAAATCCTTTTAATGAAAACATGGTTTCCGAACTAAAAATTTCATCTGGCAGGTATTGTGCACCTGCGTTTTGAAATCCAATATCTGATAGATCTTGAACTGTTTGTGGGTTTAATAAAACTGTTTCGTCCGGCGTAAGCCATTGATATGTAATAAAACCTCCAATAATTGCTCCTAGAATAAACATTAAATTCCAGCTTTTTGCTTTCCAATCAAATTTGAAAAAATCAACTAATCTACCTGCTCCGCCCATAGCACAAATGGTCTCGAGGTTCGAAGAAACTCCAAATGTTTTTCCCAAATAAAAAAGTAAAAACATTACCAGAGCTATCATTGTACCTGCAACATACCAAGGCCAAGGATGTAAAATAAAATCCATAACTGTATTATTTTGTTGTGTAAAATTAGATAAGAAGACTTTTAACTTTGCAACTAATGTTACATATTAATAAACTAAGACTTCTATTTTATTTCTATGAAGCTTAATCTTATTCTCATTTTCAAGTTGTTTTAACAATCGGGACACGACTACTCTCGAAGTATTAAGATCATCTGCAATATTTTGATGTGTTGTATTTAAAACTGAAGATCGCATAATCTTAACCTTATCTGTAAGATATTTATATATACGTTGATCCATTTTCATAAAAGCAAGTGTATCAATTGCTTCTAACATTTCCGACAAACGAATGTTATAACTATCAATGACAAAAGTTCGCCATGATTTATATTTAATCATCCATTCTTCAAGTTTCTCAATCGGGATCAATACAATCTCTGACTCTTTTTCTGCTACCCCTCTTATTTTACTTTTAGCACTTTGTAACCCACTTCCAAATGTTACTGTACAAGTGTCCCCTCGTTCTAAAAAGTAAAGTATTATTTCTTCTCCTTTCTCGTCTTCATGACTAATTTTTATTGCTCCTGAAAGTATCAAGGGTATTTGGTCGAATTTATCTCCTAAATCTATAAGAAGTTCATTCTCTTTTACCTTTTTGTAAGTCCCTACACTAATGATTTCATCAATCAGTTCCTTTTCAAAAACAACGTTAAAATAATCTTTTAGCTTCTCTTGTATCATAGTTGTTATGAAATTTATTCTGGTGTTAAAGTTAATCTAATTTGCAGAAATATATTTGATTATATGTTCAATTATTTTCTGCGAGGCTCCTGTATTTCTCAAAACATATTCTCTCGATTCTTTCCCCTTGTTTTTGATCATTTCCTGATTTTCAAATAATCCTCTAAGTACTGAGGTCAATTCAGAACCATTATTAATCACTTTGCAAGCATGCAAATCAACAAGCTCTTTAGCTTCATTAAATTTCTGATAATTCGGTCCGATTAATATTGGAAGACCAAAACTTGCAGGCTCTAAAATATTATGAATTCCAACTCCAAAACCTCCACCAACATAGGCTATTGTTGCATAACTATATACTTTTGTCAAAATCCCAATAGAATCAATAATTAAAACCTGTGCATCTATATTATTTTTTTTATCCTTATCGGAAAAGAGGATTGTTTTCTTTTTAATACTCTGTTTTAATTCATCAATTTCTTTTAGATTGATATTATGTGGAGCGATGATATATTTTTCGGCATCTGAAGCATGATTATTGATATAGTTTGTCAGTAATTCTTCATCTTTTGGCCAAGTGCTTCCAGCAACTAAAATCTGTTTTGATACTGTAAACTCATCCATAAATTCGAGATGATTGTCATGTTGAGTAATTTCAAAGACCCTATCAAATCTAGTATCTCCGCTTACCGTAATATTTTTAACCCCGATGTCGTTTAATAGTGTTTTTGAACGTTCGTTTTGCACGAAAAAGTGATTAAATGCTCGTAATGAATTTTTCATCCAACCACCGTACCATTTAAAAAACACCTGGTCCTTTCTAAAAGTACCTGACACAAGAATCGTTTCAATTTCTTTTGATTTTAATTCTTTTAAAATATTTGGCCAAAATTCATATTTCACGAAAACTGCAATTTTAGGATTTACTATTTCAATGAATTTTTTTGAATTTCGATTTGTATCAAGTGGCAAGTAAGAAACAACTTCCGCAAAAGTATAATCTTTTCGTATTTCATAACCAGAAGGAGAAAAAAAAGTAATTAATATTTTATATGTTGGGTATTGAACATTTAACTTTTCAATAATAGGTCGGCCCTGTTCGAATTCCCCTAAAGAAGCGCAATGAAACCAAATAACTTTTTCATTATCAACCAACTGTAATTTTAATTTATGAAATATTTTTTTTCTACCATCAATAAATAATTTGATTTTTTTATTGAAAATAGCCAGAATTTTTAAGATAATCCCAACTATGTTAATCGCTATGTTATACAAAAAATTCATAAGTAAATGCTAAAATATAAATTTAGGTTTACTGCACTTAAATAATTCGTATTTTTGTGCGTTACTGATAAGAAATTAAGCTTAATGAAAAAAATACAAATGGTTGACCTTAATGGTCAATATAAAAAAATAAAATCTGAAATTGATACAGCCATTTCAAGTGTAATAGAAACAACAGCTTTTATTAATGGTCCTCAAGTAAAAAGTTTTCAAAAGAATTTAGAAACTTATTTGAATGTAAAACATGTAATACCCTGTGCTAATGGTACCGATGCCTTGCAAATTGCAATGATGGGCTTAGGTCTTGAGCAAGGTGATGAAGTCCTTACTGCAGATTTTACTTTTGCAGCAACAGTTGAGGTAATTGCCTTGTTAAAGTTAACACCTGTATTAGTAGATGTAGAGCCGGATACTTTTAATATTGACATTGACGCTTTAAAAAAGGCAATTACTCCTAAAACAAAAGCTATTATTCCAGTTCATTTATTTGGACAATGCGCGAACATGGAAGCTGTCATGCAAATAGCTCAAGAACATAATTTATATGTAATTGAAGATACTGCACAGGCTATTGGTGCTGATTATACTTTTATTGATGGTTCTAAGAAAAAAGCAGGAACTATAGGTACAGTAGGGACAACTTCGTTCTTCCCTTCTAAAAACTTAGGTTGTTATGGTGATGGTGGCGCCATTTTTACAAATGATGACGATTTAGCACATACACTTCGCGGAATTGTAAATCACGGTATGTATGTACGTTATCATCATGACGTAGTTGGTGTTAATTCTCGACTAGACTCGATCCAAGCAGTTGTTTTGGATATTAAATTACCTCATTTGGATGATTATTGTAGAGCCAGACAAACTGCAGCTAGAAAATATAATAAAGCCTTTGAAGGTAAATCTAATATAATTACACCTAAAATTGCCAAAAACTGTTCAAGTGAAATCATTTGTGATAATTGTGATTGTCATGTGTTTCATCAATATACTTTAAAAGTTAAAAATACCGATAGGGATGCTTTGGTTAAGCATTTAAATGATAAAGGAATTCCTTGTGGAGTGTATTATCCAATTCCCTTACATAGCCAAAAAGCATACCAAGATGAACGATACAATGAAGCTGATTTTAAAGTTACAAATCAATTGGTAAAGGAAGTTATATCTCTGCCAATGCATACAGAATTAGAAGACGAGCAAATAGCATTTATAACACATACCGTTCTAAATTTTATCAATAAATAGATTATGAATATAACTGTAATTGGAACAGGATATGTCGGATTAGTTACCGGAACATGTCTTTCAGATATGGGAAATAATGTTACTTGTGTTGATGCAAATGAAGAGAAAGTAAGGGAAATGCAAAATGGGAAAGTCCCTATATATGAACCTAATTTAGAAGAACTTTTCCATAAGAATATCGCAGGAGAAAGACTTCACTTTACAACAAACCTTAAAGAAGCAATAAAAAATACGACTATTATATTTTTAGCTCTTCCAACCCCACAAGGCGAAGATGGCTCGGCAGATTTATCATATGTAGAAGCGGTTGCATATGATTTAGGAAAGATGATAAGTGACTATAAAATAATTGTAAATAAGAGTACGGTTCCTGTAGGCACCTCTGACAGGGTTAAAGAGATTGTTTCAGGTCATACAACAGTTGATTTTGATGTTGTTTCAAATCCCGAATTTTTACGTGAAGGTTATGCTGTTAAAGATTTTATGGAGCCTCAACGAATTATTATTGGTTCCAAAAGCATAAAAGCAAAAGAAATTTTATCCAAACTCTACAAGCCTTTCATAAATACAAATAGGCCTATAATTTATATGGATGAACGCTCTTCCGAGCTTACAAAGTACGCTTCAAATACTTTTTTAGCAACTAAAATTACTTTTATGAATGAGATTGCTAATTTGTGTGAAAAAATTGGAGCTGACGTTGATATGGTAAGAAAAGGAATGGGTTCTGATGAAAGAATTGGTAATCGTTTTTTATATCCTGGAATTGGCTATGGCGGTTCTTGTTTTCCCAAAGATGTAAATGCCCTAGTTAAATCTAGTGATGAGGCTTCATATGACTTTAAAATTTTAAAATCAGTTTTAGATATAAATAAAGATCAAAAAAAATCATTAATTCCTAAAGTTACTACGTATTTTAATCAAGAGCTATCAGGCAAAAAAATTGCTGTTTGGGGATTAGCATTTAAACCAAACACTGATGACATCAGAGAAGCTCCTGCGATAGATGTAATTAATGAGTTATTATTGAAAGATGCTCAGATTTCAGCATATGATCCTAAAGCAATGCCTAACATGAAAAAATTATATGGAGATAAAATTTTCCTTGCTTCAAATGCATATGATGCACTAAAAGATGTAGACTGCTTATTAATTTGCACCGAATGGAGTGAATTTAAATCGCCAAGCTTTGATAAAATGAAATCATTAATGAACAAGTCTACAATTTTTGATGGACGTAATATTTTCGATTTAGAAGTAATGCAAAATAACGGCTTTCATTATGAATCTGTTGGAAGAAAGGTTATTACAAATTAATTTTTTATGAAAAAGATATTGGTAACCGGAGGTTTGGGATTTATAGGTTCACATACTGTAGTCGAACTACAAACCGATAGATTTGAGGTTATTATTATTGATAATTTATCAAATTCATCAATCGAAGTCCTTGATAAAATTACCTCTATTACTAATATCAGACCAACATTTGAAAATATTGACCTCAAAAACCACGATGCCGTTAAAGATTTTTTTATCAAACATCAAAATATTGAAGGAGTAATTCATTTTGCTGCTTCAAAAGCAGTAGGCGAAAGTGTTCAGATACCCTTACATTATTATCATAACAATATTTCTTCTTTAATTTATTTATTAGAAGAAATGGATACCAAGGAAGTCACTAATTTTATTTTCAGCTCTTCATGTACAGTATATGGTCAAGCTGATATCATGCCTATAACGGAAAGTGCACCATTTAGAGCTGCCGAATCACCTTACGGGAATACGAAGCAGGTTGGAGAAGAAATTATTGCTGATACTACTAAAGCCTCTGATTTAAATGCTATTGCCTTACGTTATTTCAATCCGATAGGTGCCCATAAAAGTTCTAAAATAGGTGAATTACCTATTGGGGTTCCACAAAATTTGATTCCGTTTATTACCCAGACGGCAGCGGGAATAAGAGAGCAACTTTCCATATTTGGTGGTGACTATCCAACTATTGATGGTACTGCAATTAGAGATTATATACACGTGGTTGATCTGGCAAAAGCACATACTGTTGCAATGAAAAGATTATTAAGAAAAAATAACAACACTGCATTTGAAGTATTTAATATTGGCACTGGTAAAGGAAGTACAGTTTTAGAAGTTATAAAAGCGTTTGAAAAAGTTAGTAATCAAAAATTAAATTATAAAATTGTTGATCGTAGAGAAGGTGATATAATTGAAGCTTTTGCTGACACCTCTTATGCAAATAATGAATTAAACTGGAAAACTGAATTAAGTTTAGAAAATGCATTGAATGATGCCTGGAATTGGCAGAAATCATTAAAAAAATGAAAATGAAAAAATTATTAATAACAGGTGGAGCAGGGTTTATAGGCTCCCATGTAGTTCGTTTATTTGTTAATAAATATCCCGATTATCATATTTATAATTTAGACTCGTTGACTTATGCTGGTAATCTCGAAAATATTAATGACATCGCGACCTCATCTAATTATACTTTTATAAAAGGAGATATTAAAGATATAGAGTTCATAAATTCTATATTTAGTACGCATAAATTCGATGCTGTAATTCATTTAGCTGCCGAAAGTCATGTTGACCGTTCTATTACAAATCCAAATGCCTTTATAGAAACAAATATGCTAGGTACAGCCAATTTATTGAATGCTTTTCGCGACACATGTCAGGGTACTTTTGATGATAAACTTTTTTACCATGTTTCCACGGATGAAGTATATGGTTCTTTAGGAAAAACAGGTTTATTTACAGAAACTACACCCTATGATCCGCAATCACCATATGCTGCATCAAAAGCCGCTTCAGATCATATTGTAAGAGCTTTTGGTAACACTTATGATATACCTTTTATAATTAGTAATTGCTCAAATAATTATGGTGCAAATCAATTTCCGGAAAAGTTAATACCATTATTTATCAATAATATTAAAACTGGCAAAAATTTACCTGTTTATGGTGATGGGCAATATACGCGCGATTGGCTTTTTGTTGAAGATCATGCCAAGGCAATTGATTTAATTTTCAATAAAGGGAAAGTAACCGAAACCTATAATATAGGAGGTTTCAATGAATGGACCAACCTAGACCTTATTCATTTATTATGCGAGCAAATGGATGAAAAGTTGAGTCAACCAAAAGGAGCTGCCGCTAAATTGATTACCTATGTGAAGGACAGAGCTGGACATGATAGACGTTATGCTATTGACGCAACTAAGTTGAACAAAGAATTAGGTTGGGAACCATCAGTGACTTTTGAACAAGGTTTATCAAAAACTATTGACTGGTACTTGACGAATGAAGAGTGGTTAAATAATATTACTTCTGGGTCTTATAAAAAATACTATGAAAAGATGTATGGTTAATCAGATCAAGTAGCGTTATGTTAAAAAAGGGAAAAGGGTAAAACACATAACGCCACTCAAAATGATATTTTATGCTGAACTTGTTTCAGTACCTTTGGAAACCAAAACATATTTTCAAATAAATTCTTAAGATCCTGAAATAAATTCAGGATTTGATTTGTAAATGCTAAAGCATTCATAAATCAAACTTATAAGTTAGTCCGGCAAAGAATTGTAATCCTTGCACTTCAAAGTTCGTATATTTTTGGTAATTACTACTCAACACATTATTTATCTTTGCAAAAGCTGTTAATTTATCTGTAAACTTATAGCCTGCATTCAAATTGAAATCAACATAATTTCCAACATCTAAATCTGTAACAGAAATGGGAACATTTTGAACCGAAAAAATAAGTTCGTCTTTACGATCACCAACAAAATATAAGTTTGCTCCCGCAAACCATTTTTTTACATTATAATTCGCAAATGCCGTTGCCTTTAAAGTTGGCAAGCCCCAAGCTTCAGCTTCATTAGTCGTATCAAAAACATTAAACTCAACCGTACCTCCAAATTTTAACTCCTTCGAAAAGTCTACGCTCACTTCGGCGATAGCGTTAATTGTTGTCACATCATCATAAACGACCTGAAATGAATTTCCTGCTTCATAACCCTTTTCAACTATAACCGTTCCGTCTGTTCTGGTTGGGTTTAATTTAAATAAAGGTTTGTCTTTTTCGCTTATATAACTTCCTTTTAAATTATAGGCAACATTTGACGCTAATTTACCTTTAACGCCAGCATAAGCATTGTATTGCTGATCTGTTCTAGCAATATTTAAAGTAGGTGAAACAAAGGGATTTTCATATACAAAATCTCTATAAGAATTCTGGTGTAAACCTCCAATTGCACCGGCATAAGCGGTCAATACTTGGTCAATTAAAATATAAGATGCGGTAACTTTTGGATAGAAATAAGCCTTGCTTTCATTATTAGAGCCTGAGCCAATACTGTATAACATATCAACACCTAAATTTAAAGTTAGGTTATCTCGTAAAACTTCAAAATTTGGATTGAAACCAAGATTTAAAAATGAATAATCTATGTTAGGCGTGCCTTCGAAATCCATGAAGAATTCTCCTTTAAGATACTCTAATCTTGCGTTGGCATTTATTAGTTCTGTAGCAATAGGAAATTCTATTTTTGGTGTTGCTAAAAAATGGAGTTCGCTACTACCTTCATTATCGGTAAAACGACTTAATTCAACCGTTGCTCCTTGAAAAAAAGATTCGTCATAGGCAATTTTTCCGCCAAGGTAAACTTCAGTATAATCTTGACTTTCATCAATACTTACAATCGTATTCTGGTCAAAGTTCAATTGATCAGGTAGACCATACCAATTATATTTTTGATATCTTGCCCCTGCATTTAACTGCCAATCAAAATCAGCTTCATCTTGCTTATAAAAAAGGTCTAAACGCGTATCTGTAAAATTATCGTCTAAAACAGTACCTTCTATTCCTCCTATTGACGAATGATAATTAAAAAAGCCTCCAAATTCATTATAACGTGTACTACTACCATGTGCAAAAACTTCTGCTTGAGGAGTATTGAAATTTCCAAAGCCAGCAGTAATATAATTATCATAAATTGGTCCGCTAGGATCAACTCTCAATATTTTTGCTTTCCCCTTGGCAGGAGTAAATGTAGATGCTACAGGAATTGAAAAAATAGAATATTCTATTTGTTTTCTCTTACTTATTTCAGAATCATTTATTTCTGGGGAAGATTTAATTTTAAACGCATCAGAAACCGTAGGTCTATAAGATCTAACAACATTAATCACCTCTGTATCAATTGTATCTTTCTTTTTCTTTTGGCTAAAGACAATTGTAGTTGTTAAAAATAATATGAGTATTAAAATAATGTTTTTCATAAATTTTTTTAGATTCTTCGTTACGCTCAGAATGACAAATTGATTTTAATTTTGGTCAGGGTTTACTGATTCGTTGGTTTTAGATTCCTCTTCTTTTATTTTTTGTAATTCATCCTTAGCTTCATTTGTAACATCTTTATAATCTTTAAAATTTTTAATTACATTTTCTAAAATATAAGTAGCCTGATATGCATCTTTTAACTCATAAAAGTTTTTAGCCATAACTACTAGACCTTTCGCGCCGTAATATTTAAAGGCTGCATAATCTGAAACTAGTTTTTGAACTACAGTATTGGAAACTTTATAGTTCCCCTCGTTATGTTTAAAATAAGCACTGTAATACAATGATTCTGCTTTTAATTCGCCTTTAGCAATTTTTTCAACCTCGGCATAGGCTTCTTCTGCCTTACGCTCATCTCCTGTTTTGATTGCTGATCGAGCAATAATAACTTTAGCGTCAGATTTAACTCTATTCTCTAATTTTGATCTAGCCAATACTTTTTCGGCATAAATAACCGCATCTGCATAATGCTCTAATTCGTAATGACCTTTCATTAAATTACTCTGCGCAAAGGTGATATTTTGAGGAAAATCTGCCTGTTCTTCTAATCGCTCTAAAATTGGCATTGCTTTTTGCCAACTCTCATTATCTAGATATACTTGAGCTAACCTTACTAAAGCCTGTTCGGTAAACTCATTACGTTCCTGATTCGTTACATAACTATAATATTTTTCTGACTTGTCTAGCTGTTTTTCAGCGTAGAGAGATTCTGCCAGATAAAAATTAGCTTGTAAAGCATGTGCTCCCTTAGGAAATCTTTCAATATATTTTTGGAATGCCGAAATTGCCTTTTTTCGATTGTTCTGTAAATATTGTTTTTCGGCAGATTCATACATATCATTCTCAAGGTCATCATCAGAGACATCTACAAAATCAACATCTTTAACCCAATCTGCATATTCATCAACGCGCCCTAAATCAACATATATTTGTCGTGCATTGGCTACCGCTTGTTTTCCTTCATCGGTATTTGGATATTCTTTTACAACACGCTTATATTTTTCTAGTGCCTGATTATCCCTTTCGGTATTATAATAAATTAATCCCTGTTTTAATAATGCCTTTGGGACATAAGAGCTGCGTTTATGATATTTCAATAAATTATTATACGCTTCTATCGCTTCATTATTTTTAGCCGCACTTACATAAGAATTCCCTAATTCATAATAGGTATCATCACGAAAAGTAGATTTAGGGTACAAGCTTAAAAACTTTGTCAAATCTAAAATTTTATCATTGTTTTTATTCGTAAGTCCATAACTCATAGCGCGCTGAAAATGGGCATAATCAGTATCAATTCCATTTGCTTCAATAACTTTATTATAAGTCTTTATTGCATTGCTATATTTGCTTGAAACGAAATATACATCTCCTAAGCGTAACTGACTGTCATTAATTCTATTAATATCATTAGGTTGAGATCCAATATATGACTGAAATTTATTTCCAGCTTTTTTATATTCCTTTAATTTGAAGTGGGCATAAGCAATATTATAATCAACTATCTCATTTTCGGCTAATGTATCTGATTTGCTCATGGTTTCATAAAACTGAAAACCATAAAGAGCTTGTTTAAAATCATTAGAAACATAATCAGTTTCTGCTTTCCAAAAAATACTTCTTGCACTAATAGAATTGTCTCTTGGTTCATTAATTGCTAGGTCAAAATGTTCTTTTGCGCTATCTAATGATCCTTCATTATATAGTTGGATTCCTCTAAACAATGCTACTTTTTGATATGTCGTTTTACTATTAACATCTTTTTTATCTTTCAATGCCTTTAGGGCCCCTTCATAATCTTTTGAAGTTATATAAGCACTAATTAGCAAGTCATTTATTTCATCAACAGCATCTGATTTCGGATAGGTATCTAAATATTCTTGTAAAACATCAGGAACACTTTTA
>Ga0209344_10003366_pt1 | contig 15947 bp, 14 predicted proteins | sample Cruoilmetagenom6_FD_187293 | JGI IMG/M metagenome (GOLD analysis project Ga0209344, IMG submission 187293) | Oil polluted marine microbial communities from Coal Oil Point, Santa Barbara, California, USA - Santa Barbara Oil Seep Sample 6 (SPAdes)... | ecosystem: Environmental > Aquatic > Marine...
CCTTGGAGCCATGGCAGGCAGCGTCGACCTAGTAGAGCGCGTCTCCACCGGCATTGAAGTACAGGCCAATGTTCTACGGCTCAATCCAGAGCTGCCGCAGGAGATGGAACGGCTCGATATGCGCATTCGCTATCGGGGGCATTCGCTCGACTTGCGGCTTACCCGCGACGCCCTCACGGTCCGTGGGCGTGATCGCGAAGCGGCACCGATTTTACTGGGCGTCGCAGGCAAAGTGTACGAGTTCGCGGCCGGCACTACCCGAGTGTTCACCCTGCATGACGAGGCAGCCAAACGCGCGACTCTTCGGAAGGAGTCAGATTGATGCCATCCGGAGGGCGCATCCTGACGGTCAATGGCGGCTCCTCGAGCATCAGGTTCGCGCTGTATCAGATGGGCGCCCAGCCCCGGAAGGGGCTGCACGGCAAGATCGAGCGCATCGGCTCGCCCGGAACCCGTTTCGTTTTCGTTGACCCCGCCCGGATGCAACAGAACGAACTAGGCATCGGAGAATTCGATCATCGCTCAGCGGGAAATTTCCTGCTTGATTGGCTTGAAGAGCAGATTGGTTCCTCGTCGATCACGGCAGTAGGCCATCGCGTCGTCAACGGCGGCGACAGGTATCGTGAGCCACATCGGCTCACGCAAGAGGTTCTGGAGGAGCTGCGCCGTATTAGCGCCTATGCCCCGGAGCATCTGCCTTCAGAGATCGAACTGATTGGCATGGTTGACGAGCGGATGCCGGGTGTGCCGCAGCTGGCGTGCTTCGACACCGCCTTTCACCGGAATATGCCCCGAGTTGCCAAGATCCTGCCCATTCCCCGGCGCTTTGCGGCGAAGGGGGTCGAGCGCTACGGCTTTCACGGCCTGTCATATGAATTTCTCATGGAAGAGTTCGCGCGCGTGGCGGGTGTCGAAGCAGCAAAGGGGCGCGTGATTCTGTGCCATCTCGGAAACGGATCGAGCCTCGCAGCCGTCAGCGACGGAAAGAGCGTTGACACCAGCATGGGGTTTACGCCCGCGGCAGGCGTTCCCATGGCCACGCGTTCCGGCGATCTGGATCCCGGGCTGGTCTGGTATCTGGCGCAAACCGAGCACATGACCGCGCAGCAGTTCCACCAGATGATCAACAAAGAGTCCGGGTTGCTGGGCGTCTCGGAAACGAGCTCCGACCTACGGGACTTGTTGGCACGCGAGGCGAACGATATTCGGGCTGCGGAAGCCGTTGCTTTGTTTTGCTACCAAGTAAAGCAGCGGATCGGCGCTTTTGCCGCAGCGCTTGGCGGGCTGGACACGATCATCTTCGCGGGTGGCATCGGCGAAAATGCATCCGTGATCCGCGCGCGCATCTGCGAGGGCCTCGGCTTTCTCGGTGTCCATCTCGATGAGGACCGGAACGCAACCGGCGAGCCTGTCATTTCCGTCGACCACAGCAATGTCCGGGTGCGTGTCATTCGTACCGACGAAGACGTAATCATCGCGAAGGCCGTCTTCCGAATGCTCGCCGGCACCGAAACCAGCCAGCACGCCCAGCTCGAGGAATAGGCCCATGAACAAACCGCTTACGACTGATCTCCTACAAAAAATGAACGCCTATTGGCGTGCAGCCAACTATCTCTCGGTCGGCCAAATCTATCTGTATGATAACCCGCTGCTTAGAGTTCCCTTGAAGCTCGAACACGTGAAGCCGCGTCTGCTCGGCCACTGGGGCACAACTCCAGGGTTGAACTTCATCTATGTGCATTTGAACCGAGTCATCGACGAGCGTGACTTGAACATGATGTACGTCACCGGCCCCGGGCACGGCGGCCCGGGTCTCGTGGCCAACACTTATCTCGAAGGAAGCTATAGCGAGCTCTACCCGGACATCTCGCAGGACGAACTGGGAATGAAAAAGCTGTTCAAGCAATTTTCCTTTCCCGGCGGTATTCCGAGTCACGTCGCTGCGGAAACGCCGGGCTCCATCAACGAAGGCGGTGAACTCGGCTATTGCCTGTCACACGCCTACGGTGCGGCCTTCGACAATCCCAACCTTCTCGTCGCTTGCGTGGTGGGCGATGGTGAGGCGGAAACTGCCGCTCTCGCCACCAGCTGGCACTCGAACAAGTTTCTCAATCCGATACGCGACGGTGCGGTCCTGCCGATCCTGCATCTGAACGGCTACAAGATTGCAGGCCCCACCGTCCTTGCCCGCATTCCCCGTGACGAACTCGAGTCGCTGTTCCGCGGATACGGCTTCACGCCGCACTTTGTCGAGGGCGATGACCCGATGGAGATGCATCAGCTCATGGCTACGACGCTCGACACCGTGATCGAGAGCATTCAGCACATCCAGCACGATGCCCGCGCCAATGGATTCAAGAGGCGTCCGCTCTGGCCCATGATCATCCTGCGCTCGCCGAAGGGCTGGACGGGCCCGAAGGAGGTCGATGGCAAACAGACCGAGGGTACATATCGCTCGCACCAGGTGCCGATGGGCGACATGAGCCACCCTGGACACGTGCGTATTCTGGAAGACTGGCTGGAGAGTTATCGCCCGCGTGAACTGTTCGACGAGATCGGCAGGCTCCGGCCTGAACTCGCTGAACTGGCCCCGAACGGCCTGCGGCGGATGGGCGCCAATCCCCACGCCAACGGCGGCCTGCTGTTGCGCGACTTGCGCTTGCCGGATTTCCGCGACTACGCGGTTAAGATCCCGAAACCTGGCAGCGTGAGAGCCGAAGCAACGCGAATCCAGGGTGAGATGATCCGAGACGTGGTGAAACTGAATCCCGAAACGTTCCGCGTTTTCAGTCCGGACGAAACAGCGTCGAACCGCTGGGGCGCCGTGTTCGAGGTAACGAACCGCTGCTCGACCGCGGAAATTGTTCCTGGCGACGACCACGTTGCGCCGGACGGCCGGGTGATGGAGGTCTTGAGCGAGCACCAGTGCGAAGGATGGCTCGAAGGGTATCTGCTCACGGGCAGACATGGCTTTTTCTCATGCTATGAGGCCTTCATCCATATCATCGACTCGATGTTCAATCAGCATGCCAAATGGCTTGACGTGGCGAACCACGTCCCATGGCGACGGCCGATTGCTTCCCTGAACTACCTGCTTTCGTCACATGTGTGGCGGCAGGATCACAACGGCTTCAGCCATCAGGATCCCGGCTTCATTGACCACGTCATGAGCAAGAAGGCGGAGGTCATCCGCGTCTATCTGCCGCCCGACGCGAATACCCTGCTTTCCGTGACGGACCACTGCCTACGCAGCCGGAACTACGTCAACGTCATTGTCGCCGGCAAACAGCCTTCGCCGCAGTGGCTCGATATGGACGCAGCGATCAAGCACTGCAACACCGGACTGGGTATATGGGAGTGGGCCAGCAGCGACGAAGGCAGCGAGCCTGACGTGGTGATGGCCTGCGCCGGCGATGTGCCAACCATGGAAACGTTGGCAGCCGTGGACCTGCTGCGGCAGCATTTCCCAGCGCTCAAGATCCGGGTCATCAACGTGGTGGACCTGCTGACGTTGCAGTCAAAAAGCCAGCATCCGCACGGCCTCAGCGACGCGGATTTCGATACCCTGTTCACCAGGGACAAACCCGTCATCTTTGCCTATCACGGGTATCCCTCGCTGATCCACAAGCTCACCTATCGACGAACCAACCACCACAATCTGCACGTTCACGGGTTCAAGGAAGAGGGGACAACCACGACACCATTCGACATGGTTGTGCTCAACGAGCTCGACCGGTTCCATTTGGCCAAAGCCGTTATCGACCGATTGCCGGAACTGGGCCCACGCGCTGCCAGCCTCGCGCAGTTCATCGGCAACAAACTCGATGAACATGTGCGCTACATCCGGCAGTACGGTGAGGACATGCCCGAGATTCGCGACTGGGTATGGGGATCGGACCGAGCGGGGGTCGAAAGCTCAGGGCGCGAATGAGCGACACGAAGCCACCGCGCCGTAAGCGGGCTGCGCCTCGAGCGAGCGGCGGGGTCGAACTGGAGCTCGCCGGTGTCGTGGTCGCATCGGATCCGACGCGAGCCCGAGGTTGATCGCGGCGGTGATCAAGGCGCTGAAGGTCAGCGCGTGATCGGACCGATCGGAGGAGCCCGGGTGATGGTGGCGATCCGGCCCGTCGACTTCCGCAAAGGTGCCGAGGAGGCCGCACTACGCGGCGGTTCTCGACGACGACCCGGTCTCCGACGAGATCCTCTGGGAGATGTGGGTCAACGGCTTCGGCCGAGCAGCCGATCTGAGGCCGCAGTGCTGGATAGCCATCGAGAAGAGCGGCGAAGAGGACGCCAAGGTCGCGCTCGCCGGACTTCTCCATCTCGTCACCATCGCTCGCGATCAAGGCGCCATGTCCGAAGACGACATCATGGCCTTCGACGAGACTGGACGGTTGCTCTTCAGCGTGCGGGGATGCTGAGTTCCAGCGCGAAGTGCAACACTCCACCGCCTATCTCGCCGGAGTCTTTGAGAGGCTGAGGTCATCCTCCTGCTCGGCCGCGCCATTGAAACCGCCTGATATCCAACAGCTTCGCTGAGAACAGGAACGAATGCGGTCGTGTCCCCAGTGATGGTGTAGGAGGCTGCGGGCGGAGCCGTCGGGGTAGCGCAGCTCGCGGCCGAGTGTAGTGCTGGCGGTCATCGCCGATCTTCGAGAAGGTTCGGGTTGCACACCTGGAACCTGAAACGGAGACGACGATGACCACCGAGAGAATGGCCCTTATCGAGCTGATTGCGAAACTAGCTTCGAAGCTTCACCCCAAACGCGCTGACCGCAAACTCTCAGTCACCGGACCGAGCACTTTGTGCAGATCGTCAAGGAATTGCAGCGCCATCGCTTCGGCCGACGCGCCGAGACGCTGCCCAGGGACCAGCTTCTGCTTGGCCTTGAGGAGGTCGAGCAGGGCGTTGCCGCTGACGAATCAGCCGAAGAGACAGCAGCCCCGGCAGTGCGGAGGGATTGAGCCGCCAAACGCCGAGCGAATCGGGGCTCGCTGCCTGCCCATCTGCCGCGGATCGAGACCGTCGTCGACATCGAGGACTGAGCCTACACATGCTGCCGGCATGCCTGCATGTCATTGGCGAGGACGTCGCCGAGCGTCTCGATATCGTTCCCGCCCCGTTCCGCGTGCTGGTCACCCACCGCCCTCGCTACGGTTGCCGATCCTGCGAAGGGATCGTGGTGCAGGCGACGGCACCGGCGCGGCTGATCGAGGGTGGCATTCCCACCGAGGCGACGGTCGCCCAGGTGCTCGTGTCCAAATATGCCGACCATCTGCCGTTCTATCGCCAGACCCAGATCTACGCCCGCCAGGTTGTCCATCTCGACCACTCGACGCTGGCCGACTGGGTCTGGCGGGCGGGGTTCCTGCTCCGGCCCGTCCATGAAAGGCTGCTCGGCACCTGAAGACGTCGTGCAAGCTGTTTTCCGATGAGACCGCCGCACCGGTTCTCGATCCTGGCCGAGGACGGACGAAGACTGGCCAGCTCTTCGCCTATGCCCAGGATGATCGTCTCTTTGGCGGCGATGATCCGCCTGCCGTCGCCTATGTCTACGCGCCCGACCGCAAGGCCGAGCGACCCATCGCCATCTCCAGGGAGGTTGGCGTTCTCCCGGTCGACGGCTATGGCGGATAAAAAGTGCTGGCCGAGAAAGGAGACGTTCGCCATTCCTTTCTGCCGGGGTCATCACATGGCGCCGTCGGCGCTGTTTGACCATTCCCAATTCGCGGTTGCGCGAGCGGCCCGGATGCAATTTCAGGTCAGGACACCAGCGCCATGAAGCTCTTCCAACGTGCGGTGCTTCGCTTGGACACCCGCATGTACCAAGCACCGAGCAGGCCGCCGAGGAGTCCGCCGAGCCCATCGACAATGAGGTCCCACATGGTATCCTCCAAAGGCGCCATCAGCGGCGAGCCCTGCGCGCCTTGCCCGAAGAATGCGTCCGATGCGAATTCGAGGATTTCCCAGAGCGCACCGGCGCCGAGCGTCAATAGGAAGATGCCCGACAGGTTCAGAAAGAAGCCGGACTGGAGTCTGCACGTCATCCGGAGCGTGTAGATCGTAAGAAACGACACGACGGCGAGGAGGCCAGAATTGCCGAAGTGAATGAGCTTGTCATAGAATGGTATCGCGTCGTAGAGGTCAAGCATGCGCCCGAGCGTCATGTCGGTGACTAACCACCACAGGACGAACAGCTCGATCTCGACGGGGATATTCAACTGACTTGTATGGGCGAGGAGAGGCGGCGCGACAATCAGCATCAGTGCGGCGAGGCACAGGAGCGTGTATAGGAGCGCGCCCTGGTAGAGGTGAACCGTCGCCGTCGCCATGATCAGAAAGCGCAGCACCCATGCGAGCCGGATCTCCCAGGAGGGAGCAGATTCGGGACCGGAAGTACCGAGATCATCGCGACCGGGCAGTTCATCGGATCCGTTCATCACGCTGCTCTCGTCCGCTGCATGCGATCCAGCGGGCCAGCCTAATAGGGTTCAGCGTCCGCAACGAACCGGATATCGCTCAGCATCCCCGAAATGCCGATACTGGAGGCAAGGACGTGAGTCCATCGGCCGTCCGCTGCTGAAATCCTGGTGCCGAACCGGCAGCAGGCGCCTACCGCCTCGCCACGATCCCCCCGGGCAAGGCAGTGATCATCTCCACCCCTGTCGTCAGTCATCAGTCGATCATAGACCGTCACTGCGATTCCGGCGAGCGCCGTAGAGATGAATACTCAGCGGAGCGTATCGAGATAGGGCACCCTCCGCCCCAGGGGTCGCTGAGACACTGAAGGCTTATTGAAGCCGACCGGAGGTGGTGACGGCTGGGAAGCGCGGAGGAGCCGCGGATGCAAAGACCTCGACGAGCAGATAGGGCTGTCGTCGATCACGGCAATAGACCATCGCGTCGACAACGGCGGCGCCAGTATCGTGAACCGCATCGGCTCATGCGGGAGGTTCAGTAGGAGTTGGAGCGACCTCGAGCAAACTCGCGGGCTGCCCCTCGGTCCGATTGGCTCCCACGTCTTCGCTCCGTTTCCGCCGATCCTCGCGCCGTTCCCGTCGCCGCATAGACGGTCTGCGGATCGGAGGCCGGGGCAGGGGGTATAGATGTCGGCGGACAGCGGCCCGAGATGCTAGCTGCGGTGGGCGTTAAGGTTCTCGTGGCCGCCCTTCGTGCCGATGCCAAGTTTCGGGTGATGAAGTACGCCATTACCACCCAAGACCTAAGAAACGGGGACATTACAGACGGTTCGCCAGAGATCGGTTTTCCAGTTAGACTTTTCGAGAGGCGGCGCGAAAACGCCGATCGCATAGTCGGCCCCTCCGACAGACACCGTTGCCGGGGGACCGCACCGGACACGAGCTGGGTGGATTGCCGGATCGCGGTAAGAAACCGAGCCGTCGTTCGCCATCGTAGTCAGGCCGATGAGGACGTCAAAATCGTAAGCGGCGTCGACTGAGGCCGTCCCTGATCGAAGGATCAGGGTGACGTTGGGAGATCCCGGGAATTCGGCTGTGTGAAATGGGATAGGTTCCGCAGCACTTGCCATGGTCGTCATCAGCACGGCTGCGATGAGGGACTGCGCATGCATGTCATCCTCCCAAAGCTTCTTCCAAGGCACGATGGTATCACTGAATGTCGTGGCCGGTGAGTCCGCTTGGGTATGCTCAAATGGGCATCCGTTCTGGCTGCAGCGTTCTCCTTGGCTGCCAGCGTCGGGGTCAAAACCCAAAGCCTTTCAGAAAATCGAATACAGTGAAAGACTTACGATGACCTATACGATCAACCGAACGATTCCCGACGCGGATATCGACGCCGCCGAGCGCCGCACCCGCGAGGCCCTGGCTGAACATGGCTTCGGCGTGCTGACCGAGATCGACGTCAAGGCGACTATGAAGAAGAAGCTCGATTTCGAGATGCCGGCCTACCGCATCCTCGGTGCCTGCAATCCCAAGATGGCGCATCAGGCGATCGGAATCGAGCCACGCGTTGGCGCGATGCTCCCGTGCAACGTCATCCTGCGCGAAGTGGAGGGTGGAGTGGAGGTTAGTGCCATTGACCCCGTGATATCGATGCAGGGGATCGAGAACGCTGAACTGACGGCCGTCGCGGCGGAGGTCCGAGATCTCCTCGCGAAGGCGGTGGACGTGATCTAGTGGGACTCGATAGCCAGAAAACTGCACGGGATGCCTTTTCTGGACACCGCCCGCGCCCTGCTCGTCTTTGGGAAGCGCCTGAACTGCCCGTCGCCTACTTTTCTTTCGTCCTGCATTTCGTCTGGGAGTTCATTCAGGTTCCGACATATGCCGGCATGGCCGAGATGCCCCACTGGGAGGCGATCAAGCTCTGTATGTCGGCAACGTTTGGCGATGTCGGGTTCGCGCTGACGGCATTCTGGGCTGCCAGTCTGGCGGCGCGCAGCCGGGAGTGGATCCTTCGGCCGACGCGCATTCCGGCCGTGATCTTTGTCGCCGTCGGTATCGTCCTGACCGTAGGGTTCGAATACTATTACACCAACATCAGCCTGCGCTGGTCCTATTCGGAGCTAATGCCGCTTGTACCGCCCTTGGGCACCGGGCTGAGTCCGCTCCTGCAATGGTTCGTCATTCCGTCGCTCATGATCTGGCTGACCCGTCGCCATCTTCTGGGAGCCCGAGCCGTAGACGAAGCAGATGCATGATGCTTCGCTGGTCCGGCCTCCTGCCTCGTCGCGGCCTGGCCAGCGCGTCAGCGGGCATCGTCCTTGGTCATCGCACTTTAGGGCGAGACGGTGGCGGAGCCCTTGCCTGAACAGAAGGGCGGTGCTTGGTGCCTCGGCTTGTGAAGGGGAGGCGCTTCTCTGGTCGGCGATGCGACGAAAGCCGGTGGGAAAGCCGATGACGACCGATTGAAGAACAGCATCACCTTGCTAGGCGCGGTGGCCATGGGCACCGGCGTGATGATCGGCGCAGGCATCTTCGCGCTGACGGGCAGATCGCCGAGCTTGCGGGCCGCTGTTCCCGCTCTCGTTCATCGCGGGTGCGGTGGTCACGGCCTTCAGCGCCTATACCTGTGTCAAGATGTCGAACGCGTTTCCATCCGCGGGCCGCATCGGGATGATCCTCAGGAAGGCCTACGGCCGACGACGGTCGCTGCGGGCGCCGCACGACTGATGGCACTATCGATGGTCATCAGCGAGAGTCTCGTCGCGTGTACCTTCGGAACATACACGCTTCAGGCGTTCGGCGGCGATCCGGACAGGGTCCTCATGCCGATTCTCGGCGTCGGGTTGATCGTTTTCGCGTATCTCTTGAACGCTTCTGGCACCCGTTCGGTCGGGCTTTGGTCCATCGTCACGGCGGTGGTCAAGGTGGGCGGCATCGCGTCGTTCGGGGCACCTGGTCTCTGGGCAAGCGGCATCTCGTTCGTAGCCACGGGCGGAGAGTTGGGCGTAGATGGATTCGTGGCGTCTATAGCGCTGTCCATCCCTGCCTTCAAAGGCTTCACGACCATCACCAACAGCGGCGCCGAGATCACCGAACCGCACCGCAACGTAGGCCGCGCCATCGTCTGGTCCATCGCCGTCTGCGTCGTCGTCTATCTGCTGGTCGCCTTCGCGGTCGGCTCCAGCCTGCCGCTCGACCGCATCGTGGCGGTGAAGGACTACGCGCTGGCCGAGGCAACCCAACCCGCTCTCGGTCAGACCGGCTTCTACCTGACGGTGGCGCTCGCGCTGGTGGCCACGGCCTCGGGCCTAGTCGCCAGCGTTTTCGCGGTCTCGCGGATGCTGGCGATGCTGAGCGACATGAAGATGATCCCCCACAGCCATTTCGGGATGCCCGGCAGGATCAAGGACCACACGCTCGTCTACACCGTCGTGGTCGCAGCCTTTCTCACGGTGTTCTTCGACCTCAGTCGCATCGCCTCGCTCGGGGCGTTCTTCTATCTGGTGATGGACATGATCATCCACTTCGGCGTTTTCCGGCATCTGAGAGAGGAGATCGGCGCGAAGGGATGGGTGCTGCTGACGGCCATCGCCCTCGACGCGTCGGTGCTGCTCGCCTTCACCTGGATGAAGTGGCAGTCCGATACGCCGATCGTCGTGACCGGCATCGTCGGCATGGCGCTGGTGTTCCTGTTCGTGGGAATTTTCCTGGCACGCAACCCGGTGAGGGAAGGCGCTCACGAACAGCATTGAAAAAGACTTGAGCATCCAGTTGCTGGAAGCCTCAAGCTGAAGCGACACAGTGAAAGGTTGGCTGGCAATGAACCACGATCATCACCACGCGGCGTCCGATATCCCGGCGGGAACCGAGGGGGCGACAGATCCGGTCTGCGGGATGACGGTCGCGGTCAAGCCGGACGGGCGTCACGCCGAATTCCAGGGGGAGACCTTCCATTTCTGCTCGGAGAAATGCCAGACGAAGTTCAAGGCGGATCCATGGTTCTATGCTTCGGGCCGCGCCACTGGACAGAAGAAGGCTGCTCCGGCCAACGTCCAGTACACCTGCCCGATGCACCCGGAGATCGTGCGAGATGCGCCCGGTGCCTGCCCGATCTGCGGCATGGCGCTCGAGCCGATGCTGCCCTCGGACGAGCCGAGCGAGGAGCTGACCGACTTCACTCGCCGAATGTGGATCTCGGCGGCGGCGGCAGTGCCGCTCATCATCCTGACGATGGGCGAACTGGTGGCCCTGCCGGTTCGCGAATGGATCGGCCACCAGACGGCCAGCTATCTGGAGTTCGTGTTGGCGACGCCGATCATCCTCTGGGCGGCACTGCCCTTCTTCCGGCGCGGCTGGGATTCGGTGGCGAACCGGTCGCCGAACATGTGGACGTTGATCAGCCTGGGGGTGGGGGCTGCCTACCTCTATTCCCTGGTTGCGACCTTCATGCCGGGCGTGTTTCCCGAGCAGTACCGGATGGGCCACGGCGTCGGTACCTATTTCGAGGCAGCGGTGGTGATCGTGGCGCTGGTCTTCGTCGGCCAGGTTCTGGAGCTGCGCGCACGCGAAAGAACCGGCGACGCGATCCGGGCGCTTCTTGATCTGGCGCCGAAGACCGCACGGCGCATCCTGCCGGACGGATCGGAGTACGATGCGCCGCTGGACAATATCATGGAAGGCGACCGGCTGCGCGTGCGCCCGGGCGACGCCGTGCCGGTGGACGGGACGGTGATCGAGGGCCGGTCGTCTCTCGACGAGAGCATGCTGACCGGCGAGTCGATGCCGGTGGAAAAAGGTCCCGGTGACGAGGTGACGGGGGCCACGATCAACAAGAACGGCTCGTTGGTGATCGAGGCCGGCAAGGTCGGGTCCGACACGGTACTGGCGCAGATCGTGGCAATGGTGTCGAACGCCCGGCGATCACGCGCCCCGATCCAGGGCTTGGCAGACAGGGTCTCGGCGGTGTTCGTGCCGACCGTGGTCGCGATCGCGATCGTCGCCTTCCTCGTCTGGCTTGCGGTCGGCCCGGAACCGGCACTGGTCTTCGCGATCGCGTCGTCCGTGTCCGTCCTGATCATTGCCTGTCCCTGCGCCCTTGGACTGGCGACCCCGATCTCGATCACCACGGCGGCGGGGCGGGGGGCACAGGCGGGCGTGCTGATCAAAGACGCCGAAGCGCTCGAGCGCATGGCGGCTGTCGACACCCTGATCGTGGACAAGACCGGCACACTGACGATGGGAAAGCCGAAGCTTACGGATATCGTGGCACTTGGGAACGTTACTGATACCGACCTGTTGTCGCTGGCCGCGGCTCTCGAGCGCGGCTCGGAACACCCGCTGGCAGAGGCCATCGTCGAGGGAGCGGAAGCGCACGGTGGCCCGCGTCGGGAGGCCGCGGACTTCGAAGCGGTCACCGGCAAAGGCGTGCGCGGCAGGGTCGACGGACGTGCGGTGGCGCTCGGCAATGGAGCGATGATGCGTGACATGGGGCTGGAGACCGCGCAGGCCGAGAACAGTGCCGATGCCCTTCGCGCCGAAGGTAAGACGGCGATGTTCATTTCCGTCGATGGCGCGCTGGCCGGTATCGTGGCCGTGGCCGACCCGATCAAGGATTCGACGGCGCAGGCGATCAGGGAACTGCACGCGCAGGGGCTTCGCGTCATCATGGCTACAGGCGACAACGAACGCACGGCGCAGGCGGTGGCAGGCAGGCTCGGCATCGACGAGGTGCGCGCCGGCATCTTGCCCGAGGCCAAGAAGGATCTGATCGACCGGTTGCGCCGGGACGGCCACAAGATCGCAATGGCGGGCGACGGCGTCAACGACGCGCCCGCGTTGGCGGCGGCCGATGTCGGGATCGCCATGGGCACCGGAGCCGACGTGGCTATGGAGAGCGCAGGGATAACCCTGCTGGGCGGCGACCTGATGGGCATCGTACGGGCACGAAAGCTCGCCCGCGCCACTTTGCGCAACATCAAGCAGAACCTCTTCTTCGCCTTCGCCTACAACGCGCTCGGCGTACCCATCGCGGCGGGTCTGCTTTATCCGGTCACCGGCCTTTTGCTCTCGCCAATGATCGCAGCGGCTGCGATGAGCCTGTCGTCCGTGTCGGTCATCACCAACGCCTTGCGGCTGCGACGGATCAAGTTGTGAGGAACTGACGATGGAAGAAATCCCGAACCGTTGGGAAGGCGTCTATCGGGTCAAGGAAGAGGCCGAGACGAGCTGGTTCGAGGACCGCCCGCGGGTGCCGCTCGACCTGATCGGCGCGACAGGGGCAGAAAGGGATGCGGCTATCGTCGATGTGGGCGCGGGTTCATCCCGGCTCGTGGATTGCCTTCTGGAACGGGGATTCCGCCGGATCACCGTGCTCGACCTGTCGGAAACCGCGCTGGCGAGGACCCGTGCGCGGCTACCCGGGGAAGCGCCCGTCGACTGGGTCGTGGAGAATGTGCTCGACTGGAAGCCGAACCAGCGCTTCGGGATCTGGCATGATCGGGCGGCCTTTCATTTCCTGACCGAGACCGTCGATCAAGACGCCTATCTACGGGTCATGGATGGGGCCTTGCTTCCCGGTGGACACGCGATCATTGGAACGTTCGCGCCGGACGGCCCGACATCGTGCAGCGGTTTGCCGGTTGCCCGCTACGATGCGGCCTTGCTGTCCGAGCGATTGGGCGCGGGTTATCAGCTGGTCAAGTCGGTGAACTACGAGCACCGCACGCCATGGGGCAGCGTGCAGCGTTTCCATTTCGGGCTCTTCCTGAAGTTCTGACGGGTTTCGGGGGGGTGAGAATCGACCGCCTCCGCGTCCGATCTCTGCGATCGCAGGTCACGAAAGTCCGGGACAAGACGACGCGATGGAATATGCCTCGGTCCTACGCTCGTCGGGCGCTGGACAAAGGTCGGCATCCCCGACGCGAGCGCGCATCCTCGTCCGCTCGCTTCGATCGTAGCCTAATGGTCGCGAACCAATCCCGACAGGCCGTCGATGATCGGGCAATCCGGGTGAACGTCGCCATGGCAGCTCCCGACCAGGTGTCCGAGGATCTGTCGGAGACCGGTCAGTTCGGCGATCTTGCGGTCTATCTCTCCGAGCTTCTCGGTCGCGATCGCCTTCACATCCGCGCTGGCGCGGCCGCGGTCCGTGTAGAGAGAAAGCAGTTGCCTGCACTCTTTGACCGAGAATCCGAGGCTGCGGGATCGCTGGACGAAGCGGAGCCGGTAGACGTCTTCGACGGAATAGTTGCGGTAGCCGTTCGACGCCCGATCGGCAGTCATGAGGCCTATGTCCTCGTAATAACGGATCGTCTTGGGTGGCAGACCTGACCGATGGGCGGCTGCTCCGATGTTCATGGCGACTTCTCCGTCCTTCAATACCATCTGGGGTTTCCGGCTGCTGACAGGCCAATGATTCGCAACCAGCAGGACGAGGGACCCGGCCGCACAGCATGCACGCACGGCCGGCGTCATCTTATTCGGCGTTTTCGGCGAGCCAGGCGATCATCTCCTCGATCTCGCCGACCTGTGCGGCGATGATCTTTCCGCCAAGCTCGATCATCTGCGGGTCGTCGCCGTACTCGAGCAGCACCTGCGCCATGTCGATGGCACCCTGGTGGTGGGCGATCATCCCGCAGGCGAATGCCACGTCGGCATCGTCCTTCATCATGCCTTCGTGCATGGCCGGCATGCTGATCATCATCCGGCGCATGTTTTCCCGGACATGCTCGGGCATGGTGTCGAGATCCATGCCGCCCATTCCCATCGATTCCATCATGTCCCGCATGGACGAGCCCATGCCAGGGCTCTGATCGCTGTCCATGGCACCATGGCCCATCGCCGAATGACCCATGCCGCCGGTGGCGGACGACAAAGTGCACTGCTCGGGAAGCTGGAATTCCGTATCCTGGGCAAGAGCCGGCGCCGAAAGTGCGGTTGCGGCGAATGTGGCTGCGATAAGCGTCTTTGCGATATTCATCTTCAGGTTTCCTGATTGTGTGGATTTGCGAACGATCGGACCGGCAAGCGTCGCGGCGGCCGCAGGATCACGCTGGGCTCGCTGCCTTTGCCACGCACCGTCGATGCGGATGTCCTCCGGTCCTCGCCGGCAACAATGGGCAGGTCGTGCGGGTCGACGGAGATGCCCGGATGGCAAAACGTCATGGCGCAACAGTCGACCGCCGCGATGTCGCAGTCGGCATTCCGGTCGACGTGATGGGCCGGGTGTCCGTCCTTCGGCGCGGATGGCACATGATGGCCGTGGGGCGCCGTCCGGACCCCGTGCTGATGCGGCGACGCGGACGCCGGGTCGGCCAGGCAGCCCGACGGCGATTAGAGCCAGCGTCAGCAGTGCCGCCCAGACCATCCTCCCCATGCACGCAAGCTGTCTCACCGGGGGCTTGCCCGTGTTCGCGATGGCCGTCCGGCAGTCGGGGCCGAGGCCGATCCGCGGGTTTGCGCCGGCATTGCCATCGCAAGGACCGACCCGTGCTCACGCGGCCCGGCGTGGCGGATAGCCGACATCTTCGAGGACCGCCGCCATAGCGGCTTCGTCGGCGCCCGATACCACGTCGACCCGCTTCGAGGGCAGGTCGACGGCGACCTTCGCCTGCGGATCGACCGAATGGATTGCCCGCGTGACGCTCCGGGCGCAGCCGCCGCAGGCCATGTTGTCGATCTGAAACTGCATGAAACGCTCGTCGGATGAGTTCGTCTGGCGGGAAGATGGTGCTTCCAGCAGGTGGAAGGTCAAGGGGCGGCGTGACCCGCGAGATTTCCGATCGCCCAGTGTTGACCTTCCATTGACTGGAAGCCCCACATGAGCTTCCGACAGGAGCGACGCATGACCGTCCACGCGAAGATCGATCAGGATATCTCACCCGTAGGAGGGGGGCATCCATCCAGGATTTCCCTGCCGGTGATGGGCATGAGCTGTGCTTCCTGCGTCGGGCGCGTTGAGAAGGCGCTCGGCCGGGTGGAGGGCGTCACGAAGGCGAGCGTCAACCTGGCGACCGAGCGCGCCGAGATCGCCGTCGACCGGCGCATCGACCCGGTGGTCCTCGTCAAGGCGATCGAGGATGCGGGCTACGCGGTTCCCGGCCACCGAGTGGAACTCGCCATCGACGGCATGAGCTGCGCCTCGTGCGTGGGGCGGGTGGAGAAGGCGCTGCTCGCGGTGCCCGGCGTTACCGCCGCCTCGGTCAATCTGGCGTGCGAACGGGCCTCGGTCACGACAGGTCCCTCCGTCCACGAGGCCGACCTCGTCGCGGCAGTCGCCTCCGCAGGCTACGAAGCGCGGACCGTGACAGGCGACGAGGGCGGCGAGGCGCAGGCCGCTCGCAAGCAGGCCGAGCAGACGGCTCTCGCCCGTGACGTGGCGATCGCCGCAGTGCTGACCCTGCCGGTCTTCGTTCTGGAAATGGGCTCCCACCTCGTGCCGGCCATCCATGATCTCGTCATGGCGACGATCGGCATGCGCGCCAGCTGGTATCTGCAGTTCGTGCTGACGACGGTCGTGTTGT
>Ga0209344_10003367_pt1 | contig 15947 bp, 15 predicted proteins | sample Cruoilmetagenom6_FD_187293 | JGI IMG/M metagenome (GOLD analysis project Ga0209344, IMG submission 187293) | Oil polluted marine microbial communities from Coal Oil Point, Santa Barbara, California, USA - Santa Barbara Oil Seep Sample 6 (SPAdes)... | ecosystem: Environmental > Aquatic > Marine...
GAAGCTCAAGTCGGCGCGAATCAAAAACTTCAAGCTGCTCCGAGACGTAACGCTTGAGTTCTCCGACGACCAACAGCGACCGCTGACCGTGATTCGGGCTGAGAACGGATCTGGTAAGACCTCCACCCTTGTCGCCCTTCGATGGGCATTGTATGGGGAGGAAGGCCTCGACGAGCCAGTCATGCGGTTGAGTCCAACTACCTGGTCCGAGGGCAGTGACTGCGAAATCAGTGTTCAGCTCGACTTTAGCCACACGCTCTTCAATCAGATCGCCGGTGAGTCTGTTGCGAGCACGACCGACTACCGTCTCGTGCGCAGCAGGGTCGAACGGCCCGAGGGAAATCGCCTCAACCGGAAGGACAAGGAGCCAATACTCTTCTGCCAGACGGAGGCAGGCCTAGAGAAGATCGAGCCGCCGGACCTGCGTATCGCAGAGATCTTGCCAATCGAGATGAAGGACATCTTCTTCACAGACGGAGATGCCGCCATGAGCTTCGTGTCGCCGCACCTGACCCGCGCAAGCAAGCGCAATCAGGTGAAGGACGCCATCCGCTCCCTTCTCGGCCTCGATCTCCTCGAGTCAGCCTCAACTCACATCGCTGGGGCCCAACGGAAGTACAACAGTGAAGTCTCGAAGGCTAGCGAGTCGCAACATCTCACCGACCTGGCCAATCAGATCATTAACAAACAGGAACGACTGGACGAGAATTCCGAGCGGCTCCGCGACGTAGAACGACAGGTGAAGGACCTTGCGCGCCGCTATGAGGAAGCTGACAAACGGCTGCTCCAGGTAGCGCTTCAGGCCGGCGACTTCAACGAACTCGCGCACCAGCAGAAGCTGGCATTGAATCAGCTGAAAGAGGCCCGGAGCAATGAAGCTGCACTCAAAGACACGCATCAGCAAGTTCTGCAGGACCAGCTACTCTCGGTCGCGTTGCTGGGACGTCGGCTCAACGAGGGGTTCACTCAACTTGTGCAGCTGCACGACGCAGGCATTATCCCCAGCGGTTCTGTGCCAGTACTTGAAGAACGGTTGAAGGTAGAGATCTGTGTGTGTGGAACGGATCTCTCCGAAGGGACCGCGGCGCGCGCAAACCTAGAAGAGCTCATCACGCGTCAACGGACCGTAGATCAGAAGCGCAAAGGCAGAACAGAGCTTTATCATGCTTCAAAGGCCGATTTGCAACGGGGCGTGAGCGCAACCAAAGACTGGCTTGCGAGCCTCGAGCAGATCGAAAAGACACGGCTCATCAACAAGAAAGCAGAGAACACGGCCAAAGAGCAGCGTCGGATCTACGAGGAGAAGTTGACTCGAAATAAAGAGTCTGGAGTGGAAGAAAAGCGAAAGGAACGCGACGCGATCCAGTCGGCCTTGGCGGTGAAGAAGGATGAGCGTAGCGACCTGCAGATTTCAGTCGAAGGTCTCACTCGGAACATAGCGGAGTTGAAGCCAGACTTCGAGGAGCTTCGCCGCCAGGAAAAAAAGGGGGCGATTGCAAACGCCCGTTTGACAGTCACCGAGGACATGAGGGTCGTCGTGCAAGGCGCGTTGGGTGAACTGCAGCAGAAATACCTCTCTCAGGTTTCTGACCGGATGAACGTGCTGTTCCTTGAGATGGTTGGTGCCGACCCTTCCGCGATGGCTGAAGAGGATGATCGTGGGCCTCAGAGCGATGTCTTCCGATCCGCTGAAATCTCCTCGGACTTCGAGATCAGAGTGAACAGTTTCAACAACCGAACGCTCAACCCGGATTCGGAACTCAATGGCGCGTCGAAGCGCGCCTTGACCTTCTCGTTCATTTGGGCGCTCACCGAAGTCTCCCAGGTCACCGCCCCACGGATCATCGATACACCGTTGGGTATGATGTCAGGGGCGGTGAAGAAGCGGGTAATCGAACTCATCACTGCATCTTCAGATGATAAGTCGGACGTTGGTAAGCAAGTGGTCCTCTTCTTGACTCGTGACGAGATTCGGGGTATCGAGGACGTGATCGACGAGCGTGCTGGACGGGTCTTCACATTTACGAACAGTGACCACTATCCGGTCGATGTCGTGAACGATCCCGAGGTCGGGATCGCAGAGATTCTTCGGTGTGCATGCGATCACCGACACTTCTGCTCAGTTTGCGCCAGAAACAACGACGGAGTCTACGAACTGACTGAGCAGGCGGTGGTCTGATGGCGGTAGTCGCGAACCCCTACGCAAATCTCCAGCTGCAAATCCCTATGAGAGAATGGGATGCTGTTCGGCGATTCACTAGCACGTTTAAGCCAGAGGATGGGTCGAAGGCCGATATCGACCGAGCACCGTTCCGCCGCTACGTCGACCTCTGGTGGGCCGCCTTGATCATCGGTGTTCGCAACGGTCGCCGCTCGAAGCCACCAGAATACCACCCCTTCATCACTGGTGTGGTATTCAACCAGGATCCGTGGCGGATTCAGCAGCTCGAATTGCTTGCGTTGGCTGAGGCCGGGACAACTGACATTCTCAACGAGCCGGGGAAAGTCATCACGATGGCGAATGAGTACGCGGCTTCCGGAATCGGAGTTCTCATCGAGGAGATGACCGGCCAGACTGAGCCCATTTGGGCGGTGACGAAACTCTTCCGATCTATGGCTGAGGCCGATCTACGAGACTTCCCAGACTGAGGCGGTCGATGCATATACCGCAAGACCTGCTCCGGTTTCTAGACTCGACACCCGAGCCTGTGCCCTGGCATTGGGCCGGGTGGTCCGCTCGGAAGGAAGGCCGGAACGGTTAGAGGCGTGCCTGAAGGCGGCTGAAGTTCTGACTAGGTACATAGCCATTGCCTCGCTCGCATCTGCGGCTTCAACGCGACCCGAATGTGACGATCTCCCGGTAGTTGAGGGTTTCAACGATAACCTGTCGTTCGGGTCATTCGAGCTTTCGATCCGCAAGTCCCTTTCTGTAAAGTGGGATCACCCGCTACGGGATGACCTCCGTGCTGCCATGCGCCAGACGAAGAGGAACCCTGGCAAGGCCGGAGCGCACCTTCAGAGTTTTCTTGAGTTGCGCAACGATCTGGGCCACTCGATCACACATGTGGACGAGATCAAGGCGTCGAAACTCTTCGAAGAGGTCGACCCTATCGGGCGGTTGATTGACTGCCTAGACGGATTCGCGCCTATCTTATCCTGCCCACCTGCTGTAGTGCTCAAGCAAGAGTATCGACGCGGTCGCCTGACCGCGCGCTTCAACTTCCACGTAGGTGAAGGTGAGCCGATACCTAGAGCGATCGAGCTTCAGGACCCGGTCTTCGAGTGGGAGTGCCCATATCTCTGCACAGCTCGGGGGCTTCTGCCGCTCATGCCCGGTATCGCCTTACTCGCCCGCCGGCCCGGACGGGCGGCGCGGATTGTATCTGCTTGATGGCATAAAAGACGAAGGGCTCCGCTACAAGGGAGCGCTTGACAATAACGTGCGGGTTAGTGGCGACGCGTCAGATCTCGCGCGATGGCTTGCCAACAGGCACGTAGGCGACGCCGATACGAGCAGCACTCCGCTACTCGAGGAGATTCGCACTGTAGACGGTCGGTCGCTTTACGGATACCTTCGCAACGATCCGCCCCCAGCGAGGCTCGACGAAGCCCTCCCCGTCGAGGTGACTCCGCCAGAAAGCGCGGTCTGGACGGTGACCTCCTTTGAGCAGGCGTGCAACAACGGGGGCCTTGGCGCAGCATACCGCGACGTCTTGTACGCGTTCCTCGCGGAGGGATGTCGCGCCGAGGCATCACTTCAAGGTGTTGAAGTCATCGGTGGGCCAGACCACAATCGCACCCTCGCTGCGTTCGAGCTTCACGGCGGTCCCGTGCTCACCTGCACACTTCAGCTTGAGGTACTCAAGGATGGAGGGGGCGGGACAAAATCGGTGTTCTTCGTGCCTGGCCAGACAGCTGATGATCTCGTGAGCGAGATTCGTTCACTGCTTGCCGGACCGTGAGCGCGTTGGGGCAGTGTGCAGGACTTGGGGCGGGTTGGAGTCGTGTGGTTCTGTGCCGGGGAACCAGGGGAGAATGCGGTCTGCGTGCAGACACTATTTTTTGAAACTGCACTTTGGGTGCTGAAATTGAAAGCTGGTAATAGAACAGGGCGGTATGTCAAGCATTATGGGTGGTGGGAATGATGGGGGAGAGAAATGGCTTGGGTGATGAAGTCGTATGAGATTTGTGGGAAATAGAGGGTGGGGGTGTGGAGAGGAAGAGAAGCGGGCACGAGAACGCGGGTAGGAAGTAGTAGTGGTAGCTGATGGGTGTCCACATGAGGAACCCATTGCCTCCGAGGACTCGGGACACCTCCCTTTTCCAGCATTGCCAATCCCGATTTTCAGTTGGAGGCTTTTTCCAGGGGATGTTTGGAATATATCCGCGGCTGACGAAACATGACCGTTCGCGATGATGGGGTAAGATCTTAGGCCTGCAAGAATGGGCGCATAGGTTTTGCTATGTGAGTTCGGTAACAAGGCGGTCTTCAAGGAAAGCACTCTTCGGTGCAACAAGGGCTAGAAACTAAGTCTCCATATTGAGAGGGGAGACGGGAGCGGAAGACCGACAGCGTTGTGTTGTTTTTTTTAGTTGGGCGGATGAATAGCATTATTGTGCGATTTTGTTTTTTGTGGTGAAGATAATTTTGTTCACGTTCGCTATTAATGGCGGTGTTTCTTGTAGTGACGGGACCGGATAGCCGGGACGGGTCTTTTTCCCGGCTTTCGCTTTAGCGCCGGACAAGCCAACCCCCTGGCTTGTCCGGCGCCAAAGCTTGTGTGGGGGGCTTTCCGGGTTTTGTCTTTGTATTCCGGAGGTTTTCCCGGGTGGCTCAGGGCAGCGAAAGGCAGACAGCAAGATCGAGTTTGTTCCGAGCATAGTGGAGGGGATGTTGGCCGTTCCTGGTCCGGCGCTGGGGAATCTTGTGGGGGGATGCCACCGGACGGGATATGGGGTCGTTGCTAATCGAATCCGAGCCGGTCGGGTTCGGTGCCAGTACCTGTTCCGGGAGTTCGTGTGCTCCTCGGTTCCCTTGCCGTACGCGGCGTTGCACTGTATCGACGCCTCTGCTGATATCAACATCTCCGTCACCAGCGTGAGTATTACCCGCGTCAGACCCTTGTCGTCGTCTTCGTCCGGCAGGTAGCTGCTCAACCAGAGGGACAGCTACTGTGCTCCTTCTTAAGTTGCTGTTTTGCAGCTGCTTCTTGGGGTTGGCGTGGTGACCGTCGCGTTCGGGGGACCTCCAGGCCATCACCACTCGTGGGATTCGACTCCTCGAAAAGAAGGAACCGTCGGTCGGTGTCGTTCGCGGCATCCGTCGCGGTCGTTGTGACGACGTCTGTCTCTGGTGCGGTCGCTTCGTTCCAGGTTCGTTCCAGGTAGCGAAGACTCCCTCGACGAACTCCCAGGTTTGGCGCTAGGTCATGGGGTCTTCGGAGAAGGCTTGCTCGACACTTTGGACGAGCTTGGCCAGTTGCAGCTCATCCGTGGGTGAGGTCGTCTTTCAGTGTCGAGTGCTCGATCCGTAGGCGCAACAATGTTGCACGCAGGCTCTGCCTGAGCGCAGTAGCGGTTGCCGGACGACCGAGGATTCGGCAGAGCGACGCGATGAGCTCGTAGTCCACGGCCAGCGCATCCACCGCCGATAGGGGGTCCACCCGGAGCAAGAACACCAACCTTTGCCGAGCCGTGAGGCTTGACAGCATCTCTCGCCGTTCGACTTCCTCTGAGCAGAGAAGCTCAAGTGCTGTCAGGCGATCTTCTACCATCACTGGTGTCGTATCTTTTGCTGTCGCGATCTCGACGAGATCTTCTCGGATTCTGAGGCAGCGGTCGATGCGAACGTTGTCGTATCTGGCCGGGTCGAGGTCAGGCGATGGACTTGCCTCGGCGGCAGCGACGGGTTCATGACTCTCGAATGTCGTCTGGACCTCTCGACGGCGCACTTGTGATTCCTGTTGCGCCTCGCGGATCGCCGCCAATCGGTGTAGTGCGATGGTGCGGATGAACAGCCCTTTGGGCTCCTGTATCGGAGTCCTGCCCTCAAGGTGGTCTCGGATGTACCGAGCCATGCCGTTGCCGTTACGAACGGCCTGGAAGTAGGCCAAGGCTGTGGCGGCAGCGGCGTCTTGCACCGCGTCAGGGTCCCACCTGGATGAGACCCGGCGCATGAGACGCCTGATGAATTCGACCTCGGCGACGTACCAGTCGTCGCACAGCGCGTTTACCTGCTCCGCTGAGGCCTGACCTACAGTACCGAAGGCCGGGAGCGCGAAATGCCGGTATCCATCCTCATCAACGGATCCAAGCCTTTCGTCCATCCACTCTCTAGTTGTCGCTGGGCATTACGCAGGGACTCGGGCATCCGCCGCGGCGGTCAGGCTTGAGCCGCTTGCACTGGGCACGCGACGGTGGTGATCTCGGTTGTCGAGCGTCCTGCTTACCGTTGTGGGTGCTCCAACTGCGAGATGTCTTTCAAGCGCACGGCGTCTAAACCGCGGTCGTGGGGCTGGAGCACGTCCATGGCGTTATTTCCGTCTAGTATAGGTACATTCAAGGTGAATTGGGTGTGTTTGTGAGCGTCGAGGGCGAGAACATGGTCTTCGACCTGCTCGTCCCGGTATTGAGTGTGAGCGTCGAGAGGGTGCTCGACGATGGGTTGCCTCCGGACCTGCCTGACGTTCGGTGCTTTTTCGATGAGGAATCCGATGAAGTCCACATTGTCGCGACGGCCCTTGCTTCGGGGCCGATCGCCGAACTGGTGGTGCACATCCTGATGCCCTCGTATGCCGCGCTATGGGTGCGCTATTCGACGCAGGGCTGATCGACGTGTCAGACGCATCTGGAGACGAAACCGTTGACGACCTCATGCGCCGGCTATCAGGTGTCAGGGAGGTCGCCCCGCGCGCGACCGCCGGGAACTGGTCATCGAAGGTGCAGACCAGTGCCGATCGCTCAGAAACGCCTCCTTGGACTCCTTCTTGGAGATTGCCGCCGCCGAGGTTCTCTCGGCCTGGGCGACCTCCACGGCCCTGCCGACCTGGCTGAGCCAGTGTGGGTTCAACCGGGTTCGCCCACGGGTTGGCGAGAGGTGGTCTTGATCCTCGCTCAACTGAGAGCGCGGTAGGGCCGCTTGTCCGAGACGGTTTCCCTCATGAAGGACGCGTTTTTACGACAGGACGAGGAATTCGACGCCGACGTTCTATAAGGGAACCTTGGCGTATTGCTCGCACGGGTCGGCCAACGAGTCGAGGTGAGCTGACTGCTTGGCGCGACCGTGAGCGACCACCGGCCCGGTGAGCAATCTCGGTGAGCAACATGGCGGGCATTTCGGAGAGCAGCTCAGGGTTCTGAGGTCTGTCGGCGCGGATGCAACGATGCCGCCTCCCCACGATGCCGCACTTGAAGCAGCGACCGCCCATGAACGGCGGCGTTTCTCCCCGCCTGGCAGCGCCGCCGCACGAAGCTGGGCACCAACCGCCGGCGTCCTGATTACTTGTTTTCCGGCGGGCCCTCACACTACCCGCCGGTACTGCCTCCTGTAGAGCATGAGAGTTTGGATCGAGAAGACGGGACGAGGCCCCATCGACCGTAAGGCGGCGTCATGAGTGAGGGCATTGCTTTGTTCTATCTTGTCGTCTCTGCTATAGAGCTTCGCCGGCGAGCAGTTGCGGCAGCGAGCGAACGCCTTGATCGTGCCAACCAGGCTGCGCTCGAGCTGGGGGGGCTCGTGTCTGCAGCTGAGATGACGTACGGGACCCTGGACGTGGAGGTTCCAGCGGATGGCCCGAGCGCCAGTGACGATCCCGCGATGATTGACAGGCTCGCCCACCAAGCCGAGACGCAAGTGGCGATCACAAGGAGCCGCGCTCAGGACGAGATCGTCAAGGCCCGCTCGCGGCACCTGCAGGAGTCGGCGAGCGCGCTCCTCGCCTCCTTGCGGCCAGCGGAACCGCTCACCGAGTTGAAGACACCGGCTGCGGCGCCGGCTCGTTCCCTTGGCGGTCATCTCGAGGACGCTCTTCGCATCGTACAGCGGCTGCCCGGGGATGCCTCCCCGGAGGCGGTCGCACGATGCGAGCAGCTTGTGGCCGGTGTCAGCTCGGCTGGCGCAGAAGCGCGAAGTACCACGCTCCTCCTAGCGCTGCGCACCGAGGTCCAACTTGCAAGGGATCGGAGTGAGACCGTGTCGACGAACCGCGATGAGCTTGCTCGCCTGTACCGCCGGCTCGACGGACTCGACGGCGATGAAGTCAGGTCGACGCGCGGGTACCTGAGCGGGCTCCCGTTGGACGCACCGCTGCCCTCGGGCCTTGTCGCCAGGGTGGAGAGTGTCCGGCAGGAGGCCCTGCGCGAGCAGGATCAGCGGTTCGCTCTTCAGGTGACCCGTGAGGTCCTTGAGGAGCAAGGCTATGCGCTTGGCGAAGACTTCGTCACGGTGGTCGCTTCAGCCGAGGGTGCTGTCTTGCCCCTCGCTGCGTCGCGCCGCCATGGCGTCCGCGTTCGTGAGCGAGCCGGTCAACTCCTCTTCAACGTCGTTCGCTTCGACAAGACCAAGGACGATTCGTCGGACGAGGATGCAGCGACCGCGTTCTGCCAGGACTTCGAGACGATCATGCACCGGTCCGACCAGAGCGGCCTGTCGATGACCCGTGCCGTCCACTTCGAACCCGGTTCGGGACATATAGAGGTGAGCGACGACGAGAGCCCCTTTACTGAGACTGCAAAGAGCGGCAAGCGGACACAACTGCGTGAGCGTCGGAGCCCGTAGTGGAGAGATCGATTGACTATCCCGCGTGGGCACGAGAGATCCAGACGCTGCTCCCGGTATGTTCGCACTTTCTCATCTCAGGGAATGTGCGCGACTACTATTTTGGGCCGCCGGAGTCCGGCGGCCCACTGCCGCTGTTGGTGGAGCTGCCGGCGTTGGTGGATCGAGCGCTTGCGGCGCGGGGTGTCAGGCTGGTCCTGTCCTATGAGGTGACCGTGGGAACCACCGTGCTGGGGGTCCACGGTATCACTGACGAGGATGTCGAGCGCCTCGCCGGTCAGCCGGTCGAGCGTGCAGCAGGCCCTGGTCAGCTCTCTCAGCTCCTGTCCCTTGTGACCAACCTTGCGCAGGCGGAGGAGCCGGTCGGCCTGGTGATCGAGTCCGCGTCTCGGCTCATGCGGACACCCGGTGAACTGTCGGACGCCGAGTTCAATTTCTTCCGTGGCGTTGACCGTGTGTGCAGGACTGCTGCCCTTCGCCGCACGACCGATGGGCGCCTCGTGCACAGTCCGGTGGTGTGGATCGTGGACTCTGACCGGGACCTCCCTGCCTGGTTCACGCTCCGCAACGAGGCTCTTCGAACGATTAGCGTGCCAATGCCGCACTCGGGTGAGCGCGAACAGATGGCAACCAACCTCCTGCCCGGGCTCGCGCGATCGAGTGGATTCGAAGGCCCTCTCGATCGCCCGATCCGTGTTCTCACGGAACAGACCGCGGGGATGGGGCTGTCTGCGATCAAGAACATCGTGCGTATCGCGCGGGATCAAGCGCTCACCCCCGACTGTGTGGACGACGCTGCCCGCTCCTACCGCGTGGGCGTCCTGGAGAACCCGTGGCAGGCATCGTTCATCGCCTCCCGGCTCCGTTCGGAGCTTGCTGTCCAACCCACGGGCGAACCAGGGGAGGCCGGTCAGCGGGCGAGGCTCGAAGAGCGCGTGCTTGGCCAAACCGACGCTGTCCGCAAGTCTCTTGACATCCTGGCTCGCTCAGCGGCCGGCCTGACGGCCGCCCAGGCGGGTCCGACCGCGGCCCGCCCTCGGGGTGTGCTGTTCTTCGCAGGTCCGACAGGGGTTGGGAAGACAGAGCTGGCGAAGGCGATCACCAAGCTGCTGTTCGACGACGAGCGCTTCTACGTCCGTTTCGACATGAGTGAGTTCTCTGCCGAGCACTCGGCTGATCGACTGATTGGAGCGCCACCCGGCTATGTCGGCCATGATGCCGGCGGGGAGCTCACGAACGCGATTCGCGAGCGACCGTTCAGCGTGGTGCTCTTCGACGAGATCGAGAAGGCGCACGAGCGCATCCTTGACAAGTTCCTCCAGGTGCTGGACGATGGGCGCTTGACCGACGGTCGAGGGGAGACGGTGTACTTCACCGAGGCCGTGATCGTCTTCACCTCCAACCTTGGCATCTATCGAGAGGTACAAGACATGTCTCGTGGTGCCGCTGTTCTCCGCCGCGAGCTCGCCATCAGCCGTGACACGCATCCGAGCGCGGCGGATCGGGCCGAGGCGATCAAGCAATCCATCAGAGACCACTTCACGCTTCGGCTCGGTCGACCCGAGCTTCTCAACCGGATCGGCGACGACAACATTGTGGTGTTCGACTTTATCGGCCCTGAGACCGCCAAGCGGATCCTCGACGGGATGCTGGTGAATGTTGGTCTGCGTATTGAGCGCGAGTATGGGTTCGCGCTCAACTTGACCGACGACTCCGTTGCCCGCTTGGACGCTGTCTGCCTGTCTGATGAGGTGCTCGCCATGGGTGGTCGTGGCATCGGTGCCAAGGTCGAGACGGCCCTGATCAACCCCGTCGCTCGTCTGCTCATGCTCACCACGACACCGCCTCAGGCCGGGGTGCCGGTACCGCCCATCGAGCTGACCGAAACGAACGGCACCTGGACAGCGCGATGGACTTGAGGATTGCACGCATCCACTATCCGATCACTGTGCTCGGCCCTGGCCGGCGTGCCGGAATCTGGTTCCAGGGCTGCACTATCGGCTGTGAGGGCTGCATGTCGAGAGACACCTGGGATCCGGGCTCCGGGCACTCGATGGACGTCGGCGACGTGTGTGACATTGTCATGGCGGCCCGTTCGGACGAGGGACTAGATGGCGTGACCATCAGTGGAGGCGAGCCCTTCCAGCAGCCGCAGGGCCTACGCAGCCTGTGTGCGGAGCTTCGGCGCCGATGGCCCGATGTTGATATCCTCGCCTACAGCGGCTATCCCCTTGGTCGACTCCGCCGGGCACATCCCGGCATTCTGGAGCTCCTCGACGCGCTCGTTGCCGAGCCGTTCATTGCAGGTCGACCCACCGAAGCCCGGTGGCAAGGCTCCTCCAACCAGGAGCTCACCATCCTGTCCGGGCAAGCCGAGGTCCAGTATGCAACCGCTTTGGACGTGCCGGGAAGTCGTCTACAGGTCACCGTCGATGAAGAAGGCGTGAGGGTCGTGGGGATCCCACGCCGCGGCGACCTTGAGCGAATGCGCCGCGCCCTCCTTGATCGGGGCCTGGAGCTACAGGACGTGTCATGGGGGACGTGATCTGCTCCGAGTGCGGCAGTGTTATGCCGCCCAAAGCGACGATTTGTCCCTTTGACGGGAACCGGATCGAGAGGACCCCGTCCCCGACTGGTGGCAGTGTTCAACCTGGCCCTGCCGGGACTGGATCGGATCCCTTTGCCGTCGAGGTGCTTGCCGTCGACCTTGCGGTAAGGAGTGACCTCGGTCAACGGACCGTCCGGCTGCAGAGCGGCGATCGTCTCCAGATCGGTCGCGAGGTTGGTCCGCTCACCGACCTTTGCACCGACAACGTGTCAGGCGACCATGCTGAAATCAACGTCGACTTGGGCTGCACAGAGATTCGCGACACCGGTCGAGATCGCCGAGGGTCCACCAACGGTACCTATGTCGACGGCGAACGCATCCAGCCCAACGTCGCAGTACAGCTCCAGGACGGCACCGTGATCACTTGCGGCACCGACCCGCCACTCATGATCCGAGTGTCATTCACATGATCAGGATTGCCGCATGGACCCATACCGGCCTCGTCCGCAGCAGAAACGAGGACGCGATCGCTCTGCCCGGCACGATCGTCCGGGGGTCTCCGCCAGGCCCGATCTCGGTTCGCTCCGCCGTACCGAAGGACGGCGCGGGCAGCTACACGATTGCGGTCATCGATGGAATGGGCGGACATGCAGGTGGCGCCGAGGCGAGCCTGCTTGCTGCGCTTCGCCTCAGCGAGGTCCGCGATGACATTGAACAAGCACTTGCAGCCGTTAACGCCGAGATGTACGACGAGATGGACCGGAGACCTGAGCTCCGTGGAATGGGCGCGACCGTCGCCGGTATCGAGGTCACGGCGGAAACTGTCGGTGTCTTCAACGTCGGCGACGCACGGACTTACACACACGCGGACGGCTATAGCACTCTCGTCAGCACCGACGACCGTTCGGAGTCCGGAAGCAGTGAGATCACCCAATCGCTGGGGGGCACCCTCAAGCGCTCCACGCTCGCAGTCCATCGCCGGACGATCGATTTCGCGCGTCCCCTCCGGGTGCTGCTCTGCAGCGACGGTCTGAGCAAGTACGTGCCCTTCAGCGAGATCCAGGACGCTCTCGACATACCGGATGCGACCGCGTCTGTCGGCCGGCTTGTCGCCCTTGCTCTAGGCGCCGGCGGTCCTGACAACGTCAGCGTCGTTGTCATCGACCTGTGTCCGGCAGAGGCATGACCGAGATGGATACATACAGGCCGTGCCGGCGGTCACGCCCGCAACGCGTGGACATCGCCGGTCGGAACCGGCCTTGGCACCCAACCGCACACCCAACCGATGAGCTCAAACCACCAGCTTTCGCCGCTGCCCCTCGTCACCTACCTGGCTGGGACTTCATCGTCTTTGGCCTTTTCGCTTCGTCCGCGTTCGGAGTGCCTGGTCTCGTTGTATCTGACCTCTATAAGACTGATTTGTCATGGTCAGCTTTGGCCAGACGGAAAGCTGGAGGGGGAGAAGCAGTGAAGGTTCACACTGCAGCCCCGGTCATCGGATCGCGGATAAACGGCTGAGCATTGCAGGTCCCAGCCACGGACTGATCTGCGGGCGTTTGGTCGCCTTGGTCGAACATTTCTTCGTTCAGATCCATACCCTCAGAGCATTGCATGTCCCACAACTGTTCACCAGAGTCCTTCGAGAGGACGACGAAGCTCTGGCCGTCCGATGCGACCACGAGGAATACGGTATCGAGGGGATGGAGCGCGTCGACAGGTACGCTGCTGCGGAAGTTCCAGGTTTCGAACCAGCCCTCGTAGCTTCGGACGGTCTGGCAATCGGTGTCGACGAACGTCAGTTGGGCTCCGGAGGTGCTGGTCCAGTATATCGTTTTTGGGCAGGGGTCGAATCGTGATGTGGGCAGCGGCGAGGAGTACATGATCGATCGTGCATCATCCAGCGAACTGTTGGCAATGTTGAGGCCAACGAAGTAGAGAACAGCGGACATCAGCCCCATCACTGCCGCCAAGGTCACACCGGTTCGCCGCAGAGCGAACTTGCCGCGAAACAGGAGAATGAGGGCGCAGATTCCAAGGACGGCGAATGATCCTGCCCAGAGCATACCCCAGAGTATCGACAGGGGCGCTGCCTCTGCGAGTGCCTCGAGGTCCTGCGTAAGCTGCCCGTTGTCATCTGTTTGGTTGACCATCCTCCCGGCTCCGAGATAGATGGCGGGAATGAAGAGTATCCCGGCCCACTTGATGACGCGGAGGTCACGACGACGGAGCTGGGCGACTTCCGCTTGTCGTTCGGCTCGTCGTTCGGCCTGGGCCTTCGCGTTTTCCTTGTTGGTCTGCTCGCGGGCGAAGGGCTCGGAAAAGAGCGCTAGAACGGGCGCATAATCGTTCTTGTCGACAGCGATCTGCTTCCACCAGGCTTGCTTCTCAGCGGCCGTCGTGTCGAGCGCAGTGAGCGAGCTGCGTACTACTTCAATGGAGGTGGGCTGGACTGCCGCCGCATATGTTGCCGCCTTGATCCTGTCGACCGTCGGTCCATGATCGAGGAATTCGAGAGTCTTCTCATGCCATAAGAGAAAGGCACGAGCCTCCTGAAAGCGGTCCTCAACTTTCGGTGCGTCAGCCATGCCTTCGAGATGGCGCCAACAGGTGAGAATGCCGACCCGCGCCAGGCCTCCCTTGGGGTCCTCAATAAGCCGGACGTACTCTGCCGCCGAAGTCTCACTCGTCAGCCCGAACGCCAGTGCTGCTGCTCGGATGTCGTAGCCGCGGTAGATGGGAGGCATGTCGGGGTTCATCTCGGCGAGGAAGTTCGCGAGGCGGGTCGGTGGGTGGTCGGTGTCTTTGAGGAGGCTCTCAGCGTCAGTGAGTCCTGCTGTGGCGAGGAACAAGGCGGCCTGTTGGGATAACGCGCCGCCGTCGGTTCGCTGGATCAGGCGCTCTTGGGCCTGTTCCCAGTCCTGTTGCAGGGCCAGGGCCAGCTCGACAGGCTCCGCGTACTCGGTGCCGTTGAACAGCACGGTCCGCCGGCGCTGCTTACTCCCACCGATATCGGCGACCACCCGCACCCTCCCACCGGTGAGCCACTGCTGCACCTCCAAAGCGCCCCAACGGTCCGTAGTGCGGCGGGTGAGCAGGCCTTGACATAGGGTGCGAACCCGATCGTCATCGATATCGGAGAGATCGACCGGGTTCTGGGAAAGACAGTCGGAGATGGCCGCGTCCGAGAGCCACTCGCCATCGATGCAGAACGGGTGCCGGCCAGCGGCCACCTCCGCGACGATCATCCCCAGCGACCACCAGTCCCAGCCCGTAGTGACCGCTTCACCCGACGGTGGCGCCCACGCCCGCGATCCTTGCCGGCGGTTCGTGTAGTGCCGGGATCCCGCGATCATCCGTGCGAGCCCGAAGTCGCCCAACACCAGATCGAGCGGCTCCAGGGTGCGGACCATCACGTTGTCGGGCTTGAGGTCCTGATGTACCAGCCGGGTATCGGGGTCACCGTCGAGATGCAGCCCATGGATGTACTCGAGCGCCAAGGCCAGCTCGGTGACCACCGTGACCACGTTGAGCCGGTGACTGTCGTCGAGTAGGTCGCGCAATGTGCCGGGCTCGCACCACTCCAGCACCTCGAAGCGCGAACCATCAGCGGTGCGGCCCGGCTCCATACTCAACACATGATCCCGATTTGCGTTCGTCAGTAACGACGACGCCTTGTCATCGAAGGCCAAGTTCGGGTGATACAGTTTCACCACGAACTTCCTCCCGTCCGCGTCCTGTGCCAGCAACACGAACCCCTCACCACCGGAGCCCAGCTCCTCGACGATCGAGAACCGCGCCGCCAGCTCCGGCGGCAAGTTCACCCGCGTCCAACCACCACCCGGCCCCTCGCGACGTGTGCCACTGCTGCTGGGGTTGTTGGCTTCGCGACGTGTGCCACCGCCACTAGCCCCGCCGCCCTCACGGCGTGTGCCCGACAACGGCACCTGCTCGCGCCTGGTGCCATCCGTTCGACCGTCCATTCTCACAATCCCTGTCCGTGCTCGTCAGCCCCAGCGTGAACGACAACAAAGAGTACGACAACACCCGCCAACATAGCCCCAAGCCCGAACACCCACTCACGACCCTATAAGAAGCAACCACCAGACCTTCTGTGAGGTCCCCGTCGACTCAAGTCATGCCGTCAGGGAAGACGGATCTTCAGCCGGCAGGTCCCGGGAACGGCTGCATGCCGTCACTAGCGGGTTCTCGCCCGATCCCTCGCTGTGCGGGTAGCCGGACCCGAAGACCAACTAGGTGCCTCGCTCGATGCCGGCACCTCCTCGATCGGGTCGCGAAGAAGCGGAATCCAGGCCACCAGGGAACGAGCGGTTTCGAAGAGTGAGGTCGCCGATGGGACTGAAGCAGGCAACTATGAGAGATCGACAGCTTTATGGCGGGGGGATGTGGAGGGATGCTCCTCGGGGAGCTACCGAGCGGCTTCTTGAGGCAGAGGTGCGGACGTGTTACGGCGGGCCCAGATCCGTGTACCGATTGTGTCGGAGGGGGGACTCAATCTCAATTTACACCTCTTCCCTGGACTGCGGAACTGAGAGTTGAGTAGGGAGTAAGGTCTTTTTTCTTACAGACACCTTGCTTTGTGATCGCATTTAGCGGGTACCACTT
>Ga0209344_10003368_pt1 | contig 15946 bp, 13 predicted proteins | sample Cruoilmetagenom6_FD_187293 | JGI IMG/M metagenome (GOLD analysis project Ga0209344, IMG submission 187293) | Oil polluted marine microbial communities from Coal Oil Point, Santa Barbara, California, USA - Santa Barbara Oil Seep Sample 6 (SPAdes)... | ecosystem: Environmental > Aquatic > Marine...
GTTCTTCGAACGCACATCAACGCGAACGCACGATTCGCTCCAGCAGCTATTTTCTGCCTGGCAAGAAAAGGGGATCGAAATGAATGCCCGCCCTCAAATCCTGGCCCAATTATTTCTCGGTCTGTTCATAAGCGACGTTCACGCAGAAGCGATCAGTTATCACTTGGGAACGGACAAGAGCCTTGAGCGGTTACACGCCAGAATCGAATTCTTCGTTGCTGGCGCGGGTTTGCTAGACGAAAAAAATGCCAGCGTTCTGCTTGTGGGCGCAGAGGGACAATAAGTTTCTCAGTCAGCGGCTCAACTGCGGAATGGATTATCTGACTTCCCGAATCGGAAACCCTTTAACCAGCGGCAGACGACAGCGGGAGAGCCAACAAGGCACAAGATCAACGAGTCAGCTTCCCGGATTACGGCCAAGAAAAAGTGGGCGGTCAGCAATCAAGGACAAGGCTATCGCTCTTGGACCCCGAACAGCAAATAAACATCTTGTTGTTCGCGTCCTGCTCCTTCTGGCTGAGGATCAAATCGCGGTGATCGGGCTCTCCTTCCAAAACGCGAGTTTCACATGCACCGCAAATGCCCTGCTCGCAGGAGGAGGGAAGATCAACTCCGGCGCTCGCCAGTGATTCAAGGATCGTGTCACCCTGCTTCACCTGAACGGTTACATTGCTTTGGCGGCATACCACCGTGAAGCCACCGCCTTCAGCTTTGTCGACGTCGCCCTTGAAATATTCAAAATGGACCTGCTGGTCATCAAGGCCGGCCTTATCGGCTCCAGCCCTGAATGCATTCAACATTGGCTCTGGCCCGCAGCAATAGACATGGCTGCCGTCGGCCAGTGAGGATAAGATTGCAGCAAGATCGAGTATCTTGCCTCCCGGCTCCTCGTCGAAATTGAGCCTTACCTCACCTTTCCCAGCTTGTTCCAATTGGGAAATGTCATCAAGCAGGGCCGCACGCTGGCGAGTTCGGGTGCTATAGTGGAGCAGCCACGAACGCCCGCATTCATTCAGCCGGGCCATCATAGGTATGAACGGGGTGATACCGATACCCCCGGCGATGAAAACCGATTGGGGCGCGTCCTCCACCAATTCAAAATTGTTGTGCTGCGCGCTGACTTCGATCGTATCGCCGATCCTGACCGAATCGTGCAGATATTGTGATCCACCACGGCTGTTCAAATCTCGTGCTACGGTCAGACGGTATATCCCGCTGTCCTGAGGCATGTTGGATAGCGAATAGCTGCGCGATATGCCGTTGGGCAGAAACAGGTCTATATGTCCGCCGGGATCCGCTGGCGGCAAAGGCGTGCCGTCGGCCGCCCGCAGATACAGTGAGATTATCCCCTCGGCTTCTAGACTTAGCTGATATAGCTGGGTGGGAAAATTGGATTCAGTCATATTATCCTGTCGTTTTCAATTCAGCATCTTACCTCGCGCCCCAAACAGGGACGAGACACTCCCTTCGCAATGCCGATTTGCGTTGATGCAGGGTCTAGGGTCTAGGGTGTAAGGTTTAGGGTAAATTGGGGACCGGACCCGCAATGGTGACTGGCCCCCTGTCTTATCAGAAGGAATATCCCAACTGCAGTGCGATGACCCTACCGCGGTTGATTGACCCAGTGTAGGCGCCCCCTGTTGCGCTGATGCCGGTGGCGAAATTCACGTATCTCTCATCGGTCAAATTGGTACCGATAACCGCAACTTCTACACCGTTCATGAACCGCACACCCAACTTACTGTTGAGAGTTTCGTGCGCCCCCATTTTCGGAGCGATAGACTGGGTCACAAGTGACTGCAGGACCGCTTCGCTGGCAAAATCAAATGTCGCCGAACCGAACAATTCAACATCTTCATTGATCTGGCCTTCGTAGTTCAGGTTAATCTGGCCAGTCCATTTCGGGTTACGCGTCAGCGGATGGCCAGCGAGTGCGACCGAACCGTTGCCCGGGAAATCATTCAGATATTGGCCATCTGCGTAGATCAAGCTGCCATCCACCCGTAGACCCGGTGCCAAGCCGTAAGAACCAGTAGCCTCAAACCCGCGAGAGCGAATATCGGTATTACCAATCAGGCTCCGGTTAATCCCACCAACCGTAGCGGTGTAATTATTCTGGAAACCTTCAACTTTTGTGTTGAACAATGCGAGCGCCAAGAACCCACCATCGATCGACAGTTTGGCACCGATTTCGGTCGTGAATGCCGCCTCTGGGGCATAACCAGCCAGTTCAGGGACTGCGACCGAATCCTGAAACCCGCCGCTTTTGCTACCGCGAGAATAGGTCGCATAGAGCAGAAGATCAGGGTTAGGTTCGTAGCGGACACCAGCAGAATAATCGAAGGAATTGTTGTTCAGATGTCGAAGCCTGGTGAACGGAAAACTGGGAAGGCTGAAAATGGCGATGGTGCCATTGGCAACACGCTCCATAGAGCCTCTTCTGCGTTCGTGCGTGAACCTGCCGCCGACATCAACGTAGAAATTGTCGAATACCTCATAGCTGGCCGAAGCGAATGCCGAATATGCGTTCGTCTCCTGCCTCAGCGTGGTATCGGAAATTCCGGTTATCGGAAAACCGACAGTATTGCTGTCTGGCCCACCTATCCTTGGGTTGTTGCCCCATTTGTTCCAGTAATAATAAAGACCGGCCAGATAATCCAATCGTTCTCCACCAACCGAGCTGATCCTCATTTCCTGCGTAAAGGACTTGGTGAACTCGTCTTCTTCGATCCCGAACAGGTAGGCTCCGATCTGATCAAGCTCTGTATAGCGGGGAGCCTGCCATTCATGATAGGCGGTCTGCAACGTCAATACGTGATTGCCGAGTTCAATTTCCGCAGCGACATTCACCCGATCCGTGTTCTGCTTTTCGAACTGTTCAGGCCCGCTAATGGGAACCCCAACGGCGTCTGACCCGGAATTGTTAATTCCATCAGGAACTGTGTTTAGCACCTGACCATAGGACGCAGCCCAACCAGTCACGACACCAAACGGATCCTGCAACAGCTCCCACTGAAAACCAAGTTGTTCACGTTCATCATGTTGATAGCGCAACACGATATCGACGGAATCGGAAGGTTGCCAGGCGATGGCCAGCCTTCCGGAAAGATCCTCCAGATTTGGCTCGTTGCGATCACGGTACTGATTGTACACTATGCCTTCTTCATCATTGGCGAAGAAAGACGCACGGACCTGCAATCGGTCTGACACGGGCACATTCAAGAAGCCCTCCAACCGGTTGCCATTCATCTCGAAACTATGCGTGTACTGTATCGAACCTTCGAAGAAATTCGTCGGCCGATTGGTGACCAAACTGATCGCGCCCACACTCGTATTCTTGCCCAACAAGGTTGACTGAGTACCCTTGATAAGCTCAACATGACTTAGGTCGTAGACTGGCGAGGTATAGTCGCGAAGGTGGCTGTAATAGACACCATCTACGAAATAAGCGACCGATGGTTCCGCACTGGGAACCGACGAGTTTGTTCCCAACCCGCGGAAAGTCGTTGCCGGTAGGCTGCCGTTACCATTCGTCTGGACAAGACCCGGTACGATCCCGCTCAGTTCATTGGCTTTGGAGATATTCTTGGTCGACAAATTGTCCGGTGTCAGCACAGTAATACTGGCAGGAGCATCAAGAATGGTTTCGTTCTGCTTACGCGCGGTCACAATGATATCGGTAGAGTCAGTGTGTGAATCATCAGCCCGTTCTTGCGGTGCCTCCTGTGCAAGCACTGGCGCCGAAATAAAAGCCACCCCCCCCAAAAGAATCGATTTAGTTATGAACCTCTTCATAATTATTTCCTTTCCCACTAATTTTATTTTTTACTTTTTACTTTTTACTTTTTACTAAGATTCTTGTTTTGTTTGCAACGAATGATACCCAAGCTCTTTTCGCGCCTGGTCGAGGCGCATGCCGTCTTTGACCTTCGTCCTGATTATACGCTCAGCTTCCTCGATTTCCTCCGCCAAGCGCAATACGTCCTCGACTTTGTCTGCCGGTATCGAAACCACCCCATCTGCGTCTCCGGCCAACCAGTCTCCAGGTTCCACGCGCACTTCAGATATCTGAACAGGAACGTTGTAGGCATCAGCCGTCACGCGATCCTTACCCGTGCGCATTGTATTGCCTCTGGCAAAAACCGGGTATTGTAGTTCAACACAACGATCAGAATCACGGCATACCCCATCAATAACCGTCGCAGCAATACCACGCTCACTCGCGACCCAAGTCAGAATATCCCCCCAAACGGTGGCATCCATTCTACCGTCATTGTCGATCACGACGACCTGGCCAGGTTCGACATCATCGATGTAGTCGCCCACAGATCCTTGCGTAGTGCCCACTGGAAGCATCCGTATAGTAAACGCTGGACCAGCAAATTTCATCGACCGGTCAACCGGCATGATTGCCAACGCCTGACCATCGATACCCAGCCGGTCCAACGCATCAGAAAGCGCGGTAGTTCCAGCTGCCATCAGCCTTTCGGCGTGATTATTCGTACTCATAGAGATATCAGTTACCTTTCAGCATATCTTCGTAATCAGCGCCCAACACATCACCGATCGGGGTTCCAGCCTCGATCGCCTGGGCCATCAATTGTTCGCGCGCAAAAATGCCTTCGGCCGCGTCAAGGACGCGATCAGCTGTTTCATTCTTGATGAAAACAATCCCGCTGCCATCCGCGATCACGAAGTCGTCTGGCTCCACCGCTACTCCAGCAAAAGTGATCGCTGTGTTAAAATCATGCTCGGCGACCCGCCCTCGGGCCGTGACTGGAACGGCTGCCCGCCCATAGATAGGCAAGCCCAATTCTCTGGCTTCGTCTATGTCACGAAATGCCCCATCAACCAGAACGCCCGACACGCCTTTTGCCAGTGCTCCACGCGAAAGCAGCCCACCCCATCCTGAAACATCCGTTCTGCCGCGATGCTCTACGACAATTACATCGCCTTCTTTCGCAGCCATGATGGCGCCTGCGCCCAAATGACGCTTCGGCTGTCCTGCAAGCGGCGCGCCAAGCTTGACCGTTATGGCGCGGCCGATCACTGGCTGGGCGACCGTCAACGAACCAATGCCAAAAACTGCGCCTGGCAGACCCAATTTGTCGAGCGCATCAGACAGGGTGGGTGTATCCAGCGCGCGCAATCGAGACACAATAGAGTTAGAATCGGTCAATGCTACTTACCCCTCGACATAGGCTGTGGCATCGCACTGAACGAGCATCGGCCCAGGCAAATGCTCGTTATTCTGTGTGTGTCGCGCTGGTCGCGATGCTTCATCAGGAAAGGCCTTTAGCCATCCCTCGTTTATAGCCTGCCGCACCTCGGGCGTTTTTACATAAACTGTCATCCGAACGACGGCTTCAAGCCCGCCTCCGCCGGCCTTCATTATCTTCTCGAGATTCGCAAACATGCGAGCTACCTGTTCGGCAGCATCGCCATGTTCACCTGCTTCGATATCCAAGCCATGAATTCCGCCCGTCATCAGCAGCGGCCCAACGCGTGAGGCTGCCGGTATCGGCAGACCACCATGGCTGAAACCTTCAACGTTGATACTTTTTCTAGTCATTGGTTTACCTCCAAACTGCAAAACCGAGGCCCACGCCTGTCCCGGCAGGGGTACGACGCACGGGGATGTAATTGGCTGTTTCGAGAGAAAGGTGGGAGACCGCACCAGCAGTGACGACCCAGTTAAGGATTTCCGATGAGCCTTCCCGTAACGCCTCACGCGGAATTGCACGCAATTCTTTACCTTCGGGATCGGCCAGTCCGTCCATTACCTTCCGATCAAGCTCTTCCTCGACCACAAAATGGCTGAGCCCACCGGAAGCCAATACAGCGACCCGCAGTTCAGTATCGCTTGCCTCGATTGCTTCGCGGAGCATCTTGCCGACATCAAAGCAGCGATCAGCCGAAAGGATGTTTGGAGGGAAATAGGTGTTCAGCATGAGAGGAATAATCGGGATCTCAGTTTCCCCGAACAGCCGCTTTACCGGGAACCCGAATGCGTGGCCAAACCCAGCTTTGGAAGGGTCTGGTACATCCTTACATACGGCCAGATCGGCGCCCCGATCCATCATGCCTTCGATGATGTCTAGCGCCAGTTTTGGATGCCCTGGAAATTTGTGCTGTGCATCCATAGCATAGCCTTCGGCCATAGACTTCATCCATGGCGGCAACCTTTCGACCGGGTAGTCATGCATGGTGATCGCATCACCCCAGAAAATACCCAGTGCGGGCATGTTACCAGGGCTGTAAAGTTCTGCCTGATCATCGCCAACGATCACTACGACATCAGGTCGCGTCTCCGCAATCGCTCGCTTCAGTGTATCAAGCTCTGCCTGACTGTTATCGGACAGTTCCACAAAATTTTCGGGTGTCGCTTCATCGGCGTATTTCTCGCCACGTTCGGCAACCAATTCGTCATAAGATAACGCACGACCGTCAGCCAATGTCAGCTTGGGGTTCTGCTTGTCAGCCTCCCCTCGATTGTGCCAATCGCTGCCTGGCACGGTTAGCAACGGACTGTGTGAAGTGCCGATGCCCAAGACTATTTCTGCCATTAATTGTCTCCCAAACGCAACCTTAACCGGCGCGCGTCAATTGGCTGCCAGTATGAGTATGCCTGCTCAATCAAAATTGTAAACTTCCAGCGTGCTCGCCCCGCGCTGCAGCTGCTCAATTATTGCTATTTCTTTTGCATCGCGCACTTCAGATGCGTCGATCAGATCAGCGGCCATGGCTGCGGGGAAAACAGCCACGCCGTCAGCATCCCCAATCACCAAATCGCCGCTCCGTACTACGGTCTCACCCATACGAACGGGTTCACCCACAGCACCGTCGAGCGAATTGTCCTTACCTGTACCAAGGATCGAGATAGAGGCGGAGAACGTCGGCAAGCCAAGTTCAATTAACCTCAAGCTGTCACGCACCCCGCCCGAAATGACTATGCCAGCAACCTTGCGAGCAATGCCCATCGTAGCCATGATTTCGCCCCAGTAACCGTACTCAGCACCATCACCGGCATCGATCACCAGAACATCGCCGGGCTCGGCAGCTTCTAGTGCGTGGTGGATCCACAAATTGTCCCCACGAGGGCAGCGCACCGGCAATGCCCTGCCAGCGCAGTGCATTGCCTGATCCAACGCACGGATCCCAGCCGGCAGCGCACCAATGCGGCCCGCAGCCTCGTGCATCGTAGCCGAAGACAGGGCTTCTGTGCGTTCGATTAGCGCATCAGCCAACCGCTCCCCGCTAGAAAAGCCTCCGCGCTTCAACAACCCAACTTTCCAAGGCCCGGACAAACATGCGCCGGATTCTTGTTAAAAATGCCGATTTTTTCGTCTTCGGATAGGAAGTCAAACTTGCCAATAACAGGAACCAGATCATCGCCAGGCCTTCCGGTTTCTGGCCTGACAGAAGCACCCGAGCCAGGCGCTTCTGTGCCAAAACATATCTGCTTTGGCGTACGCTGCTTGATCGCTGCTTCCAAAAAGTTCAGCTCTGGCGCATTCGTGTCGAAGAACAAGTTCTTCGAATAATCCTTCTGGGACAGATGGTAATCGGTCTTAATGAAGCGGTCCAATGCACCGCCGCAGTGACAGATCAACACTTTCAGGTCCGGGAAGCGTTCGAATACATCTCCATGACTGAACAGTTGGGTCGCCAAGTATTGCTCCCAGACAAAACTAATTTGGTAGTTATGGGGAATGACATCGAGGCGCGGATCCATGCAATTGGTTCCATGCACCACGATTGGAATGCCCAGCTCTTCGCATTTCTTGTAGACCGGAAACCAATAAGGCTTATCCATGCCAGGTGATCGGCGATCACCCGTCGGATCGGGGCTAAGATAAACGGCCTTGAATCCGAGTTCGGTAACACACCGTTCGAGCTCGGGAAGGCAATGCGAAAGATCGTCTGCATCTGCATTCTGAGGAAGTTGCGCTGCACCGACGAAACGGGTCGGAGCCATTGAGACCTGCTTAGAGATCGAGTTGTTAACAAAGCGCGTCCATTGCGGCAGCAGGTGCTGGTTCATCCAGCCCAACATCAAAAATGGTCGAGGCCCGATAAGCTGCGCATCGATGTTGTATTCATCAAGCAAGTTTACGTGCTGTGTGACCGATTCATCCCACGCCTCTTCAGACAGACCAAGGCGGGGAACTATCGCCTCGCGAGGATCGAGGCTCAAAGGCGTGTTCGTCGCCAGCATGAGAGCCAGCGTTGGTGTGCCATGCATCGGGGCCGACACGTGACCGTGAATATCGAGAACCTTTACGTCGTTATACATGGGCCAACCTTCCTGTTTGCCGATTTGTGTTGGACGAAGCGTCCAGTGATATCTGTTTTCCAGAATTTGCTGCCTGTTGAATACCAAGGCAAGCTTCAAGCGTATCACGCCCAAAATAACCGTCGTGAATCGGCTCTTTGGCGCGAAGAACTGCATTACACAGCTCGTCAAGCACCTCTGCTCGCCCACCACCAGGTCGGGGCAAGGGGAGCTCATTAAATTCATGGCCGGAATCCGAATAGATCGCAATTCCTCCTGGCACGGTGCGAAGGTCGCCGCCCTCACAACTGACGATCAACGTGCCAAAATGCGGATGGTCGGCAGCTTCTGCCATTGCCCGGATCTGCGGCCACAATTTGCTACCATAGCCGAACAGCTGTTTGCGCAAATCGGCCTCATCCCCCAGCGCGCGCATCTGCTCCAACCGAACGCGGGTCTGACCCTGAGCCGGTTCCTTTGCGTTACCGCCCTCCCCGATCCAGCCATGGAGTTCATCGCTGTCAAAGTGGTCATAGCCGCTGTAAACGATGGTCGCCGAAGCGCCCCCTGACAGACTGAGCATGGCCATCACGGCCCCCTCGGTGTTGCGGTCGGCATCATATTTTCCGGTAACAGCTGTTACACTGGTGACTTTATCGCCCCCGGCAATGGTTCGGACGATCTCGACCTGGTGGGGAACTTGATTAAACAGGATGCCGCCGCCCAGTTTACTGTCCAACTCTTCGGGTCGGCGTGGCCGATAAAGGAAGTCGGTGTAGTTGAATGACTGGATCATCCGCAGTGCGCCAAACCTGCCGCTTGCCACCAATTCTCGGATCGCAGCCACCGGAGCACCAAAGCCGTGAGTGTGGCCGACGACGAGCTTGACCTTGGCCTCCTCACAAGCGCGGATCATCTCCTCGCAATCCTCAGCCTTCAGTGCCATTGGTTTTTCAACAATCACATGCTTGCCTTGGCGAGCCGCCATCAAAACATGATCGCGATGCATCTGGTGCGGAGTGGCGATATAGACCGCATCAAGGTCCGGCAGCTGAACCAATTCCTCGACAGTTTCGGTTGCAGGGCAATCGAAGTCTTCCGCAAAGCGCTTGCGGAATTCTTCATTTGGCTCAGCAGCACCAGCGAGCACCACTTCTGGATGGGCCTCAATGGCAGGAATCATGATTGACCCAGCCATGCCAAGGCCGACAATGCCGATCCGGACCTGCTTTCGATTTTTGGCCTTATTCATCTCTCACCAACTCGTTCCGCCCAATACCTGGAACTTCCCCCAATTCGAAAGCAGGCCTTGCGCAAACGCCCCCTTTTGGGTGCTACGTTGCGCTGTGTATAAAATGCTGTGGCAGTCAGGGCTTGACCGTGGCCTGCCCCAACTCCCCGTGCTTCTCCATCAGCTCTTCAAAGTCTGGAATTGACGACTTGATGCTAATTGCACGCACGCCGCAGCCGCCGGCATGAGCTGGCGCCGGGTCGATCCCTTCTTCAAGTTCGCGCGCCAGCTTTAGCAGAATTTGCCTTGCCTTAATGATGGGATAGTCGGACTTTACCAGCACCTCTGGCGAAGTGTCGAGAATGCCAGGCTCGCTCGAGTCGGCCCATGGCATGGATTCGATTAGCGCGCGATCTTGCTCACTAATGCCCCACACGCCAGTGTAGTTTTTGTCCCTCTGCATATCCCGATCAATCAGGAAATCATTACCTTTGTTGGCCACGGTATCGTAGGCATCGATGACATAGCCATCACGCAGTTCCACAGGCTGGTATTCGGTGCGCGGCGGGAATGCAGCCCCGCTATTAACAAATGCCCGCTCTTCGTCCACCAACGGACGATCTGGGCGATAAATGTAAGAAAACGCCATCGTGGTATGATCGTCGATTGGCACCCAGCCTCGACCGTTACCCATGAAATCACCCAGCGCACCTGGTATCGCACTCCACATAGGAAGCATCCACTGCGTTACGCGCCAGTAATATTCATCACCCGCATTGCGCCTCGAACCATAGATGTAGCCATACTCGGTCTCGTTCAGCGTGATCTCGGGCGCACCGTCATTAGCCATCGCCAACGAACTTCCGATCGCCGAATCAGGATCAGGCTCAGAGCTGTGCAAGAAGCTGATATGCGAAGTATCGATTTCCCCTTCCATCGGCAGATGGAAGTTTGAATGATGTATCCAGCTTGCCACCATCACATGATCTTCTGGCACATTGAGCCACTCGAAGTCTGGCATGGGCGGCTTCTTGTCTTCCGGCCCCATATAAACCCATATAATTCCGCCCTTTTCACAGGTCGGATAGCTCTTGATACGAGCCTTTTCTTTTAGTTCATCGTAATTCGCTGGAGTTTGGATATTCGGGATATCAACGCAATCGCCGTCAACGTTCCACTTCCAACCGTGATAAACGCAGCGTAGCCCGCAGTCCTCGTTACGGCCGAAAAACATGGGAGCTTGCCGATGGCGACAAAAGGCATCGATTACCCCGACTTTACCTTCGGAATTCCTGAAGGCGACTAAGTTCTCACTCAGAATGCGCAACCGCACCGGGGCTCCGTCCGCCTCGTCCACCTGCGCAGAAAGGAGAGCAGGCATCCAAAACCGGCGGAACAGATTTCCCATCGGGGTACCTGGGCCGACACGATTGAAAACATCATTAGGATTATTCGCCATGCATTCCTCCAATTCGCATTCTGAATTTATAATCAGACCGGCACTGCCCTCACCATCAATCTGGCTCGAACTGGTCTGTTCAGATTTTGCGTTTCTTGCGTTGTTTGCGACCCTCACCTTACAATGCGATCGGCAAAACGAAAGTCTGAGAAGGGTTCCATTTAGAGTTATTACATATGTGATTTCTTAATACTGGACCGAGACAACAAAGCCATTTTGCTCCAGCTGGTTGTTATAGAACCACTTTAAGAACCCTCGGCACATTTGCCGATCCAGCAGGAGCGGTATTCGTAAATGGATAAATCCACCTTGGTGTCACCCACGGGTTCCATCCTGCCAGTCGCAAAGACAAAGCAGCGTTTCACCCTGATCCTATTGACCGCTATATACGCGCTTGCATTTGTTGATCGTCAGATCGTCAACATTTTGGCTGAACCGATTAAGGATGATCTTGGACTGGCCGATTGGCAATTGGGGGTCCTCGCTGGGCCTGCTTTTGCCCTGTTCTATACTTTGGGCGGGGTGCCGCTGGCACGCTTGGCTGAACGCTGGAATCGCGTCTATATCCTTTCGGCCATCGTTACAGTGTGGAGTGCTTTTACCGCGCTGTCAGGGCTGGCTACGAACTTTATCCAGCTACTCATTGCCAGGATCGGTGTCGGCACCGCAGAATCGGGCTGCGTACCGTCAGCCCATTCACTGATTTCCGACATCACCCCGCAAAAGCAACGCGCGACCGCGTTGGCGGTTTTCTCCATGGGTTTGCCGATAGGATCGCTCCTAGGGCTTGCAGCTGGCGGCATCATTGCTGAACATTTCAATTGGAGGTCGGCATTCTTTCTCGTCGGCATCCCCGGCGTGGTCCTGGCCATGGTGTTGCTTTTCTTTGTGCGTGAGCCGCGTTCGATGGGGGGCTTGAAGAAGCCGCAGGCGAAAAGCACTTCGGTCAGCGAAACTGCCTCGGCCGATGTCCCATCACTTAAAGTCGTTCTTAAAGAGCTTTGGGCAATGCGCAGCTTTGTGTGGATGACAGTTGGCGCATCCATTCTAGCCATGGCGGGCTATGGGCATGCAACCTTTTACGCCTCGTTCTTCCTACGCAATCATGCAGCCGAGCTCAACATATTGGCGGTAGAGACAAACATGGGGGGGCCCCTAGCCTTTCTTGGACTGACACTAGGTCTCGCGATCGGAATTTCAGGAGCACTGGGCACGGCGTTGGGCGGACGTGTAGCAGATCGTCTGGCGGCCAGAAGGTTTAGGGATTACATGGTGGTGCCAATAGTGGCTACTGCGATCGGCACACCGCTCACGCTGGGCGCACTGATCGTTCCGAGTGTGCCAGCGGCGCTAGGCTTGTTCGCATTAGCCGCACTCCTCAAGAGCATGTGGTACGGGCCGATATTCGCCACCATCCATAGCCTCGTAGCCTCTCGCTCCAGAGCCACCGCAGTATCTGTATTCCTAATGATAATGAACGGTATTGGCCTTGGTCTCGGCCCCGTCGTTCTGGGCGGCCTGAGTGATTTTCTAGCCCGCCTCATGGGATCGGACGAGGCTCTACGTTGGGCAATGGTTAGCACGACCGGACTCGTATTCTTCTCGGCGGCGTGCTTCACTATGGCTTGGCGGAACCTACCTGACAAACCGATTAGCTAAGGGAACTCGCTTACCCAACCCTTCGCCAAGTCTACAAAAACTCTGGCGTAGGGTTGGTGCTAAACGGCAGTCTAATCCTCGATCATACCCGGGAAAACCCGGAGGTAATCAATGAACGCTTCTCCCAGGCCTTCTGACCGAAGATAATCGCTCGATACAGGGAGCGATTTGTTGGCGAACTGTCCATCCTGCTCGAGCTTCTGCGGCCAATTGTGATGAAGAATACCCCCCCGCCCGAGAAGAACGAAATCGGCCCCGCTTTCAATGCAGCGCTCTACATCGGCAGCCGAACCAACCTGTCCAGCAACCCCCAGGCGGCATTCTCCTTTTGGAAGCGCTCCGAACAGGTCAATCAGAGGCGTATCGGAATACCGCGGATCGATCGGCGAGGCGAAACTGTCCCAAAGCGACATATCAAGGAAATCGATTTTCCCTGAATTCATCAGCGATTCTGCAAGAATTAGTGCCTCGCCAGTGTCCAAGTTGTGCCGTTCTGGCGACAATCGCACACCAAGTTGGAAATCAGGACTAGTCGTAGCTCTAACGCCTTCGATGATCATATCCAGAAACCTGCGACGATCCGCGAACGATCCGCCCCAACCGTCCTCCCGGTTGTTGTCCAGGCTGAGAAATTCGCAGGCCAGATAGCCGTGAGCCGAGTGTATCTCGACCCCGTTAAACCCGGCTGACTCAGCCCGCCCTGCGGCGTCGATATAGTCATCGATCGTTCGTTCAACATCGTCAGTAGAAAGCACCCTGACCGCGCTATCTTCACCCGCCACAGGGACCACGGGTGGCCCGCCGATAAGGTCGCTTGGTGATCGCCGCCCAGCATGCTGCATTTGCAGGATCGCAAGCGCGCCGCGTTCACGAACAGCACCAGCCAGTTGCCTCAATCCTTCGATATGCCGTTCATGTGATGCACCCAGTTGACCGGCAAACCCCCGCCCCTCTTCATTCACGAATGTGCCGCAAGTCATAACCATGCCGAACCCGCCTTCGGCCCGCATGGTCAGCCAGCGAAGATCATCTTGTGACGCTGTGCCATCGGCATTGCTCTGTCGGTTCGTTAGAGGAGCAAGGCCGATCCGGTTGCGCATCTGCGCGCCGCAAGCCATGGAAACAGAGTTCAATCCTGTGTGCATTTATTTCTCCAGAAATTTGGGGTTTGGCACGCGCCGTTAGCGAGAATTTTTTCTAGGCTCGCGCATTAAAGGTCGAATCAATTGGATGATGCACAGTCATTCAAGAGCCCGCGCTCCTGATTGATTTGGGAAAGTGCCCGAATTGCGCGATCTCGCTGGCGTTTGTTATTGTGGGTTGGGACCGCAACGCCAATCGCATAGGCCATGTCGGTGTCTTTTTCTGTCAGCCAGGTAGCAAAACCGACCAGTCCTGGCGTAAATTGCGGATCACTCTCTGCAATCCCGTCGTTTCGGATCAGATCGAGGTCCGACATCAGCGAATTGGGGGCTATATGGCACTGCCTGCTGGGCGCTTCTGCATTATTGCGACGAAGAATGCCCAGCACTTCAGGATCGGACATGAAAGACAGCAACACTTTACCAGAAGCAGCCAGTGTTAGTGGGCGCGTTAGACCGACAGGCGGGGCTGGCTCCTCGCTATCGCCCATCTGTTTGAAGGCAATATACTGCAGACTGGGCCCGTTTCTCTGGGCGATGAAGCAAAGGTTTCCTGCCGTCTCGCACAATTCCTCGAAACTGCCTAGCAGGCCATTTAGGTGCTGACTTTGCGCCAAATAATTGGAGCCCATCAAAGCGATTCGTAATGTGGGCGCAAATCTTCTTTCTTGCGGCACAGCCCGCAAATAGCCGAGGTCCGCCAATCGGTTGATCATCATTGAACAACTCGATTGCGGCCAGTTGAGAGCCTGCTGGACATCTTTGAGACGGACACCAGAAGCTCCGGTGCCCGACAAATACTCAAGAAGTTCCAGCACTCTTTCGGCTGATTTTATACCTCTACCCATTCGCAGCTATTGCTATCACCAACCTAGGCTTTTCGCCAACTGTTTTTAAAAGCACCCCCCTTGCGACACTTATCCACGGAGCAAGAGAGATTACGTGGGCCCCTTCTCAGCCGCTATTGGCCGAGCCGCTTAGAGGCCTTCCGTACACCGCGTCTAACCGCGCTTAACAAGGCTGAGCAGCACTTAATGATCGGCTTGTATGATGCTGGGTTCCGATGATCAGCGCCATATTTGTTTATGATCTATCTGATACCGAGGAAAGGTGGGGGGGGCACGAGCAATCATGCCGATGGCTGTCCCGGTTCATGCTAAGTTGAAAGCTAATCAACAGCCATAAACTATTGAAAAAATGGTGAGCCCTGCTGGGTTCGAACCAGCGACCTACTGATTAAAAGTTAAAACAGATCAGTTTTACGTAGTTATATATTGTCATACAAACACCTGTTTTCTATAATGTTTATACATATTCGGTTGTCACACAGTCTCATTGTTTGATATCAAGCTCTATCAAATGTCTATCAAAATGGGACCAAGTAATTGCCTCGTCAGCGCCTCACAGACACAGCCATTCGAAAGCTTCCAGCCGCCGAAAATGGCACTGTCTGGTATTCTGACGACTCCGTGCCGGGATTCCAGCTAGCGGTCGGCAAGCGATCGCGCTCTTTCTACATGGTCAAATCGATTAATGGACGGAATGTCCGCAAGAGGATTGGAGAGTGGCCCGGCCTTCCGGCAGCAGGCGCTCGCAAGGAGGCAGAGAAGCTGCGCGGCACAATGTCACAAGGAGTCGACCCGCGCCGCAAAGCAACGATGACGCTGCGCGAGTCGCTTGATGATTATATCGAACACAACACGCATCCATCGCGCGGCAAGTTGTCGAAGAAGTCGGCAGATGAGTATCGCGCGACACTGCGCCGGTATTGTCCGAAGTGGCTCGACCGCGATCTACAAGACATCACGGTTCATGATGTTGAGAGCCTGCATAAGAAACTTGGCAACGTGCCTTATTCAGCAAACCACACGGTCAAGTTGATCCGGGCGCTGTTTAAACATCGCGGCTCAGAATTGCCGTTGAAGAAGGGTCTCTATTATCGCGAGATGCGCCGTGTGAATGAGATTGATGATCTGACGGCGTTCTACGACGGTGTTCAGAAGATCGATTGGCCACCTAAACGCGCGGTATGGTTGTTCGGCGTTTACACAGGTATCCGCATGTGGGGTGAAAGGATTGAACACGAGGACCCACAGCCTTTTCTGAGTACAGATCACACAAAGACCATCGAACGACTCTTAGAGTTTGACGTTCCTTACCGTCACTGCAACGAACCCATA
>Ga0209344_10003369_pt1 | contig 15944 bp, 9 predicted proteins | sample Cruoilmetagenom6_FD_187293 | JGI IMG/M metagenome (GOLD analysis project Ga0209344, IMG submission 187293) | Oil polluted marine microbial communities from Coal Oil Point, Santa Barbara, California, USA - Santa Barbara Oil Seep Sample 6 (SPAdes)... | ecosystem: Environmental > Aquatic > Marine >...
CTATATTTGGTGTTTCGTAAGGAGAAGGTTCATCAATATCGTAAACCTTTACATCTTGCCAGCCTAAATCATCGGTAAGCAATAGCACAACATTAGGCTCTGGACGATCTGTAGTCTGCGTTTTATGGTGAGTTACTTTTGAGTTTTGCACATTACAGCTAAAACATAAAAGACCTGCAATAATACACGTCATATAATTCTTATACTTCATTTCAGTTTTATTAAATTATTCTTCTACTCTTGAAAGGCTTAGTATGCATTCCTTTATTTAATTATCACGTATTACAAAGTTCACTTTTAAAACGTTTTATACGCTTCGGCTAAATAACAAAACTATATCATTTTACTATATCTGATATTACCTTAAATGTTGCTTTAATCAATCAATTCTCACTTTATAGTAGAATATATGTAGTTCTAACGTTAACTATTCTCCCGTAATAAAAGAGCAAAAAACAACTTAGACAATCACTCTTTTAAAATGTTTTCTCAATAAATCAAGTATTTACAACAACCTATCATTTAGAACATTACAAACTTACCTAACAACGATTTAGATGGATTACAGTAACAAATGAGTGGATTAGAGAAATTACAATACTTGTATACCTAATATCTTTATACAAAAATTAAAACGCATGATTAACAAAATTAATTTAGTAGTTCTATTTTTATTTATCTGCATAAGTCCTATTGCTGCACAAGAGGTTTGGTATGAGAATTCTAGTAGTACTAATAGCATTAATTTTAATAATCCAACTGCGGGCACATTTACAACAAATGAAGTAAATCCTGAAACAAGTGGCATCAATTCAAACGCTACAGTATCTAAATTTGTAAGAAATGGCATGGCCAATCCAACAATCCTATTTGATTTAACCAATTCTATAACAGATTTATCTTCCTATACTATTTCTTTAAAAGCACATACATCAATACAAACCTTAGATTTTAATAGTACAAACAATATAATTCGATTGTATTTAAGAAACTCCAGTGTTGGAGATACTGATGCTATTTTTGAACAATTAATATTTACAGAAGGTCAGACTTGGGAAAATTTCTCTTTTGATTTTAATGGAGCAACCATTCCTTCTAATATTACTTTAGCAGGCGGTTATGATCAACTACTAATAGAATTTGCTTCTGATGACGAAACTGCATTAACATCAACTTATTATATTGATACTATTTCCGGGTATTCCGAGCAAACCATACCACGAGCTACGTTTTTATCTGGTTCTTGGGGAGTAAGATTTAACCTTAATGGTGGTATTAGATTAGATAATACAGAGGACTACGATTGGGTAGGTGGAGCACAACAAATTGTAGATAATTTACCAGCTGTTGGACATGTAATCACAAATTTCACACATCCTGCACATGGCTATTTTTATACCTTAAGAGATAATCTCTATGTCGATATTGCTAATGAAATTCACCCAGGCATGGTACCTTCATTAGAAAATGAACAAATTATACTCGATGTTATTAATGTTTTTAAGACTGCAGGGAAAAAAGTGATTTTATACGTAAATGGTGCTGGGCCATCTGTTATTCAAGGAAATGTTGATGCTACCGAAGCAGGAATTATTACAGGATGGGAAAATTATTACAATACCAATTTTGCTGGAGATGAAGGATTAGCATGGCAAACCTTGGCTAGAGGATTTTTTGAACGCTTTAATGGTTTGGTTGATGGTTATTGGATAGACAATATGTCTAACATACCAGGAGATGTTAATGATTTTGTTGCTATGATTAGAGACGTAGATCCAGATGCTGCTATTGCTACCAATTTAACTAAATCTTATATAAAAGATGAAAATGGTGATAATATATATGTAGATTCAGATGCCATTGATGACGAAGACCCTACGGACTATAAAGTTTTCTTTTTAGAAGCTAACGACCCTTATATGGATTTTACAGCAGGTCACCCTACCCCTTTGGGTCAAGGTGCGCCACCCAACTCATGGGCCTATGAAGAGTTTTCATTTCCTTTAATTACTGAAAACCCATGGTCTTCTTATGATGGTAGTAAGCAAGCTTTGAAGCATTATTTTACTCCTATTAGAAAAAAGTGGAGTGTTGCTAGTGCAGATTTAGTTTTTGAAGTTGAACAAGCTTACCGCTTTGTTAGAACTTTCACAGATGCAGGAGCAACTATGACATGGAGTACTACAATCACCAACGGTCTAATTACTGCAGATGAAATGGCTATAATGCAAGAGATAAATGACAGAATGGTACAAATGCCTAAACCAGATTACGAAGCTTATGTTAGACCAGAAGGAGCATTTTTAGTTGGTGAAACCTTAAGTGTTGATTCTAACGATTATTTTGAAAAACTAGCTTTGTTTCCAAATCCTGTAAAGCAAAACTTTAGCTTATCTAAAGAAATTTCTTCTGCAATTATTTACAATTCTAATGGTCTGAAAATTTTAGAATTTAAAAGTGACCAAACATCTTATAATGTTTCAACACTTATAGACGGAGTTTATTTTATAAAAGCCTATGCCGATAATGGTGAAATTCAAGTTTTTAAATTTATAAAACAATAAAACCACAGTGATTATCTTATAATAACACGAACACAAAATTAAAAAAAATAAAATTACCCTACTGATATGAAAAACAAGTTAAACAAAAAAAGAGAAGTACTCCGCAGTAATATTATGGTATATGTTGTATTACTTATGGGCTCTTTTTCATACGCGCAAGTTGGTGTTGGAAACACAAATCCACAAGCCACTTTAGATATTACAGCATCTAACCAAGCCTCACCTTCAAATAAAGATGGCATATTAATTCCTAGAATTGACGATTTTCCATCAACACCTCCTACTGTTGCTCAAGATGGAATGCTGGTTTATCTAACTACAACAGTTGGTTTAAACTCTAAAGGCTTTTATCATTGGGACCAAGCAACAACAAGTTGGATTCGATTTTCAAGTATTGAAAAACTAAACGATCTTACTGATGCAAAATCGGATAACGATGGCACTAACGACGGTTCTTCTATTTTTATAGGAATAAATGCAGGACTAAATGATGATGCTGATCATAATCAAAATGTTGGTGTTGGTTATAACGCATTAATGACAAATCTAAATGGTGATGCTAATTCTGCTTTTGGATTTGAAGCACTAAGTTTAAATACAAGTATAAATAACTCTGCTTTTGGATTTAGAGCCTTAGCAACTAATTCTTCAGGACGAAGAAATTCGGCATTTGGAAGGGGTGCTTTAGAAGGAAATACTACTGCAAATTTTAATACTGCAATGGGAACACAAGCATTGGCCACCAATACAACTGGAGCTAGTAATGTTGCGTTAGGTGAAATGGCTTTGTTTAACAATGAAACAGGATCTGGTAATACTGCCGTTGGTACAGAAGCCTTGACTAATAATACTGCAATAGCAGCAGATGGCAGTAGTACTGCTGTTGGTTATCGTGCTCTATATAAAAATGAAGACGGAGTACGTAATACGGCAGTTGGATACGAGGCACTTAATAGTAGTGTTTCTCAAAATAACAATTCTGCATTTGGTCATGCCGCGCTTAGTACTAATACAGCTGGTAATAATACCGCTGTTGGCTCATATGCAGGTCAATTGAGTTCTGGAAACTCTGGTGTATTTGTTGGAGTACACGCAGGTAACAACAGATTAACTGGCAACGATAATGTATTTGTTGGTATGCATGCTGGTCGTGGTGAGAATGTGTCACCAGAAATCACTACAGGTAATTCAAATGTGTATATCGGGAAAAATACTGGCCGTGGTGTAACAGGAGATTCTAACGTTTTTATTGGTAATGCAGCAGGTTATGATAATGCTTTTGATACAACTTCAAATACGTTGTTAATTCAAAATGAAAGTGATGCAATACCATTGATTTATGGTGATTTTGCGAATGACAGAGTTGGTATTGGTAAAATAGCAACGACAAATGCTTTAGAAGTAGAAGGTACAACTGAAGCTACCCAATATAAACTGTCCGCATTAAATATAGCACCTGCTAGTGCTACAGCAGCTGGAGTTGAAGGAGAAATAAGAGTTACATCAACTCATATTTACGTTTGTATAGCAGCTAACACATGGGTAAGAGCTAACTTAGCAACTTGGTAAGTCTAGATTAAACTTAACTCTTTGTATAGAATATCTAAGCTATTGCTAATTAAATTGGAAAGATTTGAGTTATAAAATCAATTGGTATTGAAGTGTAATATTATTTCAATTCAATTTCTAATAGCTATATGTTAAATAAAGTATAGCTCTTTACTTAGATTTAGACAACGGCGTAACTGTTAATGGTTACTTCTGAGATAAAGGATTAAGAAAAACTATAGTCGCAAGAAATCAACTCAAATTATTATGTCTCTAACGGTTAAATTGTTTTTGTTTAGGTACTATTAGGTGAGTGAATTAATTCTCTTTAATGTTAGTTATTAAAATTGCGTCATAGATTGTATTACTATTCAATATTTAAAAGGAAATCTTTAATAGTTTAAGCATAAAAAAATGTCCTCTAAAAATAGTCGTTATCTGATTATTTTTAGAGGACATTAAATTTGTATGTCAATTTGAATAGGTAGTTACTCTTTTATATACTTGAATGCTTTGTAATAAGTTTCAAGTGTTACATTTGTTATATGAAATTGTATTGCAGAGTTCCTAATTGTAGAAGAATTTAATTTTTCTTCTTCTTCTTTTTACCTTTTTCTTTTCCCTTACCTTTACCCTTATTCTTTTTGGCGGCATTTATTATTTCTTTAGCGCGATCTTTTCCAAAAGCAATGGCAAGCAATTTTGAAAATTCCTTATTGTTTTCTTTTCTATTCTTTTTTAGCTCTTCAGAACCCTTTTCATACTTTTCATTAAGTTCATAAAAAGCTATTGCATGTCCTTTCCTTAATGTAACTATAGTTTTCTTTTCTTCGTCTGTTAACGTTAGATTATTCTCAACAGCTTTTACGTATGCATTAACTCTTTTGTCTATTTTTTTATCTGAAGTATTTTGAGCAAATAATGAACTACACATTGCGATACTAAATACGAGTAATAATATTGTTTTTTTCATAATTTTAAAATTGTTTAGTTTATTTGAACAACAAACATAATCTATATCTAAGTTAATGCCGTTCTATTATTCGTCATTTAGTTGCTGAAAACTATCATTTTCCTCTTTTTGAATATTCTGAAGGCGATACTCCATGCAATTTTTTAAATGATGTAGAAAAATAAGAATTAGACTCAATACCTATTTGATACATGACTTCTGCAACATTATAACCATGATTACTATCTAACAACTCTGCTGCTCTTTGTAATCTAAAATTACGTAAATAAGCATTTGGAACTTGTCCCGTTAATTGCTTTAATTTTCTATAAAAATGAGATGAACTCAAGCCTGCTTCTTTAGACAATTCTTCTACCCCAAAATTTGAATTCGATAAATTTTGCTCTATTATTTCTGTTATATTTTCTAAAAATTCTAAATCTCTTTTAGAAAAGCCTAATTCTTTTTTGTTTTTTGGAGGCAAGCTATTCTTTGAAAAATAATCTTTTATCTTCTCGTTATTTTCAATTAATTTTTTGAGTCTAAGCTCCAAGTGTTTTAAAGAAAATGGTTTGCTAATATATTCATCGGCTCCAAATTCTAAACCTTTAATTAAATCCACATTATCTCCCAAAGCCGTTAATAGTAAAACGGGTAGTTGACAAGTTTCTGGATTTGCTTTAATACGTTTACACAATTCAAAACCATCCATTTCTGGCATCATCACATCACTTATAATTGTGCTAAATTCTGTCTTTTTAATTTCTTCTAGTGCTTCTACCCCATTATTTGCTATGGTAATATTATATTTATCTGATAAGGCATTATTCAGAAAGTCTTGAATATCTAATTCGTTTTCAACAACTAAAACGTTGTGCTGTTTCTCACTTTTTTTGCTAAGATTAGCCTCTTCAATAGTATTACCTTGTAAAGGCACCCAATTTTTAATGAATGATTTATTTGCATCACTGCCTTCCATATTAACTTCTTCAATAGTTGAAGATGGAATCACAACTGTAAAACGGGTTTCTTTATTTGGTTTACTTTTTACCGAAATACGACCATTAAATAATTCTACTAGAGATTTACAAAAAGATAAACCAATACCTCCGCCACTTACATTGCCATCTTGATTTCCTAATTGATAAAATCGTTCAAAAATGTTATTTAAACTCTCTTTTGGAATACCTTTTCCTGTATCGATAACATCTATTTTTATATTTTTCACGCCCTCTTCAAATACAATTGAAGCATCAATACTAATCGTTCCTTGAACTGGTGTATTTTTAAAAGCGTTTGAAAGCAGGTTAAAAAGTATTCTTTCCAATTTTTCTACATCAATAACAATCTCTTCGTTTGGAGAGCTTATTTTATAATAAAAATTGATATTCTTTTCTAAGGCATAATTTTCAAAAGCTTCTGTAGTTGGATATAAAAAGTCACCTAAAGTAGACTTTGTATAATTTAAGTTCAAATACCCTTGTTCTGCTTGTCTAAACGTGATTAATTGATCTATTAAACTTAAAAGTCGGTGTGTATTTCGCTTTATAATCGCTAAAAAGCGTTCACTTTCTGGATTGGTATTGTTTTCAATTACTCTATCTAAAGGCCCTGAAATTAAAGTTAAAGGCGTTCTAAACTCATGAGATAAATTGGTAAAATATTTAAATTTACCTTGGTTAATGACTTCTACCCTATCTTTATCTAATTGCTCGTATATAAGTTTTTGTTTCAATTTTTCATGCTGAACAAAATAGAACACAATTCCGACCCCAATTCCTAAAAATATAAGTACTAATAATGTATAACTCCACCATGTTTGGTACCAAAGTGGTAAAACAACTAAGGTTAAAGATTTGGTTGAATCACTCCAAATACCATCTCCATTAGCAGATTTTATTTTTAATGTATAAGTCCCATCAGATAAATTAGTATAAGTTACAGCAGATTTACCTTCGTCTGTTTCTACCCAATCTTTATTAAAACCTTCTAATTTATAAGCTATCTTATTTTTAGCAGGAGCTGAAGTATGTTCTGCAACTAAATTAAAGGAAATAATACGCTGACTTTTAGAGATGGTTACGGTATCTGTTTCTGAAATTGCTTTTTCTAGTATCGTAATATCATTAAATTTTTCACCAATTTTTACAGGTTTATTATTAATTAATAACGATGTAATTAAAACTCTTGGCGACTGTCTATTTAAGGCTATTTTCTGAGGATCAAAAATTGTTAGACCATTTAAACCACCAAAATACATATAACCAGATGCCCCTAAGGCATATGCTGATTGTCTGAAGTTATTTTGAGTTAAACCATCACTTACATCAAAAACATTGACTTTGTTTGAGTCCGTATTAAACCGAACCAATCCCATATCTGTACTAATCCATAAGTTGTCGCTATTGTCTTGTGGTAGAATTCCATAAATAACATCATCTGGTAGAATATCATTTTTTCGAAAATACTCCATGCTCAAAGGATTGCTATCGCTATCTAAGGTCAGTTTATTTAAACCTCCACCAAAAGTCCCTATCCAGATATTCTTTTTATCATCTTCATAGAGTGAAAAAATACTATTGTAACTTAGTTTACTAGTATCTGCTTTAGAGTCGTTATATTCTCTTATAGTTTCAATTTTACCATCTATATAACTGCATTGCAATAAACCTTTATCTGTACCAAACCACAATTGATTCTTGCGATCTTGCAAAAAGGACTGCACTCTATTGGCAGCGATTTTTAAACTAGACTTAATAGTGATTTTAGGCTGCCTACTATTATCGATGTCCTTCCAAGGATTTTCTAAAACGATAATTCTATTCCCTGCTAAAACAATATCTGTATCATTGATTTGCGCAATTTTTCGTGTTAAGAATAAAGACGCTTTTCCATTTCTAGATAAAAGCTGAACGTCTTTAAAATCCTTTCTTATGGGACTGTAAACAATGACTTTTTTATCGGTACCAAACCAAATATAGTTGTTATCATCCTGATAAATACATCTTATAACATCGGTACTTTCAATAGGTAATTGACTTTGTAAGTCTTCGTATTTAAGCTTATCTATATTGTTTTCAGTAATGGCATCTATACTTCTAAATAATTTTTTATTGTAACCTGAAATCCAAATCTTGCCAGTGTTATCTTCTAAAATTGAGGTGATTAAATTATCACCAATAGAAAACTTATCGTAAGGGTTGTTAGTATAGGAATAAAATGGTTTTTGAAAAAGATCTAATTTATTAATTCCACCTTGTGCTGTACCTACCCAAAGCACATTAAAACTATCTTGATATACGGCATTAATTTGATGACTACTGATGCTGTTTTTATTCTTTGGATCGTAATTAAAATGCTTAAAAGAATTTAGAATTGGATTAAATTTATAGAGCCCGTCACCTGTTGTTCCTATCCAAATGGCATTATCATTATCTTTAAAAAGACTATTGACATAAAATGTAGAATCTTGATTTGGAACTTTTATTTTCTTAACAAGGTAATCTGAGTTTGTATCTAAATTTGAACTGTACAACCCTTCTGTTGTACCAATCCAAAATATGTTATCCACTTTTATGATTTCAGTGATTTCTTTATCCTTAAAAAAATCAAAATCATCTACAGATGGAAGTGCCGACTTTAATATTGGACCTTCCGATGGGTACTTCACTTTTTTTAAGCCATCTGTTGTACCTAAAAAAATCGAAGCATTTTGACCAAATGTAAATGTATTAACCTCTAAATCCGCTTCTTTTAAATCAAGTACATTCTCAGAAACTTCAAAAACACCATTATTTACATCCTTTAATTGGCAGCGTATTAAATGTTTAGGAGACGTAATCCAAACATAACCATCGTTTTTGGAAGCAATCTTATTAACATCAATATTATAGTTTATTGGAACTGTAAAAAAGCGTTCTAGCCAAGGCACATAGATATTAACCCCAACATTGGTACCTATCCAAAGAATACCATTGTTATCGTTAAATAAATAAGTAATATTATTACTAGATATGGTTTGCTCACCTTTAGATTGGGTGCTGAATGTTTTAAACTCATAGCCATCATAACGAATTAAACCATTAGGAGTGGCATACCATAAAAATCCATATTTATCTTGTTCTATGGCGTTAACCGTATTTTGATTAAACCCTTCTTTATTAGAAATTCTTTCAAAGTTTTGAGAATAAGCTTGTTGAATCAATACTGTTATTAAAACACAAAGAAAGCATATAATTCTACGCATGTTATATATTTAGTTTGACACAAGAATATACGTATTTTAATTTATTGACTAATAAATTCAAGTAATTTTTTTATCATATCACGACTTCCACAATAAAACGGAGCACGCTCATGAATATGAGTAGGCACAATATCCAATATACTTTGCTTACCATCAGTAGCTATACCATTTGCCTGCTCTGTTAAAAATGCCATGGGATTACATTCGTAAAGTAATCTTAATTTACCATCGGTATTAACAGTACTATTTGGGTATAAATAAATCCCGCCTTTTATCATGTTTCTATGAAAATCGGAAACTAAAGAACCAATATAACGTTGTGAATAAGGTCTATCTGCTTCTATCTGCTGACAGTATTTGATATATTGCTTTACCCCTTCTGGAAAATGACTATAATTACCTTGGTTTACCGAATAAATAGCACCTTGCTCTGGGAATTTCATATCTGGATGCGAAAGGTAAAAAGAACCAATGGCTGGATTAAGCGTAAAGCCATTAACACCATCACCTGTGGTATACACCAACATGGTGGACGTGCCATACACAATATAACCTGCGGCCACTTGGTTTCTGCCTGGTTGTAAAAAGTCTTTTTCTTCTACAGGAGTACCTGGCGGAGTTAAGCGTCTATAAATTGAAAAAATAGTTCCAACAGACACATTCACATCAATATTAGAAGAACCATCCAAAGGATCCATCAATACGACATACCTCCCATTTGATTCTTTATCACGACCTTCAATGGTTATAAATTCATCATTCTCTTCTGAAACTATACCACAAACAATATTTCTATTTTTTAAAGATTGAATAAATGTTTTATTCGCAAATACATCTAATTTTTGTTGATGCTCTCCTTGTACATTAACATCACCTGAATCGCCAAAAAGATCTACTAAACCCGCTTTATTCACCTCATGATTCACCACTTTTGCAGCCAATCGCAATGCGTTTAAAAGACTTGATAGTTCTCCACTAGAAAAGGGAAACGAAGCTTGATTTTTTATAATAAATTCCCCTAAAGTCGTTTTTTGATGACTCATAATAGTTGCTTTAATTTCTTTAGATATATGATTTCATCATCAATGCAGCACCTAAAGCACTTTCATTTTTACAATCAGAAATTTTTATTTCAATATCTGTTTTTAACAGCTTTAAGAAGGCTATAAATATTAGGTTTTTATTAAATCCACCAGAAATATAAATGTCTTTAATTGCTGAATTTTCATCAGAAATTAAATTAATACCTTGAATTACTTTTTTGCTAATTTCAAAAACTAATTGATAATAAGCCGCTTCGTAATCCTTATAATTAGTTAATAAATAAGGATGTGCTTCAAAATCACTATCAATACCTTCTGCTAAAAATACGCGTGCATTTGTATTTATAAGTTCATTACAAAGCCTTTCATTTAGCTCTAATTGTAAATGGGTATCAATATCTACTTTAAAATACGTACTTAAAGCAGCAATATAGACTTCATGGATTTTTCCAAGAAATTGCATAGACGATTTTATCTGCTGTTTCTGTGGAGTCATAAAACACAGACAGTTATTTTTTAACTGGTGTTGTGTTAAGGTTTCCTTGCTAAAAGGATTCATGGCTATAATCCAAGTTCCTGTAGATAATAAAATAAATTCGTTGTCTTTTTCTGTTTCTAATAACGGAATAATAGACGCCGAACTATCATGCAAACCTGTTCCAACGGCTATTTCTTGTCCATTAAATGTGGTGACTATAGCTTCTTTCCCATTTTGTGGTGTCGGTAAATTTAATTTATAATCAGAAATCCATTGATGATATTGCATCGTATCAAAATCCCAGGTTGCTGTATGTGCACCTACAGATGTAAAATCTGCAGTTACTTTTTTGGTAAAAAGATAACTTAGGTATTGTGGGTAATGTAAAATCGTATCTACCTTATTCCAAAATTCTGGTTTTTCTTTTTGTAATTTTAAAATTTGAAGTCCTGTGTTTAACATACCATAAGCCGGAGATGCTGTTTTTCTAGAAAACTCTTCCTGACCTCCATTAGCATCATAAAACTCATGATACGTATCTAAGCTTAACGGCTTTAAATAATTATATAATGGTGTAATCCTATGACCATTTTTATCTAAATAAATAAGACTAGCACCATGCGTAGAAAAGTTAATAGCCTTTATAGCATAGTCGCCTTCAGCTTGTATTCTTTTTATCTCATTTTGAATCCAGTTTTCTATAGATTCGATATCATCACAAGGGTAACCGTCTTCATCAGCAACTTCATCAAATCGGGTTGCATTTCTGTATACGACGTCAAACTCTTCATTAAACAAGAGTATTTTTTTATTTGTTTTCCCTATATCAATTACAGCAATTACATTCACCATCACAGTTCTAAATTAAAAAAAGGGTGTTTGGTTTTAAAGCCAAGCACCCTTTTGAGTTATTCTAATTAGTTTTTAAATCCATATAACGGACCATAATTTTCACAAGCTCTATAATCTGCGCCTTCCAAGCCTTCGCCAAAAGCAGACCATGCACTTGGTCTAAATACGTCGTCTTCACTAACATTATGCATATTCACAGGAATACGTAACATGGCAGCTAACGAAATTAAATCGGCACCAATATGTCCATGAGAAATCGCTCCATGGTTGGCTCCCCATTTTGCCATTACCGTATACACATCTTTAAAGAAACCAGTCCCTGTTGTTCTTGGTACAAACCAAGTTGTTGGCCAAGTTGGGTTTGTTCTTTCATTTAAAATTTCGTGAACATCCTCTGGTAATTCAACACTCCAGCCTTCTACAATTTGTAACACTGGTCCAATCCCTTTTACAAGATTAATTCTACACATAGTTAATGGAATAGTGCCTTTTGTTTTAAACTGTGAAGAGAATCCGCCACCTCTAAAATATTCAGCAATTGCTGCTGGCCATTTGGTGTTATCTAAACATTTTTGAACTTCGTCTTCTGTAATTTCCCAGAATGGTTTCATTGTAGGATTACCATCAGCATCTGTTTGTTGTGCTGTAGCATCTAAGGTTGTAGAACCAGAATTGATTAAATGAATAATTCCGTTCTCTGCAATACCAGTTAATTTCTTACCTGTTACACGTTCTACTGACTCAGGACTCCAGTACGTACGTACATCTGAGAATAATTGCGCTTTGTTGGTTAACAAGTGCCCAAACAACATAGAAATTGCGTTTAAACAATCGTTTTCAGTTGCAAATGTGTACGCTTGACGAATACCATTCCAATCAAAAGATGAATTTAAAATAGATTCCGTAAAATCGGCGTTGGGTTGGTAATCGGTCCACTGACGTTGTCCTTGGAAACCTCCCATAATGGCATTTCTACCTTTAGATTCTTCACCGAAGCCCATTTCTTTTAACTTAGGGTTTCCGTTCATTAAATCTTTACAGATTAATGTCATTTTTACAACCTTTTCCCATTCAGCATCTTTTTCTTCTGCTGTTTTTTGAGCTTCAGGACTGTTATAATCTTTACCTTCTTTACAGTTTGCTTTGGTCCAAGCTAAAGCTTTTTCAAATTCGTCATGGTCATAAATACCTTCATCTATACGTCTTAAAAGCTCTACAGACTCTACAAACTCAGCTCTTACACCTAAGTAATCTTGTAAAAAGTTGACATCTACCATAGAACCTGCAATACCCATAGAACTGTATCCTATAGATAAATACGATTTACCTTTCATTTGAGCCACTGCTAAAGCGCCTTTTGTGAAACGTAATATTTTTTCTGAAACATCTTGAGGAATGGTTTGGTCACCACTATCTTGAACTTCTTTACCATAAATTCCAAACGCTGGTAATCCTTTTTGAGAATAACCTGCTAAGGCTGCTGCTAAATATACAGCTCCTGGTCTTTCTGTGCCATTAAAACCCCAAACTGCTTTAGGTGTTAAAGGATCGGTATCCATAACTTCTGTTCCATAACACCAACATGGTGTTACTGTTAATGATACTTCTACTCCTTTTCTTTTAAATTTATCTGCACAAGCTGCTGCATCTGCAACACCTCCAATAGTGGTATCTGCAATAACAACTTCTACTTTTTCTCCGCTAGGGAAACGTAAATTGTCTTCTATTAGCTTAGCTGCGGCTTTAGCCATGTTCATAGTTTGAACTTCTAAAGACTCTCTAACTCCTAATTCACGTCCATCAATCACCGGACGAATGCCTACTTTTGGTAGTCTACCTATTAATCTACTCATGATTATATTTTTATATTATGTGAATTGCTCTAATTCTGTTAATTGTTCGTTTGAAAGTCCTGCGGGTTTAAAACCTGCCGCCCAACACATCATTAACATCTTAGCTCCTTTATTAGCAACATCTAAAAAGTCCCAAGCTTGCATTACATCTGGCGCTGTAGCTGTTGCTCCATGCTTTTCCCATAAGGATACGTTTCTTGTTTTAAACGCTTCCATAGTTACATCTGCTAAAGCTGCTGTACTAGATAAAGCATAAGGTGTACAGTGAATACCTTTTGGTACAAATACCTTAACCTCAGGACACATCATCCAGATTTGTCTGTTTAATTCTTCTTCATTATCAAACAACTCGTGATGACTCATACAGATTAACTCTAATGGGTGTGTGTGCACAACCGCTAAATTTTCTGGATGATGAATAGAGTTAAATAAATGGATACTTGCATGAGAAATTAACTCACACGTTGGTCCAAAATTTTCACGCTTACCACCCCAAATAACGGAATACGCTGTCGCATCTTCATTGATATATAAGATACAAGACGCTTCTTCAAGCTTATCTACTAAATCTCTCAAATAACAACCTGTACCTGTAATGTAAATTACAAATCCAGCAGCTCCTTTTGGAAATTCAAACGGAACTTCTGTTCCAATACCTTGTACTTCTTCTTTTGTAAAGTAAGAGGTTAAGTTCATTGAAATGTTTCCTGCATTTCGCTCTGCCCATTCACGTTGCCATAAATAACCCGCGACTTCGGATACTTTTTTTAATTCTGCTTCTACCTGTACTGGGAGTTTTATCGTTTTCATTTGTTTATTTTTATTATTTTTATTTGTCAAATGGTGCATCCATATTAATCATAACATTAAGTATTGCGTTTTTAGTTATGGATGGTTCATATCGTTTTAAATAAAATTATTGTAACAAAATTAGACACACATTACTCCTTATTAAATATTCAAAATCTGTATTTTTGTATCTAATTCAAACATTAGTGCTTCATGAAGTTTGTAAAAGAAATTGAATTAGGAGATCCTTCTGCAAATCATCAAAATTTCATTGACCTGAAATTAAAGATGTTATGTTGCCGATATTGGTTGTTAGATTTATGGGACTGTCATGAAATGGTTTTTCCGTTTTGGAGGCTATATTGGAATAAAAACACAGGTGGCCAATTAATTCACCAAGACACTGTTTTTAAAATGGATCCGAATCATATTTATATAATTCCTCCATTTACCTCGTTTTCATCACGCTATACAAAAAATCATATTTATAATGAAGGCATTCATGTTTCAGGGAAACAATTGAACGCTAAACACAATGAAGCCGATTTAGAAAATATGTTTCTCATTCACTTCTTTGCGCATTTTAACCTAGGTGTGCCTTTTGACAGTGTTTTTCCTGGTATTTTAAAAATTGAATTAACCGATTACTTAAAAGACAGATTAAACTATTTAACCGATCGCCTAAAAGTGGAAAACAAAGATTTTAAACTCACTTTTAATTTAAAGTTACAAGCCTTTATTAAAGAAGCACTCACTAATATTGGTCCAGAATTATGGAAAACCATTAATATAGACGAGCGTGTTTTAAAGGTCATCCGTTATATTGAAGTCAATCTTGATAAAAAACTCAGCAATACCCAAATGTCTGCACTGGTAAATATGGCACCAAATTCGTTTGCCAGATTGTTTAAAGAAGAGATGAATGTAACCTTACATCAATTTGTTCAAAACAGAAAAATCGCAAAATCCTGCGAGTTATTTGAGCATACTAATAAATCCATTGAAAATGTCGCATTCAATTTAGGGTTTTCGGACCGCTATCATTTTTCAAGGGTATTTAAATCGGTTACAGGATTAACTCCGGCATCCTACAAATCTGGAAAATACACATAAACTTCTCTTTCCAAATACTTAAGGTCTCTGTCTTAATATATGTGTTTTTAAGCTTATGAGGATTTTGAGCAAGCAATTGACGGATTTGAGAAACGTGCTTTAGTTAATTATATCATTCTTTGTAGAGACCAATACCATTCGGTTGTAGGTCAACAAATTTCTATAACAATTTATGGGGTTTTCAACATTATATGCTGTTTGAATTTTAAACACAGAAACCCTTCAATGTTTAAATTATACATATTATTGATTAATATGGATAAATTCTAAAAACACATTGTTATATATGTTTGTTAACCACATTGGCAAATAAGAATTCGATTTTTTGTTTAATTATAATAAAAACATCGAATTTATTAAACATATCACAACATAAACTAAACGTAAACACTCATGAAAGAATTTAATCAATTTATAAACGGAAAGTTTGTAAAATCTACTTCTTCAGAAGTAACAAAAGTACTTAACCCTTGTACAGAAGAAGTATTGTCAGAGATACCACATGG
>Ga0209344_10003370_pt1 | contig 15942 bp, 17 predicted proteins | sample Cruoilmetagenom6_FD_187293 | JGI IMG/M metagenome (GOLD analysis project Ga0209344, IMG submission 187293) | Oil polluted marine microbial communities from Coal Oil Point, Santa Barbara, California, USA - Santa Barbara Oil Seep Sample 6 (SPAdes)... | ecosystem: Environmental > Aquatic > Marine...
CCAAAATCGCCTTCCATCTTACCGATCACAATTACGAATACACCAGCGATCCCCAGCAAAGATGCAAGGATTGCGTTCTTTCCGATCCGTTCCTTGAGCAGAACGGCAGCCAGATACAAGGCCAGTAATGGAGCGATGAAGGAGAGCGCCACCCCTTCAGCGAGAGGCACGCGCACAAGACCCCAGAAAAACAGAAATGCCATACAGGCGATCAATACACCGCGGATCAGATACAGCCGCATCGCGGCTCGACTCGGCCGTTTCCGCGATCGCCGGAAATAGAATACAGATATCAGAATGACGCCTGCTACATAGCGCCACAATATCGCATTATAGGCACCCATCGTGATCGATAGATCCTTCATCACGGCATCCATCGCGGAAAAGAAGGCGAGGCCCGTCATCACCATTAGCGCGGGCAGCAGAATATTGTGCGATTCGGAACTATACGGCGCAGTCATGCTCGGTCCCATAGCCGGAGCCCCTGCTTGCGGCGAGGCCAGAAATCACACACTCAGTTTTCAAACAGGAGAAGCGCTAAATCGCAAGTTTGGTCACGGAGCAGGATTTGGTCAGTCCCAACCCGCGCTTCATCGCCGGATAGGCGCGCACCATTGCCGCCGCCATGGCCAACTCGATCCGGACCGTCCGGCCATAACGGCTCTCGATTTCATCCCCTAGCGCATCAACATCTGGGCCCTGCCGGGCAATCGCTTCACCAAAGCGAAAAGCCAGCGCTTCGTCGGGCTGCAGATCTCCACCGCCCGACAGCGCGGCATTAAGCGTATCGCGGGACACTCCATCCATCTGACTGCCTTGTGCGGCGGTCAGAGCACATGGCCCACAATCTTCAACAAGCACTGCTCCTATCCGGGCAACAGCGAGCAGACGGGCTGGTGCTGCATGACGATGATTGCTCGCCGGCATGAAGTGCATGAACTTTTCCAGCGCATGGCCCGGCGCCTTGGCGATTTCATGCACATATTGGCTTTCACCGGGGCTCATCCGATCGACGATGTCTAGAAACAGGCTTTTTGGTAGACCGGCCGGTGCGATCCGCTGGCGTAAGAAAAGAATGGCCACGGCGATCAAAACCAGCAGCGGGACGCCAATCGTGCCGGGCGCATCTTTCAAAAAGCGATCGGATGAACAGATCCCGGCCATCAGCTCATAAAGATGCAGCCCGCCATGCGCCATCAGCCAGAGCCCGCCAGCGAGTGCAGCAAGCCAACGCATCCGGATGTTGCGCACTGCATAAAGGAGAATGATTCCGCACCCAATATAGGCAATACCGATATCGGCGATAAAGTGTGTGTTTGCGGGCCCTGTCGCCGGGATGGTGGGTATCGCATAATACCAACCCATCGGATCAAACAGCATGAACGCGCCGTTCGCCAGACTGAAGAGAAGCGCGATCCAGATCAGCGCTTGCGCGATACGGTCGCCAATATCGGATGAGCCAGTCATGAGCAATCTCCCTTGGGACAGCTCTAGCAAAATCCGTAGCTATTCGAAATTATCAAAATGCTCGAAAATTTCTTCCTCTGACCGGCTCGCGGCGTTGCGCCAGGTTGGCGCCGTTTCGGCATTGAGCAATGCTCCCTGAGGCGAGAGAATCAGAACAGTCGGTGTGCCAGTAATCTCCTTTATGCCAAAGCGCCGGGCGATATCGATATTGCGGCCCTCGCCTTCCTGCGGATGCCCCACATCGACATACACAAGCTCATACCGGGCATGGATCATCCGGGCGAAGCGCGGCGTGCTCAGCCAGCCTGCAAGGCCGCGGCTGTCGTGACACCAATTCGCGCCCATCACGAGAAGGACGCGCGTATCACGTTCCACGGCTCTGGTGAGCGCAGCATCAACATCGGCCATGGCTGCGCGATCATCTTCGTAGAGCCGCGCCTCCGGGTGATCGGGCGGCGCGTGTCTGGCCGTCGGAGTCGGCGTGCAAGCAGTAAGGACAAAGGCCAGAAAAATGCTCGCCGTGACACCTAATCGCATGGCTATTCTGCCGCCTGTTGCTGCACTTCCTGCGCAATCAGCTTGGGCAGGTTGGCAATCGCAGCTTGGGCGCTATCTCCGAATTGTTTGAGAAGAGCCTGCTTTTCCGCATCATCGGGCGCAATGGACGCGATCGTCTCGCCAAAGCCATCCAGCCGCGCGTTGATCATCCATTCCTGTATTTTCGGCTGCTGCGACCATTGGAACTGGTTCATCATATTGACGAGGTTAGCCCGGGCGTAAGTGTCGATCCCGTCCGGCAGCGGCACCGGCTGACCAAGGCTGTTCTTCGTCGCGTCATCCTCATAATTCGCTTCGACAAAGGCGGTGAGCGCAGCGCTGAATGCGGGTTGCGGTACGCGGATCATCTGGAGAGTAATCAGATCGCCCTGGAATTGCGGAACGACTGGGCGCCGCTCAACGGCCGTCGCTGTGCAATCGATATAGAGCGCATCACCCGCCGTCGCGACCTCGGCGGTTTCGAAGGTCATCTTGCCCGGTTCAATCCGGCGGACATGCCCCATCCGCACGACATCGTGAATATTACGCAATATATCGACTTCGCCCTGTGAGATTGTCGGATAATGGAACATGCTGGGCTTGGTTTCCGGGTCAAGCCGCAACATGAAGTCAGCCGCTTCCAGGCGATCAAACAGATCTTCCGGCGTCTCCGCTTCGGCAAGGGCGCGCATCAAGATGACCTGACCGCCGATAGTCTCATCGAAGAATTCGATACCCGGTTGGACTCTGCCGCGATTGAGCATCCATGTATCGCGCGGCCGGACCCAGGTGATACTATCGGGTTCGACGCCCGCTTGTTGCAACCAGACGCCAACATCCATCGCGGTTTTGCCGGCTCCCAGAATAACGAACTGGGACGGGGTTGATTCTGGCGTTTGCCAGAGCTGCGGCAGGGCATTGGGCGGCACCATGCGGGTGTCTTCTTCGACGTCAAACTTCGGTTTGTGGGTCGAAGGTACCGAGGTGCCATAATAGGTGGCATCCACCGTTTTTCTGCGGATTTTGATCTGGCTTTCCTTGCCTGAAAGGATCGAAACGAAGCGGCCATCACCCAGATAATCAGACATCGGATGATAATCGACACGCCCGCTGGGCAGGAACCGCCGAGCCATCACATTATCATAATAGGCGGCAACTTCAGCGCCTGTCGCAAGGCTGTAATAGCCCTTGTTGAGGCCAATTTCGTCCTTCTCCGGGGCGCCCAAGGGCGTCGAGTTGACCCCATAAAAGGCGGAAGGTTGATGCAGCGCCACAAAGGGATAGGCATCGTTCCAATGGCCACCCGGTTTCGCATGCCGATCAACAAAAGTGATATGCGCATCGGTTTCATCGAGCAGCGTATCGGCAAAGGCCATGCCGACCGCACCCGCGCCAATAATCAGATAATCGGTTTCAAATTCAGCCATTTCACACCCCTACTGATGGCCAGAACGGGCCGACTATTCCGCGGCTTCAGCTGTCTCCGCATCTGCAGCTTCGATTTCGGCCGCTTTGGCTTCCACCAGCGAAACGATATGCTCGATCATATCATCATTCTGGACGTGATGATCGGTGATGCCGGAGAGATAGACCATATGTTTGCCGGCCCCGCCGCCGGTAATCCCGATATCGGTCTCTCGCGCTTCGCCTGGCCCGTTCACAACGCATCCGAGAACCGAAAGCGAGAGGGGGGTGTGGATATGCTGGAGGCGCTCCTCAAGCGTCTGGACGGTGCGTATAACGTCAAACCCCTGCCGCGCGCAGCTTGGGCAGGAGACGACGCGGACGCCGCGTGTGCGGATGCCCAGCGTCTTGAGGATTTCATAGCCAACCCGTACTTCTTCTTCCGGCTCCGCCGAAAGTGAAACCCGGATCGTATCGCCAATCCCGAACCAGAGCAGTGAGCCGATGCCGATCGCACTTTTCACCGTGCCGCCGATCAAGCCGCCCGCTTCGGTAATTCCGAGATGCAGCGGACAATCGACCGCTTCGGCCAGCTGCTGATACGCCGCGACCGCGAGAAAATGATCAGACGCTTTCACCGCGACTTTGAACTCGTGAAAATCATGGTCCTGCAGAATTTTGATATGATCGAGCGCGCTTTCGACCAGCGCCTCTGGGCAGGGTTCGCCGTATTTTTCGAGCAGATCTTTTTCGAGGCTGCCGCCATTGACGCCGATGCGGATCGCGCAGCCATTGGCCTTGGCCGCCGCAATCACCTCTTTGACGCGCTCTTCACTGCCGATATTGCCGGGATTGATCCGCAGGCAAGCCACGCCCGCGTCCGCTGCTTCCAGCGCGCGCTTATAGTGGAAATGAATATCGGCAACGATCGGCACTTTGGCCGCACGAACAATTTGCTTCATCGAAGCCGTGGACTCAACATCCGGGCAGGAAACGCGGACGATATCAACACCCGCCTCTTCACACCTTCGGATCTGATCGATCGTCGCCTTGGCGTCAGACGTCGGCGTGTTGGTCATCGTTTGCACAGTGATCGGCGCATCACCGCCGACCGGCACATTGCCGACCATAATCTGGCGCGATTGACGCCGTGCAATATCTCTCCAGGGGCGTAATGACATGGCCGCGATATAGGCGCTGGAGATTACAAGGGAAAGCCAGTCTGTATTGGCGCTACAATGTCCGGGTCATGCACATGCTGAACGTGTCTTCGCGATAATCGGCGAAAGGCGGGCAATGTTCGAACCCATGTTTGCGATAAAGCGCATGGGCCGCCGCAAAAGGTGCCGGTTTGCCGGTCTCCAGGCTCAACCTGTGATAGCCGCGCCTACGCCCCTCCGCGATCAAATGCAGCAATATCGCCTCACCGACACCGCGCCGCAAAAACGCGGGTGCCGTGCGCATCGACTTTAGCTCGCCATGCGCGGCATCGAGCTCTTTGAGCGCTCCGCACCCGACCAAAGCCTCGCCATCCCAAAGCGACCAGAAAGTGACATCCGGCGCGCGCAGACGGTTTATCGGCATGGCATGGACGCTGCCAGGCGGCGAGTGACGGATCGCTTCGGCAATGTGGAATTCGAGGAGTGCCGCGATTTCCGATCCGGAAAGATCATCCTCGCGAATCGCATAGTCGTTCATGAGAGAAGCAATAGCCTGCCTTCTCGGCAATGCTCAATCTTCTGGGGAAAGCAGGCGGGAATTGGTATAAATAGCTTTATTATCAATGCCTTACCAGTATTTACCTTCTTTACACCTTACCGAGACGAGCTGAATCAGAGTAGATGTTTGTGCCTAATGGCCGTGCCAGAGCCTAATTGTGGACTCGGTAGAAGAAGGTTCTGCTATGCGCTTCTCCAGATATCTCAATGAGACTATTGCTGTAGTCAGGGAACTGCTGGTTTCGCGCAGCGCCTTTACGGCGGCTCTGCTGATTTTGCCTTATGCAGGGGTGCTCATCGGGCTGGATGTGGCGGGCCATTATGGCGCGATTACCCATGCCGATCTTCCGGTGCAGTTCAATCTTGCCTCTGATGGAGGTTTTGGCGAATGGCTCGAATATTCATTGACGGCCAGTGTCGCCATCATGCTGATCCTGATTTGGCGCAGCGATCGGGACTGGACCTATCTCGCCAACGCCCTGTTGTTCCTTTGGCTAACGCTGGATAACAGCGCTGAGATTCATGAGCAGACCGGTCAATGGCTTGCCCCAATTCTGGATGCCATCCCGGGACTCCCGATTGCTGGACAGGATATCGGCGAGGCATTTCTGTTCCTGCTCATAGGTGTGGTCTGGCTTGCCGGATTGGGCCTGAGTCTCAAAAATGCACAGATACGGCCTGCTCTATACTCTCTGCTTCTGGCGTGCTGCATTGCGATGGCTGCGATATTCGGTGTGATTGTCGATATCCTAGTTGCTGCGGGCACATACACACCGGCCCAGCTGGAGATCGTTACCTTTATAGAGGATGGCGGCGAGTTCGCGATGATATGCATCAGCTTCATCGTCATGGTCGCAATCTTCGATACCGAGCGCAAACACCAGGCGGCCAATCCCAGGAGCCAGCCCATAGGCAATCGACATTCCGCTCTGATACAATCGCCCCTATATCACAGCGCTCGACAATTGTGATCACCCCTGCATTGGATTTGGGAAGCACCGGTTGCTAAGCCCGCTTGATGAGCTGGGAAAAAAACATCGAGGAATTGCGCCGCCGCGAAGCACTGGCAGAGAATATGGGCGGCGAGGAGAAAGTCGCGCGGCAACATGGCCGCGGTAAGCTCGATGCACGCGAACGGCTGAAACGCCTCGTCGATCAAGACAGTTTTCGCGAGATCGGCAAGATTGCCGGACGCGGCACCTATGACGAGAATGGCGATCTGGCGGACTTCGCCGCCTCCAATTTCATATTTGGCCGCGCGAATATCGGCGCCCGTCCGGTCGTGGCTTCGGCAGACGATTTCACGGTGCGCGGCGGGGCCGCCGATGCGGCGCTCCACCGCAAGTTCGTGCAATGCGAGGCGATGGCCCATGAGATGGGCCTGCCGCTGATCCGCATGATCGACGGCACGGGCGGCGGCGGGTCCGTCAAGACGCTGGAAACCATGGGCTATACCTATGTACCGATGGTGCCGGGCTGGGAGCATATTGTCCGCAATCTCGATACTGTGCCCGTCGTGGCGCTGGCGCTTGGTCCAACGGCCGGCCTCGGCGCGGCGCGCATCGTCGCCAGCCATTATTCGGTCATGGTGCGCGGTCTCTCACAACTCTTCGCAGCTGGGCCAGCCGTCGCGGCGGCGATTGGCGATGATCTCTCCAAGGAAGAATTGGGCGGCAGCGATATCCATACCCGCAATGGTGTGGTCGATGATGAAGTCGCTAACGAAGACGAAGCCTTTGCAGCGGCACGGCGCTTCCTCTCCTATCTGCCGCCATCCGTCGGCAAGCTGGCCGATCGGACTGCCAATGATGACCCGATCGACCGGCGCGAAGAAGAATTGCTCTCCATTGTGCCGCATGAGGCCAAGCAGGTTTATTCCATGCGGCGAGTGATGGACGCGGTATTCGACCGGGGCAGCGTGTTTGAAATGGGGCGCCGCTGGGGGCAAGCCGCGATTACCGCCTTTGCCCGGCTTGATGGCTGGCCAGTTGCCGTACTCGCCAGCGATCCGAGCTTTCTCGGCGGAAGTTGGGAAGCCAAGACATCCGAAAAAGCCGAGCGTTTCGTCAAACTGGCCGAGCAGTTCCGCCTGCCCGTCGTCGATCTGGTCGACAATCCCGGCTTCATGATTGGCGGCGAGGCGGAGCGCGCGGGCACGATCCGCTACGGCGTCAACGCGATGAACGCGATCTACAAAGCCACCGTTCCCTGGGCGAGTGTCATCATCCGCCGAGCCTATGGCATCGCGGGCTCCGCCATGTCGAATGCCGAACGGTTTCAGTATCGCTTTGCCTGGCCGAGCGGCGACTGGGGCTCACTGCCCATCGAAGGCGGGATCGAGGTCGCTTATAAATCTGAAATCGAAGCGAGCGATGATCCTGCCGCCACGCTCGAGGAAATCCGTGAGCGGTTGAATAAGGTCCGTTCTCCCTTCCGCACCGCTGAGCATTTCGGGGTGGAGGACATCATCGACCCCCGCGACACCCGTCCCTTATTGTGTGAATTTGCAGATCTTGCCTGGCGCAAACTCAGTTAGGCGAAGACCAGCTTTCTTATGGAGAACCAGAATGCGTCTCAAACATTTATTGGTAATCGGGGCTTTGGTGATGTCCTGTCAGGCATCGGCGCAGCCCGCCGTTGAAGGGCGCTGGACGCTGGTCATTCATGGCGGGGCAGGCACCATAGAACGCGACCGAATTACGGCTGAGCAGGACAGCACGGTTCGCGCAGCACTCAGCCATGCACTTGAAACGGGCAGTACCATTTTGCGCGACGGCGGGACTTCGATGGATGCCATTGAGGCCGTCATACGCGAACTGGAAGATGCCCCGCAGTTCAATGCCGGGCGCGGGGCGGTTTTAACCTATGACGGCACGATCGAGCATGACGCATCGATCATGGATGGCTCTACACGGTCGGCTGGTGCGATCACCGGCACTTCGCGCACGCGCCATCCGGTAACGCTAGCGCGGCGTGTGATGACCGAATCGCCGCATGTTTTTCTGCGGGGAAGCGGCGCGGACGCCTTTTCGATCACAAAGGGGCTGGAGCAGGTTGAGAATAGTTGGTTCGAGACCGACCGGCGGCGTCGCCAGCTTGAAGAGCTGTTGGCTGGCGAAGCCGAGGGGCTGAGCGCTTATGATGTCGATATGAAATACGGCACGGTTGGCGCGGTGGCCGTCGATATGAACGGCGATGTCGCCGCTGCAACCTCAACCGGAGGCATGACGGGAAAACGCTGGGGCCGGATCGGGGACTCACCTGTTATCGGCGCGGGCACCTATGCGGATAATCGTGGATGTGCGGTTTCCGCGACAGGCTCCGGCGAATATTTCATCCGGGTTGGCGTGGCGCACGAAATTTGCGCACAGATACGTTTTCGCTTTCAGCAAGACCTTGCCGCCGCGCGGGCCTCCGTACCCCTGGATGCGGAGGGCAATCCAGAATATTATGTCCATGCCAGCGAGTTCGGACTGGGCGCGGACGAAGTGCAGGAGATTGCGGACAGCGTAATCGCCGAAATGGCGGCACTTGGCGGATCGGGCGGCGTCATCGTAACCACGCCCTGGGGCACCGGCACCTATTCATTCAACACGCCGGGCATGTATCGCGGTATGGCATCAACCGAAGGCGGGGCCAGCGTCGCGATTTACGGCGACGAATAGAAAAGGCCGGGAAACGAGATTCCCGGCCCTTCATACCCAATCTACAGCAATTTGCTCTCTACATTGGCACTACGGTTACCGCGCGCCGGTTTTGCGCCCAGCTGGCAGCATCCGAACCAAGCGCGATTGGCCGTTCCTTGCCATAGCTGATGACTGTCATCCGGGAGGCGCTGACGCCGCGTGCAGCAAGATAGTTGGATGCCGCATTGGCACGGCGCTCACCAAGCGCGAGATTATATTCGCGAGTTCCGCGTTCATCACAATGGCCCTCAATCGTGACACGCACGCCCGGATTGACAGCCAGCCATGCCGCCTGCGTATCGAGGATCGCGCGATCCTCCGGATCAATGTCATAGGAATCGGTTTCGAAGAAAATCGTATCACTCGCCGCCTGAGCCAGGAAATCAGCACGGCTGCCCGGCAAAGGACCAGTCGGCCCGGTCGGTGTCGTATCAGGCATGGTCGAGCCGATCGGCGGCGGCGGCAGATCATCTGGCGCGCTTCGTGAACATGCGCCAAGCGCAAGTGCCGAACCGGCGGTCAGGAAAATAGCGGTTCTGGAAAACTGAGACATATATTCAATCCTCTTTATCTTGCGACGCGGCCCCGCCTTATGCCGCCAATTAACGCGCGGGAGTCAAGTAAGTTGCAGTATTTAATCCAGCAGCGGTGACCATGATGGATCCGAAGCGCCGACCGGCGTGGGGAGCCTGCGTACCATTCGCCCGGTCACATCGACCGACCAAAGGCTGGGCAGGCTGTTACCGCGCGGTGTGCGGAAGAAATGGATGACGCGGCCATTTGGAGCCCAGCTTGGGCCTTCATCCTGCCAGCTGTTGGTGAGGATGCGCTCACCCGAACCATCGGGCCGCATCACACCAATACGAAAGCCGCCGCCGAGCCGGGTAAAGGCCACAAGATTACCGCGTGGACTCCATTCCGGCGTGGCATAACGCCCACCGCCAAAGCTGATCCGCCTCTGGTTCGACCCATCGGCATTCATCACATAAAGCTGCTGCCCGCCCGAACGATCACTCTCAAACACGATGCGCCGGCCATCAGGCGAATAGCTGCCGCTGGTATCGATGCCGGGCGTGTTGGTGAGCCGCTCCGGTCGGCCGCCAGAAACCGAGACGCGGTAGATGTCGCTGTTCCCGTTCACCGCCATTGAAAAAACGACATAGCGGCTGTCCGGCGAATATCGCGGCGCAAAGGTCATATAGGGTGCGTCGACGAGTAAGCGCTGGCGGCCGCTATCCACGTCATAAATATAGACGCGCGGCTCATCATTGAGATAGCTCATATAGACGATCGTCCGACCATCCGGCGCATAACGCGGGGTCAACACGATCGACTGGCCATTGGTCAGGAAGCGGTGATTGGCACCGTCCGTATCCATCACGGCAATGCGGCGAACCCGGTTATCCTTAGGACCGCTTTCGGCAACATAGACGATCCGGCTGTCAAAATATGCGCCCTCGCCGGTAAGCCGGGCATAGACCATATCCGCGCAGCGATGCGCCGCGCGCCGCCAATCGGCATAATCGACTTCATAGCCCGCGCGTTCCAGAGGGGCCTGTGAGAACACGTCGTAAAGGTAGCATCCGACCGTGAGCCGCCCATTGCTGCCCGCCTGAACATAGCCCTGAACGAGGTTTTGCGCGCCGACCTGATTCCAGGCCGGATATTCAGGCGCAGTCACCTGCGGCATATCAACATCGCGCAAAAATTGGCGAGCGACCGGATTGAAGAAGCCGGAGTTGCGCAGATCTTCTTCGATCACGCGCGCAACCTGACGGCCCAAATCTTCTGTGCCGCCTGCTGGCGTGCCGACCGAACGGGGAGTTGGCATGTCTGGAACGGCGATCGATGTCGGGTTTGAGATACCGCCAACGACATCGCCCTCAATCGGACCAGAGGCGCCCTCGTCTTGCGCGACCGCCGCACTGCCAAGCGCAGCAAGGCAAAGCCAGAGGGCGAGCCCGCGAAAAGCCGAAAGGGGTGGAATTCGGAAAGCCATGATAGTCATGCTCCTCAGGTCAATTGCGCCGGGATGAAATTCAGGACGACATCGCTCCAGCCGTTGTCATAGAGCGCGTCGGGTAAAGGCGGCATCGGACAGCGTGGATTGAGAACAGCGCTCTGGGCCGCCTCCACCATCTGCCGCTGATATTCGCGGTTCGAACCACTAACGCCGCGCGCGCCCATCACCGTCACTTGGTTGCGGCTCAGCGAACCATCGCGCGATGGCTGTATCCGCAATCGCACAACAATGTCTTCCGCCGCCGTACCGCTCAGCGATCCGAGATTATAACAAGGGCGCACGGCATTCACGATGCGGCTGATCAAGTTGGATCGATCCGATGCGCTCACGGTCGCCTGAGACGCTGATGTACCGGTATCGTTCGTCGAGCCGATACCTTCGGTGATTCCCGATATGCGGGAGGAGCGGCGCTGAGCCGGTTCGCGCCGTTCGGGCCTAGCCTCGCGCCTTGGTGTCGGTTCAGGGCGGCGCTCGGTCGTTCGCTGCGGCGCAGGCGTTGGGGTAACACGAGGTTGCGGCAAAGGCTCGATTTCAGGCAGCTGCATCGCGTCGAGATCATCCTCAGCCGCGCGTTCTTCAGACGCCGGGGCTGGCCGGTCCATTGCCGTGGCAAACTCCCCAATATCATCGGACAGCGTAACCGCCACCGACTCTCGCCGGGGAACATTGTCACGCGGGATCAAGGTATAAGACAGGATCGCGAACAGCCCGACATGGCCAATCACGGCCACACCAAGACTGATACGCTCTGCCCGCTCCACTAGATCGGCTCCACTTCGGATGGGCCGAGCAGCGCGTCATCATTGTCCGCAGCAGGTGTTTCTTCAGCGTCGTCATCAACGGGATTACTTGGCCCGCCTTCGCCGGGCGATGTGGTCAGCAAGGATATGCGGTTGAGGCCGGCCCGGTTGAGCTCTCCCATCACCACCATGACGCGGCCATAGTCGAGCCGTGTATCGGCGCGCAAAAACACGGCATGACCTTCCGGCCCGGCGGGTTGGGCAGCGATGGCGCCAAAGGTTGAGGCAAGCTCAACATCGGTAATCGCGATATCGTCGACAAAGATCTGCCCGGCATCGTCAATCGCCACCTGAGTCGGTTCGCTTTCCTGATCAAGCGCGCCCGCATTGCTCTCCGGCAGTTGCACCGGCACGCCGGACGCGAGTAGCGGCGCCGTCACCATGAAGATGATCAGCAACACGAGCATCACATCCACGAAAGGCGTGACGTTGATCTCAGCCATCGGCGCCCGGCGGCCGCGCATCGATTGGGAAGGCAGATGCATAGCCATGGCCTAGCGCTCCGCCTCCAGCTCGTGGCTGAGCGTTGCATGCAGGCCGTCAGCATAGCGCGTCAGCCTTGCCTCTAGTCGGTTAAGTCCGTGTGTCAGCCGGTTATAGGCGATGACCGCAGGGATGGCCGCAAAAAGGCCAAGCGCGGTTGCAAACAGGGCTTCGGCAATACCCGGAGCGACAACATCAAGGCTTGTCGAGGCCTGCCCGGCAATATCGGTGAAAGCGCGCATGATGCCCCACACTGTCCCAAACAGTCCCACAAAGGGTGCAACCGAGCCGACCGTCGCCAAAATGTTCAGCCGGTCGGTGAGTTTATCCATCTCAGAGGCAACCGCCGCGCCCATCGCTGTCGCGAGCCGCTGACGCGTGCCGGGCCGATCAATCGTGCCGTTTTTCGTGGAGCGTCGCCACTCGCTAAGGCCCGCGCTGAACACCTTGGCCGCAGGGGCTTCTTCGCCGCCGCGCGCATCGTAAAACCGGTCAATATCGTCTGCACGCCAGAAATCGCGCTCAAATCGCTCGCTCTTCTTGCGCATTGAGCCGATCCTGCGCCCATGGCTAACAATGATCGCCCATGTCCAGATGCTGGCTAGTAACAGCCCGACCATCACGATTTTCACCACGATATCGGCCTGTAGGAACAGCGTCATCGGGTTCATCAGCGATTCGCTCGCACCGAATTCCAATCCTCCCATAGCGTCTATTATTCTCCTGTTTCCAAACGCTTGAACGTATCAATCCACTCACGTGGCTGTCGAATCGGCCGCCCCGTTAGCGCGACCAATGCTGCCGTCACCTCGGCTTCGGTCAATATTTCGCTTCCGCGCATGACTCGCTGATGAATGGAACAGCTTGCGGCGCGAACACCGATAACATGACTGATCACGATCAGATCGTCATCCAGTTTCGCGGGCAGCCGGTATTTGATCGCCAGATCGACGACCGCATAGGCCCCGCCGCCAGCTTCCATCCGCCCGCGCTGATCGATACCGGATACCCGCAGCATATCTGAACGGGCGCGCTCCATATAGCGCAAGTAATTGGCATGATAGACGATTCCGGAAAGATCGGTGTCTTCGAAATAGACGCGAACGGGGAAGCGGTGTTGCTTGCCGTCAAAATAGCCGGATACCGGCCTGTCGCGTGTATCGTTATTCATGCCTCTAGCCTTAGCCGGGCCGGAGTCGCCGTCAAAGTGTGGATTTTCGGGTGATCGCGGTGGCGCAACCGGTGAGCGCGCTAATCGAACAATCCGTCTTCTGCGGACTTGGGCGGGTTCAACCCGAGATGCTTCCAACCCCTGCTATTCAGGATCCGCCCACGCCCCGTGCGCGCCACCAGGCCAAGCTGAATGAGATAGGGCTCGATCACTTCCTCAATGGTGTCGCGCGGTTCTGACAGGCCCGCCGCGAGCGTTTCCACACCCACCGGGCCGCCCCGGTAGATATCGGCGATCATCATCAGATAGCGCCGGTCCATCATGTCGAGCCCAAGTGCATCAACCTCCAGCCGGTTGAGTGCGGCATCGGCGGACTTGGCATCGACCTCATGCACACCGTCAACATTGGCGAAATCACGGACCCGGCGCAGGAGACGGCCAGCGATACGCGGCGTGCCCCGGGCGCGGGCGGCTATCTCGCGCGCGCCATCTTCGGTTATTCCAAGGCCCAGCATCCCAGCAGCGCGGCTGACGACAAGTTCCAGCTCTTCGACACTGTAAAAGGTCAGGCGAACGGGGATGCCGAAACGGTCGCGTAAAGGCGTGGTGATCAACCCCTGCCGCGTCGTCGCACCGACCAAAGTAAATTGCGGCAGATCGATCCGCACAGACCGCGCAGATGGGCCTTCGCCGATAATCAGATCGAGCGCACGATCTTCCAACGCCGGATAGAGAATTTCCTCGACCGCTGGCGCGAGCCGGTGGATCTCGTCGATAAACAGGACATCGCCGTCCTCAAGGTTGGTGAGCAGCGCGGCGAGATCGCCCGCCTTGGCGATCACCGGGCCAGACGTCGCTCGAAAGCCCACCCCAAGCTCACGCGCCACGATCTGCGCCAAGGTCGTCTTGCCGAGCCCCGGAGGCCCGAACAGCATAACATGATCGAGCGCATCCTCTCGGCTCTTCGCGGCTTCAATAAACACGCGCAGATTATCACAGGCCGCCTTCTGCCCGATAAATTCGGCCAGCGTTTTCGGCCGCAGCGCCGCATCGACATCCTCGGGTTTGCGCTCGGGAGAGATATGGCGGTCAGTGTCAGTCATGATTCTAGAGACAATCTCCATAGGTTCCGCATCCGATATTGTACCAAATGAAGAAAGACGTGGGGATCGTCAAAACCAAATAGAGAGAACCAAAAAGCAATTTCCGCCCGATCCGTTCTGCCAGCCCAACCATTATCGCGGTTCCCAGACCCAAGACAAAAATCCAAATTATCCCAGTCCAGTTACCCCCGGACAATGTCCTCCCACCAAATATTGTCGCTGCGATACCCGTAATCGCGAGCGTGCCAAGCCAGATCAATAATAGCCAAATTTCGATTCTTATCGACTTCAAAAACCGCCTAGACTTCACTTAGCCGCCTTCTTAAGCGCCGTCCGCACCAATGCATCCAATCCGGCGTCCGCGCCCAATTCACCCTGCGCCGCCGCCACAGCGGCACTTGCTTCCGCAGGCTTGAAACCGAGGTTGAGCAAAGCCGACACCGCATCCGACGATGCCCCGCCGGCTACCGGAGCAACGCCGCCAGCCGCAATCGCGATCCCGCCAACCTTGTCCTTCAACTCATTGACGATCCGCGAGGCGAGCTTTGGCCCGACACCCGGCGCGCGCGCGACCATGGCCGCATCGCCTGCCGCAATCGCGGTTTGCAATTCCGCTGTCTCCAGCGTCGAGAGCAGTGCCAGCGCGACTTTGCTGCCGACACCCTGCACACTGCCAAGCAGGCGGAACCAGTCGCGCTCACTGGCGCTGGCAAAGCCGATCAACCGGATAAAATCATCGCCGACCAGCATCTCGGTATGGATTGTCACATCGCCGCCGACCGGGCCCAGCGCGTCCAGTGTCCGCGAAGAGGCTGCAACCAGATACCCCACGCCCTGCACATCGATCACGGCGTGATCGGCGGCGGTAGCCTCCAATATCCCTTTGAGTTTCGCAATCATGCGGCACGCTCCACAGCCTTGGCGCTAGCCCGGTTATGGGCATGAGTGATGGCAACGGCCAGCGCATCGGCCGCATCGGCCCCGGCAATCTTCACGCCCGGCAGCAGCACAGACACCATCGCATGGATCTGCGCCTTGTCCGCCCCGCCCGTTCCAACAATCGCCTTTTTTACGAACCGCGCCGCATATTCACCGACCGGCAAACCGGCATCAGCGAGTACAAGCATCAGCGCGCCGCGCGCCTGCCCCAGCTTCAAAGTCGATTGCGCATTGGTATTGACGAAGACTTCCTCGATACCGGCATCTTCCGGGCTATATTCGGCGAGCACGGCGCGGACGCCCTCTGCCAAAGTCACCAGCCGCTCGGCCATCGGTGTTTTCGCATCCGTCCTGATCTGGCCATTGGCGATATGCGACAGGCGGTTGCCCTGCGCCGCGATAACGCCCCAGCCGGTGCAGCCCAGCCCCGGGTCGAGGCCGATCAGTTTCAGGACAGCTTCTCCATGATCTCGTCCGGCACGTCATAATTGCCCCAGACGGTCTGCACGTCATCATTTTCGTCAAGTGCGTCGACGAGGTTAAGCAAAGTCTGTGCATCTTTCTCGTCCAGCGTCACCTCGATATTCGGCCGCCAGGCGAGCTTTGCGCCG
>Ga0209344_10003373_pt1 | contig 15937 bp, 17 predicted proteins | sample Cruoilmetagenom6_FD_187293 | JGI IMG/M metagenome (GOLD analysis project Ga0209344, IMG submission 187293) | Oil polluted marine microbial communities from Coal Oil Point, Santa Barbara, California, USA - Santa Barbara Oil Seep Sample 6 (SPAdes)... | ecosystem: Environmental > Aquatic > Marine...
GACATTTATTGAACGAGAGTTTAACTTGAATTTATCTAAAGATTTAAATCTTTCAGAACCAAAACTGGTAGAAGCATTTTTTATAATCAACGAAAACGGAAATTTAACTGGCATGAAAGTGAGAAATTCAGAAGTAACCGTTCAGGCAGAAATCTTAAGAGTGCTTAGAAAAATGCCTGTAATGAAACCTGCTACTAACAACGGTAAAAGTGTTTCTGTATTATGTTCTATCATAGTAAAATATGGAAATAATGTAGAAGTTGATGTTGTTTATATTCCTGAAAGACCTGATTAAACTTTAATACTAACTAAAAAAGCCAATTGCCAACAACGGTGTTGTATAACGTTTTTTGTTCCAATACTTTATGCCTATTCGCTTTTGACTTTCCAAAGTTTCACCGTCTTATCTTTACTAGGTGTAGCTACTAATTTTCCATCAGTGCTCACATCCATTCCTAAACCAATATCATCTGTATGAGCTGAAATTGTTTGCAAGACTTCTTCCTTTTCAATATCCCAAAGTGTTGCAACTATAGGTTTTGTGTAACCCGTAAATCCAAAATGATACTCTAATAATTCTCCTAGCATTTTTTTATCTGTTCCACCAGCTAAAACCATATCATTTCCAATAAAAATAACAGAATGATGAGCTTCGTTTTCTCCCTGCAAAGTATGTAATAATTCCCATGTTTTGGTATCCCATATTTTAACGGTTTTATCGTCTCCTGCACTTGCTAATAAGTTTCCGTTTGGACTAAAGTCCATTGCTAAAGGAACCATAGAATGGCCCAGAATAGTTTTTATCAATTTACCTGTTTCCATGCTATAAATTCTTATGGCATCATCACTGCCAGAAGCCGCTAAATAGTTTCCTGAAGGATTAAAAACGACTTCCCAAATATTGTGAGTTGCTTCTTTAAATTCATACTTTATTTTTCCTGAATTCACATTCCATACAATTACTTTATCATCATCACTTCCTCCTGCAATTAATTCACCATTTGGACTAAAGTTTACAGACCAAATGACACCTTCATTTCCTTCTAATACATTCAAAAGTTCTCCAGTATTCACATCCCAAAGTCTTACTTTTCCATCATAAGCGCCAGTTGCAACCAATGTTCCGTTTGGACTAAAATCTACAGAGGGTGATCCTGTTTCATGAGGTAAATTATGTGCAATTTCGCCTGTAACTCTATTCCAAATTTTAGTATTCTGGTCTATACCACCACTTACCATCAGTGTGTCGTTTGGTGCAAACTTAACCTCCCAAACATCACCTGAATGACCTTTAAATGTTTCTTTTAATTCAAGATAGTTGCCTTCAACTAACTTTGGTTGATTGAATAATTGTGAATACACAAAATATGCAATACCAATTACGAAAAACAATACTATGATTCTTCTCTTTTTCATTTTATTATAAGCTTTCTAATTTTTCAATCATCTTTTTTGCCGATTCAGAATTAGGATCTAATTCTAATGCTTTTCTATAAGCTTTTAATGCATTTTCTTTATCACGTTTATGGAAATAAGCTTCTCCTAAACTGTCCCATGAATTAGCATCCTCTGGAAATAATTTTGTGTTCTCTTGAAATACAATAATAGCTTCATTAATCGATTTATCTTGTAGAAATTCATAACCAATACTATTGAATACATTTCCTTTATTTCTGGTAACCGTTTTATGAATAGCGTCTATGTATGCTTGAACAAAAGCGTCTTTTTCATTGGTTTCAATTGTTGGTTTAACTCCTTTTCCTTCCCAATTTGTATTTGTTATAGGATGTGTAGCTTCGATGTAAGGAATAGAAATACTAAAGTTTTCATCTAAATTGAATCCCTTGGTTCTATTTGCTCCTCCTTTGGTAACTTCTCCAACAATGACAGCTTTGTCTAAATGTTTTAAACCATACGCAAAAGCTTCAGCAGCAGAAAATGTGTTTTTACTTGTTAAAATGTACAAAGGTGTATTGGTCAATCTTTTTCCTTCAATAGTTTCGAAGGTGAATAATTGTGTTTTAGAGTCTGTTTTGCGCTCGTAGAAATTACTTAATAATACAGGTTTTGCATCTGTAAAATAACTGGATAATAATTGCATCATGCTCGGAACTCCACCGCCATTTTCTCTTAAATCTATGATAATTGCATTTGTATTGCTTAAAAAATTCATGGCTGAAGTTGCTGTAGCTTTTGCATAAGTAGTATCTGCAAACATGCGTAAATTTAAATAACCAATATTTCCGCTTAAGACTTTAACTTCTGTAAAACCAAAATTGATTTCTGCCATTTTCATTGTCATCATTTTTTCTCTTTTGATTTTCATTTCCTCTGTCATAATACGTTTGCTTTGTGCAATTTTTTTCGGTTCGTATTTTAGTTTTAAATGCAAATCATGACTCACATTTTGCACATCTTGCGTTACTATTTCTGCAAATTCATCTGGGTTTGTAACAGTCTTGTATTTGTTTGACTTAATATTAGATTTTAATACAGAGGTCATTTCTTTAGCAACATCTAAATTGATGTATGTTTCTAATAAATTCTCTGAAATCAGTTCTACAATTTCTACTTTTTCTTTATCATTGATTTTTGTGTTCTGCCCAGTTAGACTGCTTACTGAGATAAATACAAAAAGTAATGTGATCATTTGAATTTTCATTTTAATTGATTTTAAATTTCATGCAAACCTATGGTCAATCGTTAATCTTTAAAACAAATTTTCTTGATGACATACTTTTTGAACACATATTGTGGTATTAGCATCTTAAATCGAAGATGTGCTTTATAATCATATGTTTGTGCTGGTTTTTGTCAAGTTGGTGCAAATCCTTACATAAATAGCGCTAATAGTAGTAGTTTTGCGGTATGATTGCATTTTTCAAAAAATACAAAGCATTTATATACGGACTTATCGTCTTTAGGATGGTAGTTTTGGTATTGTTGTATTTTGATGCTGTGCATATTGATAATTCGGAATACCTATCAAACACCTTAAGTTTTCTTTTTTATTGGTTGCTATTTTCATTACCAATTTATTATTTCCCATTTTTAAAGAAAAACTATCTTAAATCACTTAAATTTCTAGGTCTTTTTCTACTGTTTATTCTTGTTTTAATTAATGATACTAATTCAAAAATGATTGATAATCCAGTTACTTTTATTGGTATTATTAGTATTGGATTGCTTTTTTTCTCAATGATTGCATCAACCTTTTTAAAAAAATATGCTTTATTTACAATAGGCTATTATGTGTTGAGTTTGAGTTATTTCTTGTATGTAAGGATATATATTGATGATATAAATGTGTATGTACAGCAAGAAAAAGAAATTAAAATCATTTTAACAATCCCTTTTTTTATATTGATATTAGGATGGTTTTTTCAGCAATGGAAATGGTTAAAAACACTAGAGTCAAAAAAAACAAAAGCAGAATTAGCTCTTTTAAAAAGCCAAATAAACCCTCATTTCTTTTTTAATACCTTAAATAATTTATATGGTTTAACCATGGAAAAATCGGATGATGCACCAAAGGTTGTTTTAAAATTGTCAGACTTGATGCGTTACACCATTTATATGGGAAAAGAAGATTTAGTTCCCTTAAAAGAGGAAGTTGACTATTTAAAAAATTATATTGAATTGCATAAAATCAGGTATCAAAAAAATGTAGATATTCAATTTCAGTATTCCAATATTTCTGATTATAAAATCGCACCTCTTTTGTATGTTATTGCATTAGAAAATGCGTTTAAACATGGTGTAGAAAAACTAACTGAGAACGCTTACATTTATATTAACATTACTACGGATGCTGAAAGTATTCTTTTTGAAATTAAAAATAATTTTGAAAAACCAGACATAAAACACAATTCGGGAATTGGGCTGGATAATTTAAAACAACGATTAGATTTATTATATCCAAAAAAACATCAATTGACTTTTGAAAAAAGCGATGCAGTTTATAAATTATCTCTTAAAATTGATACAAAATGATATACTATGTAATTGTTGATGATGAACCTATTGCGCATCGCATTATTGAAAAATATTGTGATGATTTACCGCATTTAGAAAAAAACGGAAACTGCTACAATGCATTTGAAGCCATTCAATTTTTGAATGAGAATAAAGTCAATTTATTATTTTTAGATATCAATATGCCTAAATTATCTGGTTTTGACTTTTTAAAAACACTCTCAAATCCACCAAAGATCATTGTAACATCAGCCTACAAAGAGTTTGCTTTAGAAGGTTATGAATTGAATGTTTCTGACTATTTATTGAAACCTTTCAGTTTTGAACGCTTTGTAAAAGCCATCAATAAAACGATTGTTTCTGACCATAAAAAAGATACTTCGTCAGTAGTTGTAAAACCTCAAATAGAATCCAAAGCATCTAGTTTTTTTCTAAAAAGTGATAAAAAACATTCGCAAGTTCATTTTAAAGATCTTTTATTTATTGAAGCTTATGGTCACTATACCAAGGTTTATTTAAAAAATGAGATGATTGTTAGTCATGAAAAAATTTCATCTTTTGAAGAGCTTCTTCCTGAATCACATTTTATTAGAGCACACAAATCGTTTATTGTTGCTAAAGACCAAATCAATCATATTGAAGGGAATCGAATTATTATTCAACATCATAAAATACCAATTGGACAAACCTATAAAGGAAATGTAAATAAACTTTTTTTGTAGACAATTAATCTTCTTTCTAAAACCCTAATTTACTAACCTTTATGTCATTACAAACGGCTAAAAAAATACTGTCTTTACCTGTAATAGTTATTTTTAAAAGAACCTCGGCATTCTTAATACTTTCTAAATTCACATCTTTTCCTGTTCTGTAATTCAATTGTGCGTTGTTGTTTTTATTGACATGTCCAATAAAGGGAAATTGTTTTATTATTTATACTTTTTCTATTTTATCCATGGTACTTAAAAAGTAAAGAATAACAAACTAATTTAAAAATATAAAGTAGAGGAGCCTAAAAATATGGAAGTGGATATAAAAAAATGATGGCTTTACTCTAATTTCAGCCTTTTCTTTGGTCGGCAATACTTTTAGTTATATCAGAAGTAACATCACCTGTATGTGCAGTAGTTTTGTTTTCGATCAACATAATTTTGCATTCTTCATCAGATGAAACTCGGTGATTGATACCCTTTTTTACAATAAAAATATCACCTTGGTTCATGATAAAACTTTCTTTTCCTTCAATTTCAAAAAGAAGACGTCCTTCAATGATATAGAATAGCTCATCTTCATTTTTGTGATTGTGCCACGGTACTTTATCTCCTAATATTTTTACAATTTTCGCATAAACATCATTTACTTCACCAATAATTTTTGGCGAAAAATAATGAGGTATGTTCTTTATGGCATCTTGCAAATTTAGTTTTGAATTCATGTTTTAATATTTTTATAAAGAAATACATTTTATTCATATATAAGTAATTGCATAAGTGTTTAACGTTCTAAATTTAAAGGGTTCTAATATTTTAGCCTTTTGAGTGTATGGGTTAGGGAACGTAAATACTAATAGCTAGTGTAAACTTTCGATTGTTATATAATTAGTTTTTTAATATCGTTACCCGTTAGGTTCTGGACATTATTTGTGATTTTTTCAATATCCCAATTCCACCACTGCAATTCTAAAAGTTTTAAAATTGTTTCTTCTGAAAATCGCTTTTTGATTTCTTTAGCTGGGTTTCCACCAACGATAGAGTAGGGTGCAACATCTTTAATGACGGTTGCATTTGTAGCAATAATCGCTCCATCTCCAATGGTTACTCCTGCCATAATTGTTGCATTGTAGCCAATCCAAACATCATTCCCAATCTTTATGTCTCCTTTTTGAGGATAGGTTTTATCTACCATTGCATTTTCCCATCCATTTCCAAAAATGGCAAAGGGGTAAGTTGATAAACTTTTAGTTAGATGGTTTGCTCCATTCATTATAAATTTTACATCAGAAGCAATCATACAAAACTTTCCAATTATAAGTTTGTCGCCTACAAAGTCAAAATGATATTTTACATTCTTTTCGAAATTTTCTACATTTTCAAAATCATCATAGTAAGTATAATCCCCAACAATAATGTTAGGATTTTTTACAATATTCTTTAAGAAACAAAGTCTATCATAATTTTGAAGAGGGAACTTTTGATTTTTATTAGGTCCTGTCATTAGTTCTTATGTTATTTTGAGTTTGATGCCAATCTAAAAATTTCAAACTAGAATTTAATTTTTTTTAAGTTTTAGTAACCAGTTATTTAATTATAAATTTCATTTGATTCTGTTAAAATGATTGGATAGTTATCTGTTACGAGAATTGTGATTCTTGTCTTGACAGACTAAGTTTAAAAATTCACCCCAATGTAAATGTTTGGCTCAAAAAGAAAGTAGTTTCTCCATTTATCGTCCAACTGCTTAAATTGACCAGGAGCATTGTTACCAAACATCCAGACCTGACTATGAATCTGTGGTTCTATAAAAAATCGTTTTTTCTTACCAATTGAGATGTGGTAGCCAAGATGAAACGAATTATAAAGTTTAAAACCATTTCCAATTTTGTCACCGTTTAAATCCAGATAGGTTTGAAATTGCGGGAGTACTTCAGCAGTTGCAAATAGCCCTTTCCATAGCATACGTTGGTACGTAATGCCTATTCCTGTTTCTCGCACATGACCTGGATAGAATTCACTTTCTGTCTCTAGCTTATCCAAAAGACCATCCCACCATTGGATTCCCATAGGTTGAAACAATCGCCAAGTAGCAAACTTCAGTCCTATAATATTCTTATTATCCAGGTTGCGTTTTATATGAAGCTCTACCATTTGTGTACTTTGTCGATCGTCCCAGGAATTCCCAATAGGATCTGTTATAATAAAATAAGGTAAACTTACTCTGTACTTATGGGCTACTTCAGTTTCTATGCCCTCAGGCGAGTTTTTTTGAGCAAAAGCACTAAGTGTGCAAAAAAATAAAAGAAATGTAAATAAATTTTTCAAAATAATAATTGTTATAAATAATACCTACTTCAAAATTTTAATGTTAGTTTTTCGGCATATTCCCAACAGTTTTTAGATTTTTTAATTCCTAATCTTGATTATTTTTATAGAATTTCATTTTAAGTTACACACAACGTTTGGTGTATCATTGCATGGTTAACAACTAATTTAGTAGACAAAATTTCCAAGTAACCACTTGCCAAAGCAATTAATTATGCATGGTGATACTATTAGTTATTTTTTTGATTTTTCTTTTCTCAATTTGGTTAATCATTTCTTTAGCACTAGTATTTTCAGGATCGAGCTCTAAAGATTTCTGATAGTTTATTTTTGATAACTCAAGTTGATCATTTAAGAAGTAAGCTTCAGCCAAACTATCAAATGCATTAGCTGAATTTGGGTGTTCTTGAATATTTAATTCAAAAATTTTAATGGCATAATCGATGTTCTTTTTTGGTATTAAAGCATAAGCTAGATTATTTAAAGTAGCTTCATAATCCAATTCTGGATTTTCATCTCTTACTTTAAAATAGTTACTTTTTGCCTTTTCGAAATTCATTTTCAAAAATTCTGTTATTATTTTTTCATCAGATAAAGCAGGCTTATTTATTAATTTAGGTTCCATTATACCAGCAATATGTTCGACTACTGTATTGTGAATTGGGTAATATTTATGACCATTAGAGAGGTAAATAATTGTAATATCTTGATCAATAAATTTCCTAAAACCAGTTTGCATGCCACCAGTAAAACCATATGACTTTATACTGTTTGTGAGGTATGAGTCCCATCCGTATAAAAAAGTTCTTTTATCGTTTGTAAATTCAAAAGGTTGCCACATTTTTGCTTTAGTTTCCGGCTTTAGAAATACATTAGCATCTAGTTTAGTATTCCATTTAATTAATTCGTCAAGAGAAATATTTAGTCCATTACAAGCATGAGCTCTTTTTCCACCAACAAAATCTCTTTTTTTAAGCGCACCTAATTCATCATTAAAATCATAGCGATAAACTCTATGAGGAATTATCTTTGTCAAATTAGATGAAAACAACAAGTTACTTTTGGAATTTGAAAACTGATTTGTTATCACAAAATCCTCGAATGTTTTTGCTGTTACCTTTTCTATAATTTTTGAAAGTAGCCAGAAGTTTGTTTGGTTATATTCCCATTGATTCCCTTTTTCAAAATGCATACTGTCTTTTGATATTCTAGAAAGCACTTCTTCATCGGATACATCTCCTTCAACAAGACTAAAATCTGGTAACCCAGAAGAATGCGTTACTAAATTAGCAATGGTTCTATTTTGCCATTTTTCGGGTAAATTTTCAATGTACTTAGAAATAGTGTCGTCTAACGAAATTTCACCTCGTTCTATTAACTGAAATACAGCTGTTGCCGATATTAGTTTTGATATAGAATAAACAGGAAACATCGTTTGATTGTTTACTGGTGTGTTGTTTTCTAAATTTTCTGTCCCAAAATAACCCTTATAAATTACTTCATTATTTTTAACAACGGCTACCGCTAAACCCGGAATTTCATGAACTTTTAACTGTTCTTTTAGGTAGGATTTAATTTCGTTTTCTAGTAGTTTTGAAGAGGACATTGTCTTGCTTTTAGCATTATTTTGACAAGAACTAACCACGATGATTGTTAAAACGAAAGCTATAATATTTATTTTTTTCATTGTTTGAGTTTTTCTAAAAGGCATTTATATCATTATCTATTTAACCGATTTTTCATTTTAAACCAATTGACCTAAAATTAATTACTATACTATTTTAAATGCTGTTCCTTCATTATAAATTACTGGCATCTGTCCTTTCCATGTATTCCAAAGAACTTCATTAGTAATTAGGTCTGCCATAAAGTGACCAGCGTTAATTCTGCTGATTTGGCCATCATTGAGTATACTTCTTGTTGGCGATGGGTATATTTCAATTTCAGATACACTTTTTTCATCTATTAAACCAGAAGGTCTAACTGCAACCCAATCAATGAAACTGTCTTTTTGACCTATGGTAGTTCTTAAATACTCTGCAGCCCTTTCATTGTCTAGGTGAGGAGGGAGTATAACGCGAAGTAACCCTATTATACATTTTTGGACAAAAGAAATGGATTCATTGAGATTTCGATTACGATTGGCTACTGTGTTCATAAGAACAAATTTGGTTTTCTCTTTAGGTTTAGTTGCTTTTATAGCGGAACATAACCTTTGAGTTGTTTCTGTAACTAGTAAGTGAGGTTTACCATAAACCCCCTTAAAAGTTGCATTATGACCAAGGCATGAAGCTATTGCATTACAACCTGCGACATACTTTTCTAACTCTTTGTTGGATAATTCCAGAACACTTGCTTGGAGTACTGATAATCGTTTATGATATCGTATTGATTCAGGAAGTTTTTCTGGTGTCCTTACAATTGCTCTAACAAATTGGTCACGATTGAGTAACTCTTCGACCAATCTTACGCCTGTTGCACCTGTTGCGCCAACGACTAATATTGTCATAATTTTCTTATATAATTGAATATTTTTTTATAAAGAACTTATACTATTCGGTTACCTATTTTTTTAAGTCTTTTTTGGTTTTATTTTTAGATAAATCCTAATTGTTTCATTACTGTTATTCTATCAAAAACTTGAGTATGTCCATTAATCAAATTGTCTTTAAAATGATAAATTGTTATTCCTTTTGTATTTATAGATTTTTTAGTTGGTGGAAATTCCCCAATCATTCCAAGATTAGTTCCAGTTAAAATCCAAGTGATAGCTACATGATTTTCTTCTGGAATAGCTGATGTTATTTCAAAATTCATATCAGAAAATGAGTTGAATGAAAAATTTAATCGCTCTTTGAATTCAGAATGAGATAATGTTTTTCCCTCCCAAGGGTCAGTTGTATCCAAATGAATTGTATATTCTGGATGAACATATTGCTCAACTTTATCAAAATTCTTTTTATTCCAAATGTCATTCATAAATTCCCGGAGGAAAGATTCTTTGTTCATTGTGTATGTTTTTTGATTTACTTTCAGATTCCTTTTAATTATATTTTGCTAATGTAGGAGTGGATTGTAATAAATTATGTTTTCTTTTTAGCTCTAATCTTATTTATACTTATTACAAAACTTTTACTTGTGTAAATTCTTAAAGGATATTATCTTCCATTATAACACTCTCAATGTTTAAATTTTGTTTTTTGTTTTGAACGTGTTTAGAATCTTCAATTAGTATGGCTCTTTTTAATGATGGGAATATCTTATTTGCTCTATCAATCATTTTCTTTCCAGGAAAAAGGATGTCATTTTTAGCGGTAAATAGGGTAATAGGCGTTGTGATTAATTTTGCTTTTTTAGAATTTATAATAGGTACAGGTGTAAAATCCATTTTAAAATGCAAGAACACTTTTGATAAGTATTTAATAGCAAACTCATCGCGATCTGTAAAAAGTTCTGCTAAGAATTTTTCAACATATTTGATTTTTTTCGTTTTTATAAATCGTTTCATTGGAATGAATACTTTAAATAAAGCTTTTAATAGATTTCCATTTACTATATATGCAGGTGCGGATAAATAAACTTCTTTGATGTTTCTTTCATTATATTCAAGTGCCTTTAAAATAATCAATCCTCCAAATGAAAAACCAGCCATAGTAACATTTTCAATCTTGAGAGCATCTATTATTTCATTAATCCATTGCCCGTAAGAGTGGTCTTTCATACTTAATCTGGTTTCGGCACTTTTGTTTGGTTGCGCCAAAACATCAATAGCAAAAACTCTAAACCGCTTACTTAAATGAGGATAGGTTTCAAGGGCAATAGGAGCACAGCCATTTGAACCATGAAGGATTAAAATTGGAGGATTTGATGAAGATCCGGTAGCGATAATATTTGTTTCGCCAAAACTGGTATTGATTTTTATGTATTCAAAATCAATAGTAAGGTCCTCTAATTTTTGGTCATATAGACTTAAAATTTCTTTTTTTCCTTTCTCTGTTTTGTATAGTGATTCCATTTACTGTGTCTTAGTTTTTTTATAAAAATATCTTTGAAGTTTAATGTCTTTTTTATGTAATTATCTTCCGTGATATTCCATATTTGGTATAGGATGATTAGTTTTTAAATACTTGTTAAACCAATTAATTACTTGCACATTTACTTCATTTTTATGTTCGGAAATTCCGTGGTCTCCACCTTCAAACATGATGAGTCTGTAAGGAATTCTATATTTCTCAAATTCTAAAGCAAGTTTTAAACTTTGCTCTGGTTTTACTCTCCAATCCGATGTTCCGTGTAACATTAGTATTGGGACTTTTTTAGGGAATTTATCAGCCCACTTTATTGCTGATCTTTTTTCTAGTTCAATTGCTTTATTCTCTTTGTAATTTGGAATTAATTCTGCTAAGACACCTGTTTCCATTTCAGGTCTATCTTCAATTGAAGCATAATTATCTGCAAGAGCTCCTCCAACAACCGCAGCTTTAATTTTATCTGATTTGGTTACTGCTAAATATGTCATCATACCGCCACGACTCCAGCCATACATGCCAATTCTATTTATATCAGCAGATTCTATTTCTTTTAATACTTCAGGTAGAACTATAATATCATTCACGTCTTTACCTCCAAATTCCTCTTGTCCTTCACTGCCTCCATTTCCTCTGTATTGACTTGCAATAACTACATAACCTTCTTTAGCTATTTGACCAAGGGTAATTGCTCCATGTGCTATTTTAAGCACTCCAAAGTCTCTATTTCCGCCTCTATTATATATTATACATGGATATTTTCCTGGTTTCTTAGGCTTAACTAAAAGTCCGTTTATTTTTAGGCCATCACTTAAATATGTGATGGCATAGATTTCAATACTATCTAAGTACTTAAATTGTTTTTTAAATTCTGTTTGACCCTCAATCTGTTCAGTTAGACGTGAATAAATAGGTGTTTTAGATAGTTCTATTAAGTTTTCTTTTAGTAGAAGCTTTTTTTCTTGAGCTCTTACATTGGTAAATAGAACTAATAGAACTAAAACTTTCAAATAATTTAAATTCTTCATTAGTTGTATGTTATTTCTTATTAATACTCGTTACTTCATGTATCCAATTAGAAATTTCTTTCAATGCAATAGGTGCTATTGTTTGTTCTAACTCTTTGTATTCATCTATGTTACCCGTTTTACACTCTTGAAAAAGATGGTTTAGGTTTTCTAATTCTTTAATTTTATATTTTTTGTTTCCACCTTTAATTAAAGCTTTACTTATGGCATTTTGATTTATGGTTGCATCAACCTGTTTATCCATGCTTCCATTTAAAGACAACATAGGGATCTTTAATTTCTCAAATTCATCGGATGGATTATAATTAAAGAAATATAGATTCCAGGGTTTTAAAACAGACTCAGTTTCTTTTTCAATAAAGGCTGAAATGTTTTCTTCAGATGCACCTAACGATTTTAATATTGGAGCTAAATAGCTATTATTATGTGCCGTTAACGCTTTTCTTTTTTTCGAAATGTCATCGTTAGAAGATGCTATCTTAATTGATTCTCTTACATTTTGCTCAAAAGATACTTCATCAGAGACTGGAAACGGTCTCAGAGATTTTGATTGCATAACAGCAACTTCACTGCCAGGGATTCCTGTAGCAGCTAACGTTACGATATATGATATATCTGAAGTTTGATTTGCAACCATTGGAGCAATAATACCTCCTTCACTATGACCAATCAAACCAATATGTTTTACGTCAATATCGCTTCTCGATTTTAAATAACTCACAGCGCTTAATACATCTTTTGCAAAATCGGCTGTTGTAGCTTTACTAAAATCTCCAGTAGATTTTCTAAAACCACGGTCATCATAGCGCAATACGGCAATACCGTTACGGCTAAGATAATCTGAAATCACTAAAAATGGACGATGTGATTCTGCGCTACCATCCCTGTCGTGTCTTCCACTTCCGCTTATTAATACAACTACAGGATACTTTCCTTTTTCATTCGGTCTAGTAAATGTTCCTGATAACTTAATGCCAGCTTCGGTATTATCAAAAGTAACTTGCTCTTCAAAATAAGGATATGGTTTTAAGGGTTCTTGAGGCCGATTAATCTTAGTCATTTCAGGATTACCCTTTTTCAATATTAATGACAATACATTGCCTCCTTCTGTATAAGATCCTTTAATTTGTTGCGTAGTTTCGTCAAATATTCCTTCGTATGTCATACCTACATTTGAACCATCTATCATTAATTTTCCGTTTTGGAAAGTGGTTGCTTTTGGTTTAATGCCAGCAACATTAAATGTTGGGACCGCCATAGTTGAATTGTACGTTTCTTGATTTTTTTCAAATAGGAATACAAAAAGAATTTCTTTGTTATCAGGAGTTTTTGCTGTTCCATGCCATACCCCCAAGAGGTTTTGAGAAAAAGTATTTACGATGGAAAATGTAATTAAAATTATTGTTATGACTGATGTTTTCATGTTCGTTAAATTTTGATTGATGATGTTTAGTCCAAATTTTATTTGGCCATGTTTTGTTAACAAAAAGGTGGTAATAGTTTAGTAATGGTAGTAGTGGGTAATAATGTTAGTTAAAGAATTGTTCCAGCAGCTTTAGCTTGTAAATCCAATCGGTGACCTATAAATAAACCGATGACTAGTCCTAAACCAATACCTAATGCTAGTCCCAAAGATCTTTCAAATCGTGCGCCGAAAACAACACCCAGAACTACCCCAAACGCAGTGCCGGTAGATATTCCAATACTTGTATAATATCCTGCCGAAATTAAGGAATGCTTTTCTTTCAAATATTCTTTAAATTCTTTTAATATTTTGTTGAAATGTTTTTTGTTGTTCCCTGTATAGGATTTTAAATGTAGGCTGTCAAGTTTAGATTCAATAGAGTTAAGTTCATCTTTTGACAATTCTCTACTTTGCAATGAATTTAAAATGTAGAGGAATTTTGTATAAATCTTGATTTCAGACTCCTTGGTTGTTTCGTTTTTTAAACTTTCAAAAAAATTAGTTGCCTCTTGTAATGTCATAATATTTATTGTTTTCTTGGTTAGTGGCGTAATTCAATAAATATTACATGTTGAAAATTGTTTTTTGTAAAAAAACTATCAAAAGCCATTTAAATTTGGGATTGAAAGCGGGATTTAACTCCTTAAACTTTCTATATCTGCCATCAATTCTTCGAGTTTTCTGAACACTCTTCCGTAAATAATGTTAACATCCCACATGTAGATCCTGCCCCCAAAAAAAGCCAGTAAGCCTAAAATTAAAAACAGTATAATAATTGCTATCAATGGAATTCCATAGATCAGGTAGGTGTCAGGAAAACCTATTATAATTTCACTAATAAGTCTTTCTTTTAAAGGGGTTCCTTCTGTTTTCTCAAACCAAAAACCTAAAATAATTGATGCGAATATAACTGGGTATAAAAATGTTGATATTTTCTTATTTACAGCTACTTGTTTTTTAATCCATTCGTTAAATGTCTTGAGATATTCATAACTACTTACACTCTTGTTTATGCTCTCTAAACCATTCAATAACTTTTTGTTAATAACAACAAGAACAGAAAGGGTTATAAATAAAATAACTCCTGTTAAAGGAATTCCAATAAAAAACGATACTACTAAAAAGATAAACGAGAAAGCAACGATTGCAATTAGATTTATGCGAAACATTCTTTTAAATTTATCTATTATATGAATGGATTTTTTGGTGTATAGGTTGTTTATTTTTGGCGCTACTAATGCGTCACTTTTTAAAAACCCTTCTTTCCATATATTTTCAATTGATTTTTCCATCTAATATTTCTTTTAATCTATTTTTAATTCTTTTAACGCGTACACCAATATTATTTGGATTGGTTCCTATAATATCGGCGATTTCTTTATATGGCTTTTCTTCTAAATAAAGCATGATAATAGCTCGATCTATTTCTGATAGTTTTCTAATAGCATCATATAATAGATTTAGAGATTCGTCTGAAAATGCATAATTATTTTCAGTTTCTTCGTCCATTACAGAATCAGACACAAAATGCTGAATGTTATTTTTCTTTTTCTTAAGCAAAGTCAAACAAACATTTAATGAAATGCGATAAACCCAAGTGCTCCATTGCGATTCCTCACGAAAATTCTCTTTACTCCTCCATATCTGCAAACAGACCTCTTGATAATAATCTTCAAAATCTTCTTGCGAGTTCGTATAAGCTCGACATAACTTTATGATTATTCCAGAAAATGGTAAGATGGATATGTTATAAAAGTCAGTACTCAATATTGTTTTTATTTAGTTAGTGGTTTAAGTTAAAAATTATTACACTAATGAAAATAGTTAATCATAAAAATTATGATAGGAAAAAGAACTCATTTAATATATTTAAAACAAAATAAATTATTGAGCGATTTATATTTAAATTGTATTAAATATTTTAATGACCTGAAAACAAAAAAACTGCATTCGTTTTTGAATACAATTTTATAATTTGATGGCTTGTGAGCCCAGTAAAACTGTTTGAAAAAAATAAAATAGTGAGCTTTTAACCCCAAGGTCACTGGTTTGAGTCTAGGTTCCGCTACTAAATTGGATTTGTAATTTTTTAGTTTATTTTAATCATATACTAGTTTTACATGAATTTACAATTAATGTAGTATTTTGATTTTCTTTGAATTACTTGCATAGTATTTGTCCCAAATTTGTATTTCCTAAAGATGAGAGTATGTGGATTCTAGAGTGTCACTTTCTGTATTGGCAAATAACTGTATTGGCAAATAGTGAGTAGAGACTGTTTCCTTTAAAGACTTCAGTATTATTGAAGACGTTAAAACAAAGAAGCTCTAGTTCGATAAATTGATTAATCTCAAGACTTAAAAATTATTTTCTAAATTTGTTACATGACCAGAGATTTTATTG
>Ga0209344_10003374_pt1 | contig 15936 bp, 13 predicted proteins | sample Cruoilmetagenom6_FD_187293 | JGI IMG/M metagenome (GOLD analysis project Ga0209344, IMG submission 187293) | Oil polluted marine microbial communities from Coal Oil Point, Santa Barbara, California, USA - Santa Barbara Oil Seep Sample 6 (SPAdes)... | ecosystem: Environmental > Aquatic > Marine...
ACCCGTTCCTTGAGGTGCAGATCCCCGAGGCCGAGCCGCCTGCATCGCGCATGCCGTCGCCCGACGTGTCGGCATTCGCCGGGACACTGCCCGACACCCTGGCCGCGCCGTCAAAACCCAGTCTCTACGCCCATGTCTGCGCGATGATGCCGACGCTTGTTGCCAATCCCGCCGATCACCCGCTTGCCTTGGCGATGTGCGAGGCCCTCGACCCCAGCGGCTGGCTGTCCGAGTCTCTGACGCCAATCGCCGCCCGCACCGGCAATCCCGTCGAACGGGCCGAGCGCATCCTGACCGCCCTTCAGCGGATCGAGCCTGCGGGCCTTTTCGCGCGAAACCTCAGCGAGTGTCTGGACCTGCAAATCGAGCGGGCCGCCCATGACAATCGGCAAGCGCCCTGTCCGGTCCTCAAGACGTTGATCGGTGATCTTCCGGCGCTGGCGGCGGGGAAATTCGACGCGCTCTGCCGTCGCGCGGGCTGTAGCCGCGCGGCCTTGGACCGCGCCATGCGTCGGTTGCGGTCGCTGGACCCAAAGCCCGGCGCTGCCTTCGCCGGCGATCCGGTGCCCTACCGCGCGACGCCCGAACTGATCGCGGTCCGTCACGACGGCGGCTGGCGGGTCAGCCTGAACGACGCGGGCCTGCCCGTTGTCCGCGTGACCGCCCCGCCCGTGTCTGAGGGGCCGGACCGGGGCACTCGGCGGAAGGACTCCGCCGATCAGGCGTTCGTGCGCGATGCGCTGTCGTCGGCGCGCTGGCTGGAACGCGCCATCGCCCGGCGGAACCAGACCATCCTGTCCATCGGCGACCAAATCGTGGCCCAGCAGGCGCAGTTCCTGACCGACGGGGTCGACCACCTGCGTCCCATGCGCATGAAGGCCGTGGCCGAGGCCGCGGGCGTCCATGAAAGCACCGTCAGCCGGGTCGCGTCTGGCGTGCGGATGGCGGTTCCGTGGGGGCTGGTGCCTTTACGTCTGTTCTTCAGCGGTGGTTTGGGGGGCAATTCGGGGGGCGGTCCGGAGGGAGGCGAGGCTGATCAGGGCGTCTCGACCCGTGCGGTGCAGAACAGGGTCCGCCGCATCATTCAGGCCGAGGACCCGGTGCGCCCGCTTAGCGACGACGCCATCGCCCGCATGATCGCCGCCGACGGCCCGCCCGTGGCCCGCCGGACCGTGGCCAAATATCGCGAGAACGCGGGCATCGCCTCCTCGGCCGGTCGCCGTCGGGCTTATCGGTTGGCCAGCGTCTGACCGGCGTGTTTTCGGGTTGGCCTTGGCGGGGTTTGGCCACATAAGCTGGCCCCAACCCACCGGCTCAACCCACCGGCTTACAGCAATCAGGACGCATCCAATGACCACCAAGCAGCAGGTCTTTACCCTTGTGGTCGAGTTGGGGCGCGGCCCCGACGATGGGCTGCCAAAGGGGGCGACGGGGGCGGCGCTGATGTGTTTCGCCTCGGGCGTGGACGAGGCCGAGGCCGTCCGAGAAACGGTCGCGATTCTGAAACAGGCGGACATGGCCCCGTTGGACGTGACCGGCTATGGCACCCTGTCCGAGAGGCTTGAGCAGGGGCACGAGGTCGGGCAGGATGAGCGTGATCTGATGGCGCGCGCGCTGGAAGAGAACTCGGTCGTCGTGGCGCAATTGACCCCGTTCTTCGACGAGGCCGGGGCCGATGCGGCGCTTGGTCGTCTGGATGACGCGGATGAGGGTGAGGAGGGGCCGGACGAGTCCGATGCCGCAGCGCCTGCGCCCAAAACGGCGTCGCGCGGAACAAGGCCCCGCGGCGCGAAGACTGGCGCGAAACCCGCATCTAAACCCACATCGAAATCCGGCCCCCGGGCAGGCGGCAAAGCGCCCCGCAAACCGGGCGCCAAACCCGGAGTCAAACCCGCTGGCAAACCCGGCGGCAAGCCCCGCACCCGGTGATTGCGCTCAGCGGTTCCGGTTGGTGCCGAACCACTTCAACGTCAGATCGTCATAGGTCCCGTTCTCGCGCAGGCGCAAAAGCGACCGGTTGACCTGCTCGATCAACGTCGAGTCCTGTGGCAGCGCGATGCCGTAGTTCTCGGCCAGAAAGACGCCGCCGACCAGCTTGCCGTGGTCCTTGCCGGCGGTGTTGACGTAATGCGCAAGGATGGGCGCGTCGAAGACGACGGCGTCGATCTCGTCGGCCTCGAACCCGTTCAACAGCGAGGCAAGGTCGACGTAGGTCCGATGTTCCAACCCGCGCTGCGCCAGATACGCGCTGGAGGTTGAGCCCACGGTCGTTCCCACGCTGCGCCCATAAAGATCGTTGACCGACGAGACCGAGCTTTGGATCGCGTTGACGGTCAGCACGGCGGTGATCTTGGCCACGAACAGCGACACGATGAACAGCGACGAGATCACCATGAACGTGCCGAACAGCCGGCCCATGAATGTGCGCGGCATCCGTTCTTCGAACCCGCCGTTCAGGATCAGGTTCAGCGCCCACCAGAACGCGGGGAACATGGCGTCCCGTGCGGGGTGGTCGAAATAGGGCTGTGCGCGACGTTCAAACACCCACATCAGCATGCCACCCCCGAACAGCAGCGCGAAGGCCCCCAGCACCGCCAGCAACAGATCGCGCGACAGCACCACGGACCAGATCGAGCCTGCGGTGTCGCGGGCGCCGATCATGATCTGCAGGCCGCTGGCAAAGATCGGATGGCTGAAGTCCATCACCTGTTCACGCGCGGCGGTGATCGAGATGTTGGCGACGGCCAGATCGGCCTCGGCCCGTTCGACCATGGTTAGCATGTGGGAAAACTCGTCCAGTCGTTCGATCCGGTAGCTTAGCCGCAGGTCCGCCGCGATGGCGCGCCACAGATCCAGCGAAAAGCCGGTCTCGGTGGTGTTCAGCCGCATCGAGAAGGGGGGGCGGGTGACGGTGGCTACGACCAGCTCGGTCCGGGCGGCCGAGGGTGGCGCGGCAGCGGTCGCTTGCTGGGCCTTCGCCAAAGTGCCGGCAGCCGCCGTTATCGTAAGCGCCGCACATATCACCGCAAGCAATCCGCGCATCATCCCACCCTGCCTGTCAGTCACCCTCCTTCACGCTAACGGAAACGTGAGCGGCGCGATAGGCTGGGACTGCGTCACGGTCAGGCAGCGTCACTTGGCGGGGCAGGGCAGGGCAGGGTTTGCCCCCGGCCTCGCAAGGCGCTATCGCTGTCAGCCAGACCGATGCCTGCGTGAAGGACCCCCCATGCCCACCGATCCCGTTGCCCTGACCGCTGCGCTGGTCCAATGCCCCTCGATCACACCCGACGAGGGCGGCGCGCTGGTGCTGTTGCAAACCAAGCTGGAGGACGCCGGGTTCACCTGTACCCGCGTCGATCGCAACGGCATTGCCAATCTCTACGCCCGCTGGGGGGACGCGGGCCACAGCCGCAGCTTCGGGTTCAACGGGCACACAGATGTGGTGCCATTGGGCGACCCCGACGCCTGGACAATGCCGCCCTTCGGCGCCCGGATCCGCGACGGGGTGATGTATGGGCGCGGCTCTACTGACATGAAGTCCGCCGTCGCGGCCTTTGCCGCCGCCGCCATTGATTTCGTCCGCGACACGCCCCCCGACACGCCCCCCGACGGCGCCATAATCCTTGCCATCACCGGCGACGAAGAGGGCGACGCCCAAGACGGCACCATCGCCCTGCTGGACTGGATGCAGACCAAAGGCGAGGCCATGTCCGTCTGTCTGGTCGGGGAGCCGACCTGCCCCGACCGCATGGGCGAGATGATGAAGATCGGGCGCCGAGGCTCTTTGACCGCGCGGTTCAGGGTGCAGGGCACGCAAGGCCACGTGGCCTATCCGCACCGGGCGCTGAACCCGATGCCCGCGCTGGTGCGACTGCTGGACCGTCTGGCCAGCCGCGAGCTGGATCAGGGCACCGACCATTTCGATGCCTCGAGCCTTGCGATCACCACCGTCGATGTGGGCAACCCCGCCAACAACGTCATCCCCGCCGAGGGCCGCGCCACGGTCAACATCCGTTTCAACGATGCCCACAGCGCCGACAGTCTGACGGCGTGGATGCAGGGCGAATGCGATGCCATCGCCGCCGATACTGGCGTCACGATCGAGATGGCGGCAAGCTGCTCGGGCGAAAGCTTCGTCACCCCGCCGGGGCCGCTGTCGGATCTGGTCTCGAAGGCCGTTGCGGCCGAGACGGGGGTAACGCCCGTGCTGTCCACATCGGGCGGAACCTCGGATGCGCGCTTCGTCAAGGATCACTGCCCGGTGGTGGAATTCGGGCTGGTCGGGCGCAGCATGCATCAGGTGGACGAGCATGTCGCCGTCGACCAGATCCACACCCTCAAGGCGATCTATTTGCGCTGTCTGCGGGACTATTTTGCGTAACCGGCTGATCGTCATGGTGAAGCTGCCGCGCCCCGGTCGGGTCAAGACGCGGCTGGCGCCGGCGCTGGGGGCCACCGGGGCCGCGTGGTGGTTCCGGCACCAGACCGCCGGGCTGCTGCGGCGGCTGCGCGATCCGCGCTGGGATCTGACCCTTGCCGTCGCCCCGGATGCCGAGGGGATGGCCGCGCGGGTCTGGCCCAAGGACCTGCCCCGCATCCCGCAGGGGCCGGGCGATCTGGGCCAGCGGATGCGGCGGCTGCTGGTGACGGCGCCGCTGGGGCCTGTGCTGGTCGTGGGTTCGGACATTCCGGCGCTGGGGCGGGGGCATGTGGCGCGGGCGTTTCGAAGCTTGGGCGGGGCCGACGCGGTGATCGGCCCGGCAAGCGACGGCGGGTATTGGGGCATCGGGTTGCGCCGGCGACAGGCGGTCTCGCCCCGGCTGCTGACGGGGGTGCGTTGGTCCGGGCTGCACGCCCGCGCCGACACGGTGCACAGTCTGAGCGGGCTGCGGCTGGCGCTGGCCGACACGCTGGACGATGTGGACGAGCCGTCGGATCTGAATCGGAACGCTCCAAGCCGCCTCTGACCAGCTATCTTCGGCTTTTCGCATGACCTTGCGCAGGGTGCGTGCTACCTCCGGGATATGAGCAATATTCCTTCCCGCGCCGACATCCTCGACTGGATCGCGCAGAACCCGACATTGACCTCCAAGCGCGATATCGCCAAGGCGTTCGGCATCAAGGGGGCCGCCCGGATCGACCTCAAGCGCCTGCTGAAAGAGCTGGAGGCCGAGGGCCATCTTGAGAAGCGTCGCAAGACCTATCGCGACCCCGACCGCCTGCCCCCCGTCTCGGTCCTGCAGGTCACGGGCCCGGACAGCGACGGCGATCTGTTCGCCCGCCCGCTGGAATGGCAGGGAGAGGGCGACGAGCCGCGCATCCTGATGGCCCTGCGGGAGGCCGATCCCGCGCTGGGCGAGGGCGACCGCATCCTTGCCCGCCTGCAAGAGGTCAAGAATGAGGATCACCACTATATCGGTCGTCTGATCCGCCGCATCGGCACCAACCCCAAGAAGATCCTTGGCATCTTCCGCAAAGGGGCCGAGGGCGGTCGCGTGGTGCCCATCGACAAGAAGGACGACAAGGAATGGATGGTGCCCGACGGCGCCACCCACGGCGCGCAGGACGGTGAGCTGGTCGAGGCCGAGCAATCCGGCCCCCGCGCCCGCATGGGCCTGCCCCGCGCCCGCATTATCGACCGGCTGGGCGATCCCGGCGCGCCCAAGGCCGTGTCGCTGATCGCCATCCATCAGCATGGCATCCCCGATGAATTCCCCGACGACGTGATCGCCGAGGCCGACGCCGCCAAACCCGCCGGGCTGAAGGGGCGCGAGGATCTGCGCGATCTGCCGTTGATCACCATCGACCCCTCGGACGCCCGCGACCGCGACGATGCGGTGCTGGCCCAGCCCGACGACGATCCGGGCAACCCCGGCGGCCATGTGATCTGGGTCGCGATTGCGGATGTGGCGCATTACGTCCGCCCCGGATCGGCGCTGGACCGCGAGGCGTGGAAGCGCGGCAACTCGACCTACTTCCCCGACCGGGTGGTGCCGATGCTGCCCGACCGGTTGTCGGGCGACCTGTGTTCGCTGCACGAAGGGGTGCCACGGGCCTGCATGGCCGTGCGGATGGTGCTGGACGCCGACGGCAACAAGATCGCCCATAAATTCGTGCGCGGGCTGATGCGCTCGCAGGCGTCGCTGTCCTATCAGATGGTGCAATCCGCGATGGATGGCGCCCCCGACGACAAGACCGGCCCCCTGCTGGACGATGTGATCCGCCCGCTTTACGCCGCCTATCAGGCGCTGGTGGCCGCGCGTCACCGCCGCCAGCCGCTGGATCTGGATCTGCCCGAACGCAAGATCATCCTTAGCGATGAAGGTCAGGTCACATCCGTCGCCTTCACCGAACGGCTGGACGCCCACCGCCTGATCGAGGAGTTCATGGTGCTGGCCAACGTCGCCGCCGCCGAAGAGCTGAACAAGCGCAAGCAACCCCTGCTGTTCCGCGTCCACGAGGAGCCCAGCCCCGAGAAGCTGGACGCCCTGCGCGAGGTGGCTCAGGCCAGCGGCATGACGTTGGCCAAGGGGCAGGTGTTGCAGACGCGGCACCTCAACCAGCTTTTGTCTGCTGCCGAGGGCACGGATTTCGACGAGTTGATCAACATGTCGACCCTGCGCTCGATGACGCAGGCCTATTACGGGTCCGACAATTTTGGCCATTTCGGTCTGGCGCTGAAGAATTACGCGCATTTCACCTCGCCCATCCGGCGGTATTCCGACCTGATCGTGCACCGGGCGCTGATCACCGCGCACGGCTGGGGCAAGGACGGTCTGGACGACGACCAGATCGAGCGTCTGGACGCCACAGGCGAGCATATCTCGGAAACCGAGCGCCGCTCGATGACCGCCGAGCGCGACACCAACGACCGTTATCTGGCCGCGTTTCTAGCCGAGCGTGTGGGCAATGAATTCGCGGGCCGCGTCTCGGGCGTGGCGCGGTTCGGGCTGTTCGTGAAGCTGTCCGAGACCGGCGCCGACGGGCTGGTGCCGGTGCGCAGTCTGGGGCGCGAGTTCTTCCATTTCGACGCCGACAACCTGACATTGATGGGGGCCGACAGCGGTTTGACCATCGGCATGGGCCAACCCGTCACCGTCCGTCTGGCCGAGGCCAGTCCCCTGACCGGCGGCCTGATCCTTGAGTTGCTCAGCATCGACGGCACCGAAATGCCCCGTGGCGGCGGTGGGTCGGGAAGACCGGGGCGGGGGCGCAAGGGATACTCGGGCGGGCCCTCGGGCAAGCAACGCAAAAACCGCGACAAGATCCGCAAGGCCAAGGTCGGCAAGAAGATCAGCCGCAAGAAGCGTCAGGACTGAGACGGGCAGGACAAAGGCGGCGCGGCAAAGGCGGGTGCAGCATAGGCGAGCGCGGCAAAGGCGGTCTCTTGCCTATGGCTTGCGCGGATTTGCGGCGGTTCTTTCGAAAACGGCCGTTTCCGGGTAGCATGCGCGACAAAGAAGCAGTGTCATACAGGTGATCCAAGATGCGAGTGCTCATTGCCCTCCTCGCCGTTCTGGTGCAGGTTTTCCCGATCGTGACCCCCCCTGCGCAGGCAGGCATGGTCGATGCGTCCCACCGGCCCGTTCCACGGGCGGTCAAAGGAATGATCGTGAAGACCGCCACCGCCCCTTCGGGTTATCTGTCATGGATCCGCGATTTTCACGGGCGGGCGCGGGCGCAGGGCATCAGCGACCGGACCTTTCAGGCTGCGTTCCAAGGTGTGCAATACCGCGCCGATGTGATCGAGAAGGATCGCAACCAGTCCGAATTCACCAAGCAGATCTGGGAATATCTGGACCGCGCCGTCTCGGACAAGCGCGTGGCCAATGGCCGCGACGCGGTGCGCCAGAACGCGCGGATCCTGCAGGCCGTCGAAAAAACCTATGGGGTCGAGGCCGAGGTCGTGGCGGCGATCTGGGGTCTGGAATCGTCCTACGGTGATTACCGGGGCGACATCCCGATGGTCGATGCCCTGTCCACGCTGGCCTATGACGGGCGGCGCGGGCGGTTCTTCGAACAGCAGCTTGTCGCGGTGCTAAAGATCATTCAGGCCGGCGACGTGGCCCCGCGCAACATGACCGGCAGTTGGGCCGGCGCGATGGGGCACACCCAGTTTATCCCGACCAGCTATCTGGCCTATGCGGTGGATTTCACCGGCGACGGCAAGCGTGACATCTGGTCGGACAATCCGACCGACGCGCTGGCCTCGACCGCGGCCTATCTGAAGCGCTTCGGCTGGACCTACGGTCAGCCTTGGGGGATGGAGGTCGCCCTGCCGCGCGGGTTCGATTATTCGCAGGCCGGGTCGCGCAACAAGAAGTCCGTGGCGCATTGGACGTCGATGGGCGTGCGTCTGGCGAACGGTCAGCCGATCCCGAACCACGGCGCCTCATCCATCCTGCTGCCCGCGGGGGCGCGTGGCGCGGCCTTTGTGATCTTCAAGAACTTCCACGTGATCGCCCGCTATAACGCCGCCGACGCCTATGTGATCGGCGTGGGCCATTTGTCGGACCGGATTCGCGGCGGGGCCGAGTTGCGGGCGGGCTGGCCGCGCGGCGACCGGGGTCTGGTCTTTGCCGAACGCCGCGAGATGCAGCAGCGGCTGACGGCGGCGGGCTACAACACCCAAGGGGCCGACGGGATTGTCGGGCCCAACACCCTGCGGGCCGTGCGCCGGTTTCAGGCCGCGCAGGGCATGGTGCCCGACGGGTATGTCTCTTACGAGATCCTGCGGCGGCTGCGCTAAGCGGCCTCACCCGACAGTTTTCCACAGATTTTCGCGGCTTTCGCGGCTCGGGCCCCTTGGGGCAGGGCCGCGCAGGCTCGACTCCGGGGTGGGAATCGACTAGAACGAATGGGGAACAATCTGCCTGTTCCCCCTTTCTGTCCGACTGCCAATCGTGATTCCCATGACCCGGAGACGTATCCTGTCGCTCTGGTTTCCACGTCTTGCCGCCGAGCATCAGCTTCGGCGCGAGGGTGGCGGCCTTGGCGGCCCTCTTGCCATTGTCGAGGACCGCGCCAACATGCAGGTCCTGTCCTCCTTGACCCGCGAGGCCGAGGCCGAGGGGCTGCGCCTTGGCCAGCCCCTGCGCGATGCCCGCGCCATGTGCCCCACCCTTGTCACCCGCCTTGCCAACCCCGCGCGTCAGGCCGAGTTTCTGGCGGTGCTGCGCCGCTGGGGCGGCAAATTCTCGCCCTGGGTGGCGGCCGAGGCCCCCTCGTCGCTGGTCATCGACCTGACCGGCTGCGCCCATCTTTTCGGCGGGGAAGAGGCGCTGATGCTGCACGCCATCCGCGATTGTCAGGATCTGGGGCTCAGCGTCTGCGGCGGCATTGCCGACACGCTGGGGGCGGCCTGGGCGCTGGCCCGGTTCTCGGGCAACTTTTCGGGCGGCTTTTCGGGGGGCGACATGCTGGCGGGGCGCAACGGCGACGCCATTGATCAGGAAGCCCGCGCCACCCGTTCGCGCGCCGTGCGCCGGCGTCATTGGGAACGGGGCGGGCCGGCGCCCGTGGCGCCCGTGGCGCCCGTGGCGATTGCGGGCGGTGCGGGGCGTAACGACGGGCCGGCCCGGGATGGGCAGGACGGGACACCGGCCAATCCGCTGGCGGGGCTGCCCGCCCGCATCGCGCCGCCCGGCCAGACGCGGCTGCTGCTGGCGCCGCTGCCGCTCAGCGCCCTGCGGCTTGACGCGCAGTCGGTGACCGAACTGTCGCGTCTGGGTCTGCGCCGGGTCGAGGATCTGCTGGGCATGCCCCGCGCCGCGCTGGCCCGCAGGTTCGGGCAGGACGTGGTGCGCCGGCTGGATCAGGCGCTGGGGGTCGAACCCGAACCCGTCTCGCCCGCCCGCCCCGGTCGCCGCTTCGCCGTGCGTCTGACCCTGCCCGACCCCATCGGGCTGGAGGATGACATTCTGGCCGCCATCGACCGGCTGTTGCCGCCGCTTGCGGCGCATCTGCGCAAGGCCGGGCGGGGGGCGCGGCGGCTGCGCCTGCAATGCTTCCGCGCCGACCACACCCTGCAAACCGAAGAGCTGGGGCTGGCCCGCCCCACCGACGACCCCGACCGGATGCGGCCCCTGCTGCGGATGAAGGTCGCCGACATCGACGCGGGCTTCGGCATCGACGCCGTGCGTATCGAGGCCGTGGTGACCGAGCCGCTGCACGCCCGCCAGCACAAGGGCCACATGGGCGCCACCCGCGACGCCGAGGCCCGGCGCGACGGCGACACCGGGCTGGATGACCTGATCGGACGGCTGGGCGCCCGGCTGGGGCTGGACTCGATCACCCGCTGGGCCCCGGCAGACAGTCACATTCCCGAAAAAGCCGCCCTGACCCTGGCCGCCGCCTGGGCCGCGCCGCCCCACATCCCGGATGCGGATGGTGCCGACGCAGGTTGGCCCCGCCCGCCCGTCCCGCGCCCGCTGCTGATGTTCCGCCCCGAGCTGGTGATGGCCCACGACAGGCCCGCGCCCCCCGGCAATTTCCGCTGGCGCCGCCGCGCCTTCGTCACGCAAAAGGCGACCGGCCCCGAACGCATCGCCCCCGAATGGTGGCTGGACGAGGCCGAGTGGCGTTCTGGCGTGCGGGACTATTGGCGGATCGACACCGCGCAGGGGGACAGGCTGTGGCTCTATTTCGCCCATGGCGGCAGCATGTCGGCGGGCTGGTTCTGTCAGGGCGTCTTCGCCTGAACCGCACCCCGAAACGCAGAAAGCCCCGACCGGGATGGTCAGAGCTTTCCGTTTGAATAAGTCCCCGGTGCCGCAGGCTGGGTGGGGGCAATAAATCCACGACACCGGGGTTAGCGCTTCATCGCTATGACCCTGTTATCGGGGTCAATCCGGGCGCGAACATGATGCGAACCGGCTAAGTGCGCGGTCATTTTCAGGCGAGATTGCGGCGCGGCCGGCTTGCGGTCCCGTGCCGCTCTGGCCCCGGGCCGGACGCGGCTTGCGCAAACAGGGCCGGAACGCTTGATTTTCACCGGCCCAAACGCCACCATAATATGATGAACAGCCAACCGCCCCAGCCGATCCGGCCCCCAGCCCCTGACGACAGGGTGCATTTTCAACGCCGCGAGCTGGGGCTTATCTTGGGACTTTACGGCCGGATGGTCGCCGCCGGGGAATGGCGCGACTATGGGATCTCGGGCCTGCGCGAGGTTGCGATCTTTTCGATCTTCCGCCGGACCGCCGAACACCCGATCTATCGAATCGAAAAGCGGCCCAAGCTGGCCCTGAAACAGGGGCAGTATTCGGTGATTGGGATGGATGGGCGGATTCTGAAACGCGGGCAGGATCTGAAATCGGTCCTGCGGGTATTGGAACGCAAACTGATCCGCGTGGTGGACTGACCCTCAGCGCGGCCCGTCCATCCGCCGTCTGCTCAAAAGCCCGCCGAACTCGGCCTTGGCGATGCGGGCGATCGCCTGATCGACGGGCTCAGAGGCGACCTGCATGTGGTGGGCGTTGGCGTGCAGAAGGGTCTCGGCATCCAGCAGCATCCCAACATGCCCCTTCCAGAACAACAGATCGCCGCGCTGAGGGGGCTCGTCCGGGGACAGCTCTCGACCCAGACCCGCCTGTTGCTGATCGCTGTCGCGCGGGCAGGGCAGGCCGCAACTTAGAAACGCCCGCTGCACCAGACCGCTGCAATCGATGCCCTTGGCGCTGTTGCCACCCCAAAGATAAGGCGTGCCCAGAAACATCTGCGCGACACCTGCCGGATCTTCGGCGGGCCGGTCCAGCGGTGCCAGATGCTGCACCGGAACATGGCCCCCGCCCGCCAGCGCGGCAAAGCGTCCGGTCACTTCGGTGACGGCCAATTGCGCCCCGTGGCTCAGCCACCGCAGATCGGCGGATTTGAAATCGTCGCGGGCATAAACGTGGCTTGCCAACGCCATCACCCGGTGGGTGGGGGTCATGTCCGGGCCCAACGCCTGCGCCGTCACATAGCCGACGTAGCCGTCCACTTCGGCTTGGCCGAAGGCGTGGCCGTCGCGTTCCTCCAGCAGCAAGAACCGCTCGCCGGCCAGAAGGTGGCGGTCGCGGGGGCCGCCGGGCGTGCGGCACAGATCGGCGACCGAGGCGCGGACGCCGCGCCACTCGCCCGCCACGAAGCGGCTGGCCGTGACCTGCCCTTGCAAGGCGATGTGCGCGACGCGCCCGTTGGACGGGGTCAGGCGCGGATCGCTCATCGCAGCAGCGTCTGCTCTAGTGTTGCCAGCAGCGCGCGCGGGCCTTGCCCGACGCCGCCCTTGGGCAGGCCGGGTTTCGCGGTCGGTCGCCACGAATAGATGTCGAAATGGCAATATCGCAGCCCCTCGCCGACGAACCGCCGCAGGAACAGCGCCGCAGTGATCGACCCGGCGAACCCGCCCGAGGGGGCATTGTCCAGATCGGCGATATCAGGCTCGATCATCGGCTCGTAGGGGTCCCAGAACGGCAGGCGCCAGACCGGATCGGCGTGGCGGTGGCCGGCTTCCGAAAGGGTCTGCGCCAAAGCATCGTCATCCGTGTAAAAGGGCGCCAGATCCGGGCCGACGGCCACCCGCGCGGCCCCGGTCAGCGTCGCCATCGAGACCAGCATGTCGGGCGTTTCCTCGGACGCGAGGCACAGCGCGTCGGCCAGCACCAGCCGTCCCTCGGCGTCGGTGTTGTTGACCTCGACCGTCAGGCCCTTGCGCGAGTGCAGCACGTCGCCGGGTCGAAAGGCGTCGCCATCGATCGAATTTTCAACCGCCGGGATCAGCACGCGCAGCCGCAAAGGCAGCTTCAACGCCATGATCGCTTGCGCCAGCCCCAACACGTTCGCCGCCCCGCCCATGTCCTTTTTCATCAACCCCATCGAGCTTCCGGGCTTGATGTTCAGCCCGCCGGTGTCAAAGCACACGCCCTTGCCCACAAGGGTCAGACTGGGGCCGGTGTCGCCCCAGCGCATGTCCAGAAGGCGCGGGTCCCGCCGGGCGGCGCGACCGACGGTGTGGATCAGCGGAAAGTTCTGGTCCAGCAGGGCTGTGCCCTTGATGACGCTGACGCCCGCGCCGTGGGCTTCGGCAAGATCGCGCAGGGCGGCCTCCAGCGCGTCGGGGCCCATGTCCGAGGCGGGGGTGTTGACCAGATCGCGGGTCAGGAATTCGGCCTCGGCCAGAACCTCCAGTCGGGGGGCGTCGATGCCTTCGGGGGCGATCAGTCCGGCCTCGGCGGCGGGCATCGTCTTGTAGCGGTCGAAGCGGTAGGAGGACATAAGCCAGCCAAGGGCGGCCTGTTCCAGCCCGGCCTGATCCAGACCCGAATGTTTAGTGTCCAGCCGGTAGGTGCCAGCGGGCAGACCGGCGGCCAGCCCGGCCACCGCAAAGCGCCCGCGTTTGCGACCCGATGCGGTGCCGTTGCCGGCCAGAATCGCGGTCAGTTTGCCAGAGGCGTCTCGGACCTGAAGCACCTGACCGGCCTTGCCGGTGAAATCGGCGGCCTCGGCCCAGTCGGCCAGAGACGTCCGAAATCCTGTCCCAGAGCCTTGCTCTGTGCGCCATTGGTCAAGCTGACGGGCAACGGCGTCTTCTTCGATCAGATGGACGGTAATTGGGTCGGACGCAGCGGCGTCACGGGTGGCGAAGGCGGGGCGCATGGGGAACCTCTTGCTGAGTTGCCGCCAGACTATCCGGCTGACGAGGCGCTGCAAGCCCGTCCGCGCCCCAAGAGGCCCCCGTGAGGATCATCGCAGGTCCAAGGCCCCGGGCGCTAAAGCTCCCACAACGTCATCACGGACCGATCCACCACCCGTTCAAGCCGCGCCAGCGTTGCCGACAACGCCGCCGACTCGCCGCGTAACGCACAGGTATGCACGTCTTCCGCGACCAACGTGAGGGTAATCATCGAAATCGCCTGCCCAAGCGCACCGACCGCGTCCGAGCGGGTGACGATCCCCGGCATGTCACCGCTTTGCGACAGCGACTGCATCTCGGCCAGCCGATCCAGAATGATCTCGTACCCCGTGGCGATGGCCTGATCCGTGCCGACAAGCCCCAGCGTCGTCTGCATCCGCTGAAGGATCAGCGCATCTATGTCCACCGCGTCATGATGGTGGATCTGCGCAGTCGTCGCCTGCGCAGGGGGCTTTTGTGTGGGTCGTATGGACATGGCTTTCCTCCGATCCCTGTCGGCTTGCACTGTCCAATCAAAACCTGAACGTTCGATGTTTATCCGACGGCAAAAATCCCTCGAATTTTCATCATTTGCAGCCTACATACGGGATCAAGGAAAACCCGGAGGCCCCATGTCCTACATCAAACCCCTGCCCAGCTTCCTTGCCCAGCGGTATCACGGCTGGAAGGCCACGACCTTTGACGAAAACAAGGGGTGGTACAAACGTCTGGCCGAAGAGGGGCAGCGTCCGCGCGCGATGGTCATCTCGTGCTGCGACAGCCGGGTGCATGTGACCTCGATCTTCGGGGCGGAACAGGGCGAGTTCTTCATTCACCGCAACATCGCCAATCTGGTGCCGCCCTACGAGCCCGACGGCGACCATCACGGCACCTCGGCGGCGGTGGAATACGCGGTGACGGTGCTGAAGGTCGCGCATCTGGTGGTGCTGGGCCATTCGCGCTGCGGCGGGGTGGCGGGCTGTCTGGCCATGTGCTCGGGCGAGGCGCCGGAGCTGGAAAAGACCAGCAGCTTCGTCGGTCGCTGGATGGACATCCTGCGCCCCGGCTACGAGCGGGTCGCCAAGGCCAACCCCGAAGACAAGGCCCGCGCGCTGGAGCACGAGGCGGTTCTGGTCTCGCTTGAAAACCTGATGAGCTTTCCTTTCGTCGCCGAGCGTGTCGATCAGGGCCTGCTGTCGCTGCACGGTCTTTGGACCGACATCAGCGACGGCGCGCTGCTGAGCTATCATGCCGACGACAAGGCGTTTCACCCCGTCTGAGAGCCTGTTTTAGCCCCGGTCCGAGTGCGCAGTACCAGCCCGGCGCCGGGTCAACTGGCGCGGCGGCGGTGCAGGCTGTGAACTTGATCGGCAAGGTCGGCGGCGAAAAGCGCCGACAGTTCCGCGCGCGATACCGTGGGGCGCGCGGCAGGCTCGGCAAGCGGTGCCATGGCGCGGCGGGCGGCAAGCACGTCGGCAAGGCGGGCACAGGTGATGATGATGGCTGTCATGTCAGTATTCCCCGTCCGAATGCCCCCACATCCATAATTAGATACGGGGCCGTGACTGGAAAAGTTGCACGCACATCCGGGAAAATCTGGAAAAATGCGCGTATTTTTCTGCAAGTCATTGCCGTAAAACGGAAAAAAGGCGCCCGGAAACGGGCGCCTTTCGATGCTCGGCATAGGATATTCGGCATAAGGGGGTCTGACCCCGCGCCTTAACCCTTTTTCAGGCAGCGCTGGCCCAAGGTCTCGGCGATCTGCACCGCGTTCAGGGCCGCGCCCTTGCGCAGGTTGTCCGAAACGCACCACAGGTTCAGGCCGTTTTCAATCGTGCCGTCCTGACGGATGCGGCTGATGAAGGTGGCGAAATCGCCGACGCATTCGGTCGGGGTGACGTAGCCGCCGTCCTCGCGCTTGTCGACGACCATGATGCCGGGGGCCTCGCGCAGGATCTCGCGGGCCTCGTCTTCGTCAAGGAAATCCTCGAATTCGATGTTGATCGCCTCGGCATGGCCCACGAAGACCGGGACGCGAACGCAGGTCGCGGTGACCTTGATGTTCTTGTCGACGATCTTCTTGGTCTCGACCACCATCTTCCATTCTTCCTTGGTCGAGCCGTCTTCCATGAAGACGTCGATATGGGGAATGACGTTGAAGGCGATCTGCTTGGTGAACTGCGCCGGCGGCTTGTCGTCAACGGGGTTGTAGATCGACTTGGTCTGGTCCCAAAGCTCGTCGATCCCCGATTTGCCCGCGCCCGAGACCGACTGATAAGTCGAGA
>Ga0209344_10003375_pt1 | contig 15934 bp, 13 predicted proteins | sample Cruoilmetagenom6_FD_187293 | JGI IMG/M metagenome (GOLD analysis project Ga0209344, IMG submission 187293) | Oil polluted marine microbial communities from Coal Oil Point, Santa Barbara, California, USA - Santa Barbara Oil Seep Sample 6 (SPAdes)... | ecosystem: Environmental > Aquatic > Marine...
CATCTAAAATTTCTTTATTAAATAATTCGAAATAAGGAATGTAAAAATCTTCCGGAATGATTTTCATACAACCAAAATCGATGGCAATTAGTTTTCCTTTTTCGGAAACTAAAAAATTACCAGGATGCGGATCGGCATGTACTTTCTTAAGCGTATGCATTTGATATAAGTAGAAATCCCATAATGCTTGTCCGAGTTGACCAGCAAGTTCAACGTTGGTATTTATTTTAGCAAATTCGGAAAGATGCATTCCTTCCATCCAATCCATCGTAATGATTTGTTGTGAGGAGAAATCTTCATAATATCTAGGGAATTCTAAATTTGGAATATGCGCACACGCAGCAACGACTTCATTACTTTGTTCTATCTCTAGTAAGTAATTGGTTTCTTCTAACAGTTTCCCTTCCACTTCTTTAAAATATACGTCGGAATGCTCTCCTTTTATGTTAAACATTTTCATAGCGATGGGTTTAACCATTGCCAAATCGGATAAAATACTATCAGCAATTCCTGGATACTGAATTTTAACAGCCAAGGTTTTTCCATCTTTTTCGGCTTTGTGTACTTGCCCGATACTCGCTGCATTTATTGCTTCCGGATTAAAAGCATCAAAAATTTCACTTGGGAATTTCCCAAAAGACTTTTTAAAGGTTTTCAAAACTAAAGGTGCAGATAATGGAGGTACCGAAAACTGCGACAAGGAGAATTTCTCCACATAGGCTTGCGGTAAAATGTTTTTCTCCATGCTTAGCATTTGTGCTAATTTTAAAGCAGAACCTTTTAAATCTTTTAAACTATCATAAATATCTGTGGCATTAGACTCGTCTAAACGCTCTTTGGCTTCTTCTTCGGAATGTACCATTTTATCGCCATAATATTTCAGATAATTTACGCCAACTTTCGCTCCCGTTTGCACCAATTTAGATGCTCTCTGAATTTTGGAAATTGGTATGTTTTTAAGTGTTTTCATACTCATGCCCGTGAAAACGGGTATCTTTTTTCAATTTATAGACTTACAGCTTACAAAAACTTTGCAGGTCTACTATTTCACTTTCTCTTTATATAAAAACTTCGCCAAATCAATTATATTATTCAAAGACTTGGTATTTAACAATTCGAAACTAGTGTTTAGTGATTTCTCAATAAAAATATCTGTTTTTTCGAATGCTTCCGATGTATCATCGAGCCAAAACTTCATGGTAAACAAGAACTGAATCCAGAAAGATTCTTTAATGGTTTTCTTTTGAATATTCTCAATGGTATCTACATTTAGACTAATTGTTTCTAAATCTAATTCTTCTACAAATGCCGTAAATCCACGTTTTAATCTAGAAAAGGTAGCAAATGCTTTCAGCTGATTTTCAAAACCTTTCAGATTGATTTTTATAAATTCTTTATTGAGCGACAGATTTTCAAAGAAGGTATAATACAAACTTAGCATCTTGTCTTTTTTAGTAAACGAAACATACTCTGGCGTTTGCTTTAAAATAGCTACAGAATTTTCAAAAAGCAATAAATAAATATCCTTTTCTACATCTTTAAAAGAGGTAAAATGGGTGTAAAAAACTTCTTCATCTAAAGCATGTATTTCGGCAAAACTTGTCACCGAATCTGGTTTACGATGGTGTTCTACCACATATTCCATGTACATGGTAAGTATATCTGAAGCTACAACTTTCTTTTTCTTGGCCATTAATCAAATGTTTGCTATAAAAGTACGAAACGTTTTGACCAAAACGAAGATCTATAAAACAAAAAAGGTTGCCTTTACAGACAACCTTTTCAACTAACCAACTTAATAATAAACAAAAACTTCTATACTATGCCATAAGCTTAGTAAATCTTTTTTTGCTAAGTTTTACGTGTTTTTTCATACCTGTTAAAGCAGTAAAAACTAAATCTTGATTTGTTGCAGCTATTTTCAAGCTGTCTTTTATTGCTTTGTTAGCAACCGTTTGCCATTGCTCTGCAACAACTATCGTTTCACTAACAACATCTTCTGTGGTATTTAGCGCATAATCGTTAGCCGATTCTGCTGCTTTTCTTGTTTTCTTTAATGCTTTAAAAACCATGTTTTTTGGAGCATCTAATATAGATTTTGTACGCATATCAAATTACTTTTTAAAAGTTATGGTATTATTTTGTTGCTTCTGCTTTAACTTCAGCAACTTTAGGAGCTACTTCTGTTTTAACCTCAGCTACTTTTGCAACTGTTTCTTTTTTAACTGCTATTGCTTTTTTAGCTACCGTTGCTTTTGCTTTAGGAGCCGTTTTTGTTACCGTTTTTTTAGTCGCCGTTGTTTTTTTTGCTACTGTCTTTTTAACTGCCGCTTTTTTAGGTGCTGCTTTTGCTACTACCTTAGTAGCTTTAGTTGTTTTACCAACTTTAGCTGTTGTTTTTTTAGCTACCGTCTTTTTAGTTGCTACTGCTTTTTTAGTTACTTTCTTTACTTTCGCTTTAGGCGTCTCTTTCGCTTCTTCAATAATAGCTTCTCCTTTATTAATGATCTTTGAAGCTTGCTCTAACACATCTCCTTTAAGTTCATTATACTTAGCCATTCCCATGTTTTTAATATCCTCGGAAACTTTTTCTGCTTTTTGAACCATTGGGTTTTCAGAAACTTTCTCTGTAATATCTTCTACGATATCCAATACTTTTTTAGCTACTGGATTGTTTATAGCCATATCTTTAGCTTTTTCAACTAATTCTGCATCGTAACCAACTAAATCCTTCATTTTATCTGATCCTGTTACAAACTGTCCTTTTACAGCTTCCGCAGTATCAAAAATCATATTAATTTGTTGCTCTCTTATTTTTTCTGACTTCTTAATTAACTTAGAAGCTAATTTTTGCCATTTTTCACCATTATCTACAACTGTATTTATTGTAGCTATAGATGCATTCACTAATTCTGTGTTAATTTTCTTTACAACATTAGTATCGTTCTTTACTTTACTTGTTGCCTTTTTTGCTACTTTTTTAGTTTTAGTTGCCATAATATATTGTTGTTATTGTGTTGCTATATTTAATTCTGGTACAAACATACAATCAGCGAGTTACAAATGAGTTGCACTTGTGTATGCGTTCCTTTTTATTTTGGAAATTATTTAGATTTTGCTAAAAACTTTACCGCTTTCCCTTTTACTGTTTCTAAAGTACTAAAAACCATATCTTGGTTTTTAGCAGATGCTTTTAAACCTTTCTTTACTAGTTTAGCTGAAAGACCTAATCCTTTTTCTGTTAAGTCAATAGATTTTGTAAATACTTTTTCTGTAGTGTTTATAGCGAAATCATTTGCTTTCGTAGTTAATCCTAATACTTTATTTGTAGTACTGTTGATTAATGTTGCTTTTGTTTTAGTAGCCATAATATATTGTTTAAATGCGTTATATCTTATTTTATGGTACAAACGTACAATCCGGTAGTTACAACTGAGTTACAAAAACGATGTTTAGCGATTTTTTTTTAGAAGGAAGAATAAAAAATTGAGTAAAAATAAGGGTTTACAGTGGAAAATTATTTTTTAAATATTTTACAATTAAATATTTTCAATCTCCTTTAGAAGATTTTTTGTAGCAGGAAGTGGCTCAATACCATATTCCTTATCTAGCACATCAGCACATTTTTGATAGGCTTTTATAGCTTGTGGTCTGTTTCCTTTTTTAATGTACGCTTGCATTTGAAGTCGGTATGCATCTTCCCATGTATTGTCTATTGCAATTGCACATTGTGCTAAACGGATGCTTTCTAACGGATTTTCATTTAATAAAATTTCAGCAAGGATTACATAAGCTCCTAAAATTAGGATTTGAATTTTCTCGCGTTCTTCCGAAGACCAATCTTCAAAAACACGATTGGGTAAATATACACCTCGATATAAGGCAATAGCTTCTTTATAAGCTTCTTTAGCAATGGCTTGATTTTCGCCAAAAGCTTCGTTACCTATTATTATATATTGTTCTAAAGCTTCGACATCCATCCAAACTTTTTCTAAATCCAATTGATAACTAATTCCTTGTCGAATCACAAAACTAGGCTCGGTTCGAGAAGGTCTTTCGGGTTCTAATACTTTATTAACACCATGTAATGCGACTTTAAAATCCCTATCGTCGCCATCTTCCCAAAGATGATCCATGATTTTTTCTTTATGAAGCGCATGCCGTTGTCGATTAGAAATTAAATACTGTAGTAACTGAACAGTTTTATCTCTCCCCCATTTTTTAGAATCTATTTTCTCATCATTTAGCCATAGATTAAACTGTCCCAAAGTCTGAATACGAATAATCGCATCCTTTTGAAACTGTTTTAATTCTATTAATCTATCTGAAAGTGGATTCATGTATAAGGCTTACTTCTTTTTAGTAGCTCGTGTCGTTTTAGCTATTTTCGTAGTTTTGGTTGTTTTTGCAGGAGTGCTAATAGCATCGACTTTAGCATTCAATTTTTTAATCTCATCTGCTAAAGCGTTAATAGAATCTTTTATAGTATTAAAATCAGATCGAGAAGCATTTCGCCATTGATCGATATGTACTTTATCCATTAAGTCTTCCCCCAAATAACTAATCTGATCTTGTATGTTTGCGACTTGCTTTCTAGGATCTTTAATGGTTTCTAGAATTACTTTCGGACCTTCTTTTGAAATGGTTTTCCAAAGCGAAAAACTCTTTTTCAATAGAGAATCCTGCACTTCGGGAGTTTCATGTTTTGTAGCTTGCAGAGTTAAATCAGCTAATTTGGACTGTATAAAAGCTACAGCTTCTTTAAAATCTGAAAAACTTTTATCATCACCGCCTTGCACATGCGATACTTTTCCGCGCCATTGCACCTTAGATTCACCATCTTCTTCAAAAATAATCTGGTTAAACCGAACCATAAAGGATGCTGTTTGGTCTGCTTTTTTAGCCATAATCTTAAAATTTTATCCGTTACAAATTACAATTCTTTTTTGAGAAATGAATTGCTCCGGAAACCGAATACCCTATTTAAGTTTTAAAATAGTTCTTATGCATGCATAGTATTTTAAAATATTTTCAGTACTTTAAATTTTAATTTCTGAAAAAGTTGTTCATGCATAAAAAATACGTCATCGCTTTTGATCAAGGTACAACCAGTACTAGGACCATTATTTTTGATGAAAAAGGTACTATTGTAGGTGTTTCGCAAAAAGAACTAACACAATATTATCCAGAATCTGGTTGGGTAGAACACGACCCTATTGAAATATATAACGACCAGAAAGAAACGTTTGAAACCGTTTTAAAAGACACCGGAATTCTTCCAGAAGAGATTGCAGCCATAGGAATTACCAACCAAAGAGAAACTACTGTGGTTTGGGATAAAGAAACAGGCAAACCTATCTACAATGCCATTGTTTGGCTAGATAATAGAACCAAAAACATTTGTAAGACTTTAAAAAAAGATGGCTTAGGAACTTATGTTCGAGAGCATACCGGTTTGGTTATTGATGCCTATTTTTCGGGAACCAAATTAAAATGGATTTTAGATAACGTACCAGAAGTACGTAAAAAAGCCGAAGCGGGACAACTACTTTTTGGAACGATAGATAGTTGGTTGATTTATAAATTTACCAACGGAAAGCAGCACGTTACAGACCATACCAACGCTTCCCGAACCATGCTGTATAATATTAAAGATTTAAAGTGGGACGCTACGTTGTTGGCTGCTTTAGATATTCCGAAATCGATGCTGCCAGAAGTAAAAACCTCCTCTTCTAATTTTGGAGCTGTAACGTATAACGGAATAGAACTTCCAATTTATGGTGTTGCTGGAGACCAACAGGCAGCTTTGTTCGGACAAGGAGGATCGGAAGCAGGAATTGCAAAAAACACTTATGGCACGGGTTGCTTCCTATTGCTCAATAATGGAAAAGATTATGTGTCTTCTAAAAACGGACTCATCACCACATTAACATGCAGCTTACCCAACGAACCTGTCAACTATGCATTAGAAGGTAGTATTTTTATTGGTGGAGCATCTATACAATGGTTACGCGATAAGTTGTTATTCATTAAGGATGCAAAAGAAACCGAGGCTATTTGTAAAAGTATTCCGCCATTACAAGATTTATATGTGGTTCCCGCTTTTGCAGGATTAGGAGCGCCATATTGGGATGCCAATGCAAAAGGTGCTATCTACGGAATCACCCTAGATATTGGAAAAAATGAAATTATTAAAGCAACCATTGAAGCTTTAGCCTACCAAACCAAAGATGTTATAAAAGCGATGGAAGAAGATAGCGGAAAAACACTAACTTCCTTAAAAGTCGATGGTGGTGCAAGTGCTAACAATTACCTGATGCAATTTCAATGTGATATGCTTGATGTTATTGTGGAAAGACCAACAATGCTAGAAATTACTGCTCTTGGAGCTGCCATGTTAGCAGGACTAAAAGCTGGAATTTGGTCTAGAAAAGACATGGAATCCATTCGAGATATAGATCAAGTTTTTACGCCAAAAATGGATATAAAAACAAGAACTCAAAAATATGCAGGCTGGTTGTCGGCTATTAAAAGAACCAAAACCTTTAATGACGAGGAGTAAATATTATGAAAGCAAAACCATTTTCTATTTTACATAGAGCCGAAGATCTTAAAACCGTAAGCACCCAAAAATTTGATCTTGTTATTATTGGTGGTGGTGTTACAGGAGCTGGAATTGCTTTAGATGCTGCATCACGAGGACTGAAAACATGTTTGATTGAAAAAAATGATTTCGCTTCTGGAACTAGTAACAAATCTACAAAACTAATTCATGGCGGTTTGCGTTATTTAAAGCAATTGGAAATTGGTTTGGTAAGGGAATCTGGTAGAGAACGTGCTATTGTACATAAGCTAGCACCGCATTTAGTGATTCCAGAAAAGATGCTTTTACCGCTTGTTGAAGATGGTACTTATGGTAAAATGATGACTTCTATCGGATTAAAAGTATATGATTTTTTAGCCGATGTAGAAGGTGACGATCGTAGGAGAATGCTAGACAAAGCAGAAACTTTAAAAAAAGAACCATTGCTTGATGCCGAGACGATTCTTGGTAGTGGTTATTATTCGGAATACAGAACAGATGATGCGCGACTCACCATCGAATTACTAAAAAAAGCTTCCGAATTTGGAGCAACCATTCTTAATTATTGTGAAATGGACTCCTTTGTTTACAATACCAAAAAGGAAATAAAGAGTATTCAATGTATCGATCATAATTCCGGAGAAACCTTTACCATTACATCTAGAAATTTCGTTTCTGCTACTGGTCCGTGGGTAGATAAATTAAGAGAGAAAGACGCTTCCAAAAACAACAAACATTTACACCTAACAAAAGGAGTACATATTGTTTTTCCTATTGAAAAATTCCCATTACAACAATCTGTTTATTTTGATGTGGCCGATGGACGTATGATATTCGCAATACCGAGAGGAAGAGCAACCTATGTTGGTACCACAGACACCGACTATTTTGGAAACTTAGATCGCGTAGTTACTACAAAAGCAGATATTCATTATTTGCTAGATGCCGTTAATGATGCATTTCCAGATATTCATTTAAAGGAAAAAGATATTGAATCGAATTGGGCTGGGTTACGTCCATTAATACATGAAGAAGAAAAAGATCCTTCCGAATTATCTAGAAAAGATGAAATATTTGTTTCTAAAAGTGGCTTAATTTCTATTGCTGGTGGAAAATTAACAGGCTACAGAAAAATGGCACAACGGGTTATGGATGCCGTTGTAAAAACGATGACTGACAAGCAAGAGTCTAAATTAAAAGATTCGTATACCGAAAAAATTGCGCTTACCACAAATGCAATGACTTCCTCTAAAGAAGTGAAAAAATATCAAAAAAAATTACGATTGAAGCTTCAAGAAGTCGGAATAGAAAACGAATATTTTGCGTGGTATTTGACTTCCAATTATGGTAAACAAGCGAATGATATACTAGAAAAAATGCAATCCTTTACCGATGAAAACCCGGAATCTAGATTAATTAGAGCCGAGTTATGGTATGGTATACATCATGAAATGATTAATAGTCTTGCCGATTTCTTTGTACGAAGAACCGGTAGACTGTATTTTAATATTTCTAGTGTTGCAAAATATGAATCGCTTATAATTAAAGACTGTACGCAATACCTAAATTGGGATGCTGCTCGCAGTACAAAAGAAAAAGAAACATTAAGCATTCTTGTAAAAGATGCTACTCACTTTTATGATGCGGAGTTGAAATAAAGCTTCCTAAAAATTAAACCCGAAACTCCCCGTAATACCAAATTTTCTGGCGTCTGGATAATTGGTTTTGTCTAGATAATTTCCTCTAAAATTAAAATCGATTCTAAAGACTTTAAAGATGTTATCTATACCAAAACTGTATTCATAGTACGCTTTGTTACTTGGTGCTTTATAAACTAACCCAGAAGCATTAAGTGCTCTGTTTTCATTGGAAACTTCACCAACAACCGCTCTAAATCCAACTATCTCTCTCCAGTTTAACTTACGTAAAAAAGGAATTCTCGAAAAGAAGCGACCATTAAAATTATGTTGTATATGCATAGACGCATACGTATCGGTTACAAACTCGTAATAATCTAGGTTAGAAAAGGTGTTATAAATAGAGAAATAACTCTGGTTTCCAGGAACGATACTTAATAGTCCTAACGGAACTTCCCCAAAGGTTTTCCCTACTTCTAGTGTAGTGTATAATCTTCCTAAGCCTCCAACAGACCAAGGCTGTAAGTATGAAAATTGTAGTTTAGTATAATCAAAATCACTATTAAACATGTTTTGATTACCATTGCTTACTTGTGCAAATATTCTTGCAAAATTATCATTTGCTTCTCGACGTTCTACACCATAACCTGTCATCTTTCTTTTCGGAAAATAAGAAACAGATAAAGAACTTTCAAATTGTTTTACTTCCGATTCTACTCCTGTTGGTGTATTATAATCTAAACTAAACGTTGGCGATGCCGATTCTAAAGTTCTGTAATTTCCGCTTAATCTAAAAACCACATTTCTTACCGGTTCCATTTCTACGGCAAGACTGGTTAGATTAATAGATGTTAATTTATCATTAGTTCCAGTTCCTACAATGGATGAGGACGCTAAGCTTCGACCTAAAACATCGGTAGATGTGGTTAAGCTTGCTCCTATTTGTTCTACATCTCTTCGGTTTCCACCAGAAATAATAAATCTATTTTTTTTGTTTAAAAGTACTTTTCCAGAAATACCATATTTAAACTTATCATCTTTAAAACCATAAGCGGTATATCCCTCTATACGCCAAAGATCATTTTGCCCGAAATACGTTCTTCCTCCAGCTCTTAATCGCACACCTTCTACTTCATTAAAACCAAAAGTAGAAAATATGGGTCCGTAATCTAAATTTAAACTTGGCATTTCTATATATCCGGATGCCAGAATGCTTCCTACATTATAAAGACGCTTAAACTTTTTAACGGTTTTTAAAGTGTCTAGCATTTTGTACACCCCTTTTTCGTCTTTACTTAAAGCTTCCATTCGGTTATCTTCCCAAAAGTCGTCTTCTCTATTATAGACATCCTTATCGTAATTATACACTTCCTGACTGTAGAATTTTTCGTCTTTCGGGATATCAAAAGCATAATTATCGTACAAAGTAGTACGCTTACCGTAAACACCACGAGCTTCTTCCTTTTTATTAAAAGAGAAATCCGACATAAAATAATCTCGTTTTAATAATAGTAACGAATCATTTAATACATCAAATTCTTGCTCTATATAAATTTCTTTTACCCAGTTTATATTGGCGCTTTTAGAAGCTTGCATGTTGATTTCCTTAATGGCATACGTAGTATCTGCAACCCAAAAATCTCCTTTAAAAGTCAGTTCGTTTTTACGTCTTGGATAATAGATGATGTTGTAACACCATTTATTATCTCTGTATGTACTATCGGATAAAACGTAATTATAGGTATTTATTCCTGTTCTAGAAATTGGACTAACAAAACTCTTATCAAAAAACTTAAGGTAGTTATCATAGATATCAAACTCAGAATACAGATCATTTACAAAATCAATAATGACTTGATTATCGCTAAAGCCGGAGTTTTTATTTCCTAGTAAATCTATTTTTTCTTTATTAATGGTATTGTCTCCATAAATTTTAGAAACAGCTTCATTAATAAATATTGGTAAGTAGGTTTTTCCTGTAATACGAGAAGTATCCACCTCATTAAAAACAAACTCCATTCCTTTAAATAGCTTACTTTTAATAAGGGAACTATCTATGGTATTCAGGTCGAATTCTACTTTTTCGTATTTGTCGTATTCGTATTGTTTAAATTGTCTTAAACCGTTTTGGCGTTTGTTTTCCCAAACTTTTTTAAGAATAGCAATGGCTGGGTTTTCAGATTCTTTTTTAGACTGTTTTCCGGTAACAATAACCACTTCATCTAAGGATCCTTCTTCTTCTTTTAGAATAAATTTAAGATCGTAATTAACGCGCTTTTCTAGAGGAACATCTAAAGTAGAAAAACCAATAAAGGAAACAAAAACAGCATCCCAAGTGGCATCAGACTCTAAATAAAAAGTTCCGTTTTCATCTGTTATTGTACCTTCGGAAGAACCTTTAAATATCACATTTGCAAATGCTACGGGTTCATTAAACTCATCGTATACTTTACCACTAACTTTGGTTTGTGCAACAACGGAAACAATTCCGAAAAAAAACAATAAGAGAATTAATTTATACTTCATCTATTCCATCTAATTTCATTATACAAAAAAAACTTCATCAACAATGTTGCCAATGAAGTTTATATAACGAAAGAAATTAGTTTTTATTTATACATTACTTTTTTCACCGCTTTAACAACATCGTCACTATTTGGTAACCATTCTGCTAATAAAACTGGTGAATACGGCGCAGGAGTATCTGCAGTATTTATTTTTACAATTGGTGCATCTAAATAATCGAAAGCTTGCGCTTGCACTTGGTATGTGATTTCTGTAGAAACATTTCCAAATGGCCACGCTTCTTCTAAAATAACCAATCTATTTGTTTTTTTAACCGACGTTAAAATAGTATTCATATCTAAAGGTCTTACGGTACGTAAATCAATTACTTCGCAAGAAATACCTTCTTCTGCTAATTGGTCTGCCGCTTTATAAGCATCTTTAATAATTTTACCAAAAGATACAATAGTTACATCGGTTCCTTCTCTTTTTACTTCTGCAACTCCAATAGGAATTACATATTCTCCTTCTGGCACTTCTCCTTTATCTCCATACATTTGCTCACTTTCCATGAAAATAACTGGATCGTCATCACGAATAGCAGCTTTCAATAAACCTTTTGCATCATAAGGATTAGAAGGTACAATTACTTTTAAACCAGGAGTATTTGCAAACCAGCTTTCAAAAGCTTGTGAGTGTGTTGCTCCTAATTGTCCTGCAGATCCTGTTGGGCCACGAAAAACGATAGGACATTTAAACTGTCCTCCAGACATTTGTCTAATCTTAGCCGCATTATTTATAATTTGATCAATACCAACTAAAGCGAAATTAAAAGTCATAAACTCTACAATAGGTCTGTTTCCAGTCATGGTAGAACCAACAGCAATACCAGAAAAACCAAGTTCAGCAATTGGCGTATCAATTACACGCTTAGCACCAAATTCATCAAGCATTCCTTTACTGGCTTTGTAAGCACCATTATATTCTGCTACTTCTTCTCCCATTAAGTAAATACTTTCATCTCTGCGCATTTCTTCGCTCATGGCTTCGCAAATAGCTTCTCTAAATTGTATAGTCTTCATTCGTGTTCTTGTTTTATATTCTGAAAAAATGAAATTTTTGAACCATATACTAGTATAAAAAATACGGTATGTATTACCAATTTCATGTACATCAATTATTAATAGCAACAAAAATAGCAATAAAAGAAAAACTTTCTTAGAAAGATTTGTTTAAAATTTACTATGCACGCATAGTAAATAATCAAAATATTATAATTAACTTCGTAGCCTAGAAAAGAAAGCCTAGAATTTTAACTCTTATAATGTCAAACGATATCGTTATAGTTCTAGCCTTTACAAAAAATACAATTTTAATTTAATTATATAATTATGAAAATTTTAGTGTGTATCAGTCACGTTCCTGACACGACATCAAAAATTAATTTTACAGAAGGAGATACAAAATTTGACACCAATGGTGTACAATTTGTAATTAATCCGAATGATGAGTTTGGTTTAACTCGTGCCATGTGGTTTAAAGAAAAGCAAGGCGCTACTGTAACTGTTGTTAATGTTGGAGGCCCAGAAACAGAACCTACTTTACGTAAAGCTTTAGCCATTGGTGCAGATAGCGCCATTCGAGTAAATACAGAAGCTACAGATGGTTTTTCAGTTGCAAAACAATTAACTAAAGTAATACAAGATGGAGGTTATGATTTAGTAATTGCTGGTCGTGAATCTATTGATTATAATGGAGGAATGGTTCCAGGAATGATCGCCGGACTTACCAATGCTAATTTTGTAAATAACTGTATTAGTCTTGAAATAGAAGGCACAAACGCAACTGCTACCAGAGAAATTGATGGCGGAAAAGAAACCGTTACTACGGCATTGCCATTAGTAATAGGAGGACAAAAAGGATTAGTAGAAGAAAGTGATTTACGTATTCCAAACATGAGAGGAATCATGATGGCTCGTAAAAAACCGTTACAAGTTGTTGAACCTGTTACTACAGAATCAGAAACTACATCTGTAAGTTTTGAAAAACCTGCTCCTAAAGGTGCAGTAACTCTTGTAACTCCAGATAATTTAGACGAATTAGTAAGCCTACTTCACAACGAAGCTAAGGTGATTTAGTTGTAAATTAAATGAGCCCCAATTTGATTTGGGATCTTTTTAAAGTTTACGAAATCATTAATGAGATTTCCACCTTCGTGGAAATAAAAAACAAAGAATATATTATGTCCGTTTTAGTATATACAGAATCAGAACAAGGAAAATTAAAAAAAGCAGCTTTAGAAGTTGCTTCTTACGCAAAAGCTGTTGCCAACCAATTAGGTACAACAGTAACCGCGGTAACTATTAATACTAGTGATTCTAGTCCCTTAGGAAACTATGGTGTTGATAAAGTATTAAACGTTACTAACCCAGCATTAGACGCTTTTAATGCAAATGCATATGCCGATGTGATAAAGCAAGCTGCAGAAAAAGAAGGAGCAAAAGTAGTTATTGTAAGCTCTAGTGCAGATAGTAAATATTTAGCGCCATTATTAGCCGTTGGTTTACACGCTGGATTTGCTTCCAATGTGATTGAAGCACCTTCAAGTACTTCTCCATTTACGGTAAAACGTACTGCTTTCACAAATAAAGCATTCAACATAACAACCATTAATACCGATGTAAAATTGGTTGCTGTATCTAACAATTCTTTCGGATTAGTAGAAAATACAGGAAGCGCTTCCGCGGAAGACTTTGCTCCTGCTATTCCAGATTTTGCAGTAAATGTGCAATCGGTAGATAAAGCAAGTGATAAAGTAAGTATTGCAGATGCCGAAATAGTAGTTTCTGCTGGTCGTGGATTAAAAGGTCCTGAAAACTGGGGAATGATTGAAGAGTTAGCCGATGTACTTGGTGCAGCTACCGCTTGTTCTAAACCAGTTAGTGACTTAGGTTGGAGACCACATAGTGAACACGTAGGACAAACAGGAAAACCTGTAGCATCTAACTTATACATTGCAATTGGTATTTCTGGAGCAATACAACACTTAGCTGGAATTAATGCAAGTAAAGTAAAAGTAGTAATTAACACAGATCCGGAAGCCCCTTTCTTTAAAGCTGCAGACTACGGTGTTGTTGGTGATGCTTTTGAAGTAGTTCCTGCTTTAATCGAAAAATTAAAAGCCTTTAAGGCGCAACAATAAATATTTTTTTATAAATTGTAGCAGAACTCTTTTTATTTTTTTTGCATTTAAGCGAAAATTAGGTATTTTTAGTTTAAATAAAATCTTTTTTAAATTGCATAGCATCGCTACGGAAAGAAAAAAGGTGAAATTTAAGTTTAAAAGAACCATTTTTTAGCAAATGAAAAAAGTTTAAAAGCGTTCACTAATAAAAAGGACTGTTTAAATTTTGTTTTGTCCTAATTTAAACAGTCTTTTGCGTTTTATATTATGAGCTTAGTCAAGTTAAACATAAAAGGTATTTCGTATAGCCAAACTCAAAATGGCGCTTATGCCTTGATTTTAAATGAAGTGGATGGAGACAGAAAACTCCCAATAGTTATTGGTGCTTTCGAGGCTCAGTCTATTGCTATTGCTTTAGAAAAGGAAATTCGTCCGCCAAGACCACTCACACACGATTTATTCAAAAATTTTGCAGACCGATTTGATATTGTTGTAAAACAAGTAATCATTCATAAACTAGTAGATGGCGTTTTCTATTCTAGTTTAATTTGTGAACGCGATAAAATTGAAGAAATTATTGACGCCAGAACAAGTGATGCCATTGCATTAGCTCTACGTTTTCAAGCACCTATTTTTACGTACAAAAACATTTTGGACAAGGCCGGAATTTATTTAAAAGTAAATCCGGAAAAAGAAGAAGATATTCTAGGAGAAGATATTCTTGTAGATGCTTTAGTTGCTGAAGAATTAGAAACGGATTCGCCCAACGAAACCTTTGCTAGTAAGACTATTGAAGATCTACACAACATGTTAGACGAAGCAGTTGCAAATGAAGACTATGAAAAAGCAGCGCACATAAGAGATGAAATCTCTAAACGATAACTAAACACCACCACATGAAAAATTTTGTATTAGCTATTGTAGCTATTTTTTTTGGATTTTCTACAAGTATCGCACAAGACCTAGAAAAAAAATGGATAGCAAATAACCAAAACAATAGTTTTGAAACCTTAGAACTAATCGAAGGTGAATTTAATACAGCAAATGCTTCCGGAGATTATATACACCAAAACAACTTATTGGTTTTTTACTACAACCAACCAAACGACACCATAAGACGTTACAAAATTAAGGAGCATACCGATTCTACTTTAGTATTTTCTGAAAGAAACACCGACTTTCATTTTACAGTAGTAAACGAAGAAGTCCCGATGGTCATAGAAAATAGCGTCGAACCAACAGACACCATAATAGAAAGTCGAGGCTTTTCTATGCAAAGTTTATGGCGAGGTGCACTAGGAATGATTTCTCTTTTAGTACTAGCATTTCTTTTTAGTAATAACAAGAAAGCAATAAACTGGAAAACGGTTGGACTTGGCTTGGTATTTCAACTTATAATAGCTGTTGGCGTTTTAAAAGTTCCTTTTGTTCAAAGCATATTTGAATGGATTGGTGGCCTATTTGTAAGTGTACTAGATTTCACAAGAGCAGGAAGTAAATTCCTATTTGATGGTTTAGTAGTAGATATGGATACCTTTGGGTTCATTTTCGCATTTCAAGTATTACCAACGATTATATTCTTTTCAGCATTAACATCTCTCCTATTTTATTTAGGAATTATTCAAAAAGTAGTGAAGTTTTTTGGTATCGTTTTATCTAAAGTACTAAAGATTTCAGGTGCGGAAAGTTTAAGTGTTGCCGGAAATATTTTTCTTGGACAAACAGAAGCTCCTTTATTGATTAAGGCGTATTTAGAGAAAATGAACAAATCGGAAATACTCCTAGTTATGATCGGTGGTATGGCAACAGTTGCTGGTGCAGTACTTGCAGCATACATTGGTTTTCTTGGTGGTGACGATCCGGTTTTAAGATTACAATTTGCAAAACATTTACTAGCAGCTTCTGTAATGGCAGCTCCTGGTGCTATTGTCGTTTCTAAAATATTATATCCGCAAACCGAAGAAATAAATACCGATGTAAGTGTTTCTTCCGAAAAAATTGGTTCTAACATTTTAGATGCCATAG
>Ga0209344_10003376_pt1 | contig 15933 bp, 16 predicted proteins | sample Cruoilmetagenom6_FD_187293 | JGI IMG/M metagenome (GOLD analysis project Ga0209344, IMG submission 187293) | Oil polluted marine microbial communities from Coal Oil Point, Santa Barbara, California, USA - Santa Barbara Oil Seep Sample 6 (SPAdes)... | ecosystem: Environmental > Aquatic > Marine...
CAGTATTTAATATACCGGAAGACAGTCCCAGATCAAGAGATTTCTATTACTTTGTTTATCAACGAGATGCATGGGCAGAAGACTACTTGGGCCCAATGTACAAATACATCATCCAAGGCAGTCATTACGATACTCCGTGGAAACTCACTGAGACTATACTCCCTCCAAAGGATGCGGACAAAGGCACAAACTAAAAAACAGGGTTATGGATTCCTTGAGTACACTAAAGTACCAAGTTTTATTAAGACCGAATCAGCTTCTATAGATAGAGAACAGTGAATGGCTTTAAACTATTAATTTATTTATTTTTGCCCAAGTCGTTTAACTAAAATTTTACTCAATAATTTAGCATCTTGCTTGATTCCCCGTAGGTATCGACTTCTAAAATTTGTTATATTGTCAAAACCTAATAAATAAATTCCTGACGTTGTTTCTAGCTCAAGTGAATCCGAAATCCTTATTGTTTTATAATCTGGCTCATTATTAAAATTAACTAATGATATATTTGGTAAATATCCAGTGGCAAAATAAATCAAATCATAAGATTCATTACCAGTTCCCATATAAACCTTGCCATTTTCAATTTTATGAAAAATTTCAAATGTTCTAACTTCACCACTCTGAATCAGTTCAGAGGATTTGCCCCCATCCATTTCGGGAAATGAATTAACTTTTAAGTTTGGCTGAAATTTAATTCGAAGAAACTCCCAAAAAAAGTATATTTGCTCTTTCAACCTACCCAGAAAAGTATCATTATCTTTAACAATAACACGCCCTCTTACACTTAAGTCAACATCGATCCCAGCTTCGTGTAATTCAACCATCAACTGTCCTGCTGTGACTCTTTTGCCCACAATCAATATTTTTTTTACACCTGGAAAATCATCTTTTAAACATTTTACATTTTTAAACTTTGATGCATGTAAAAATGGAATTGAATTGTCATTTTCATGTGTAATGATTGGAACGTATGGCGTTGAATAATACCCAGTACACAACACAACTAATTTTGCATTTATCACACAATCTTGACTCTTAACCATAAAATCGTTATCAACTGTAGAAATTTCAGTTACATCAAAATTTTCTTGAATATTTAACTTATGAATTCCAGAGTATCTTTCCAAATATGACAGGTATTGTTTACCGCTGTGTTTTTTTAAAGCTATCAACGGATTAATGAATGTACCAGATAAACAATTAGTCCACCAGGGGCTTACTAAATGCAAGCTATCTGCCATATGACTCCATGAGTTCCCCACATTCTTTTTTTCAACCACTATGTAACTGATACGTTTTTTTTGTAATTGATATGCAAGGCTCAAACCACTTGGGCCCGCTCCAACAATTACACAATCAAAAGAATTGCTATCCCTTTCTAACCTATTATTCATATAACACCTATTTACTCAGCACAAACAACGTTTCTCTATAATCAAATTTCGGAATGGGAATCAATTTTATTAATTTTTTTTCAATGTTTTTTAATCTCACAAAACTTTTTTTTCCCATCAATCCATAACGCAATGCATATAAAAATAAAAAGTGACCTGAACGAATGTCTTTAGTCTGGTTGACCTTAAACCCGATTTCGCTGAATATATCAATATAACTTTTTTTAGTTCTCTGCAATTTATTCCCATCATCACATATTTTGGCTTTTCCCTTAGTTTGCTCAATCACAACAAACTTAGCCCCAGGTTTTAATGAGCATAGAATTTGTTTTAAAATATTTTTTAATTCATCATCTTCAGTAATGTATGACAATACAACATAGGTTACCGCTCCACTAAACTGGTTGCTTTCAATAGGGATACTTTTACCATCATAGTGAATAAAATTTGACACCTCTTTATTAACATTATTTGATGCCAATTTAAGTAGTTCTATGGATATATCTATACCAATTGTTCTCAGGCCCATATTGGATAAATATGAACTGATGTTGCCACTACCACAGCCAAAATCCAGAACCAATGAATCATTTTCAAGAGTGTTAAATATAGTCCATATTTGTTCATCTCGTAAAAATTTTATATAAGCATTCTTCACCCCTCGTTTATCATTTGGGTCTATAACCGACGCCTCAGGTCCTAAAGCTGCCAAACCATCCCAGTACTTACTTTCTTTGCTTTTCATTTAACCTCAGTGTTTTTATCCATATAAAAAAGGAGCAAATCATCCAAAACAATAAATCTGCTATCGTAAATGCTACCCTTGAAACAAGGCTGTAAATAATTAAAACTTCATTTGAGAATCCAAAATATCCACCAATGACAAGAAATGCCGCCTCTCGAACAACTATACCGCTTGGCATGACTAATACCAACGTTGCTAGCAATGATGCCAATGCATACGAAGTTCCAAATAATATTGCTTGGGTAAAAGTGAAATCCATTGGCTTTAAGAACAGCCAACAAAGCATATAAAATAACCATTCTACGTTCAATAAATGAACTACCAACCAAGGTTTGTTTACTTGTTTTAGTTTATATTCATTGGTCTCTGTTTTTATCTTCAGGCGCTTTATGATGAATCGCACAATTCGGCCCACTAAATTATGTTTTATTAGAATTGTCGTGGTTAATGATAAAGGAAAAAGACATATAAAAATCAATGGGTTGTCAAAATAAAATGAGAAAAATATAGCCGACAAAATTGCAACAGAATTGTAATTAGTTAATACATATTGGTTTAAGTTCGCCTCCCAAACCCCTCGAACATTAAACTGACCAGACAGATACATTGACTGAGTTGCAATCCCAAAAACCTTGCCCGGAATATACCTGGCAACTTGAGACACACTGTAAGACATAATTACACCAAACACCCCGTATTTATGAGTCAATTCACTATCCAGCAAAAACAGATACACCAATGATTTCACCATTTGCATAGCAAGTAAAAAACCAATGCATATAATCAAATCGTACCAAGGAATTTCCCATTTATAGCCCTTGATATCTCCAATATTTGAAGCCACTGAAAAATAAATAAAAGACAAACCGAGTATTAACAACAACAAAACAAGGTATTTTGACTTACCCGTTAATTTCATAAGTTCTTTTTTGATTCTGATTTGAAAAACTTTTTAACTGCATTAGTAACTTCAAGAACCATTGACTGAGTTAAACCAAAAAACATTGGAAGTCTTAACAAACGATCGCTTTCAGTAGTTGTATAAGTATCATCGCCAATAAACTTTCCATAAAGTTGACCTGCTTTACTAGAATGTAAAGGTACATAATGAAATACAGAATTTATTTCCTCGGCCTTCAAGTAAGCAATTAATTTCTTTCTTATTTTTCTTGTTTTAGTTTTAATATAAAACATATGATGGTTCTGTTGACAACCGTTTGGAATGAATGGCAACTCTATTAACCCTTCTTGTTTTAAACCTGTTAACTGATCAAAATAAATCTGCCAATTCTCATGCCGTTGCTTATTCACCTCGTTCAAACCTTCAAGTTGTCCATATAGATAAGCGGCACTTAATTCATTCAACAAGTAACTACTTCCTAACCCAACCCAGCTGTATTTATCAACCATCCCACGTAAAAACTGGCTTCTATTAGTTCCCTTCTCTCTAATAATTTCGGCTTTTTGAGTTAGTTTTGGGTCATTAATTACCAACAGCCCACCCTCTCCTCCAGAAGTGAAGTTTTTTGTGTCATGAAAACTAAAAGCACCAATGTGCCCTATAGTTCCTAATTTTTTATCAAAATAATTCGAACACAAGGCTTGGGCAGCGTCTTCAATTACATAAATACCATGTTGATTTGCAATTGACATAATTTTATCCATTTCACAAGCTACGCCTGCATAATGAACTGGAACGATTGCGACTGTTTTGTTTGAAATGGCATTAACAAGTAATTTTTCATCCATATTCATGGTATCAGGCCTAATATCAACAAAGACTATTTTGGCCCCACGCAGAACAAATGCATTGGCTGATGAGACAAACGTAAAACTAGGCATAATAACTTCATCCCCTGGTTTTATATCAATCATCAGCGCAGCCATTTCTAGAGCATGTGTACAAGATGTTGTTAACAATACCTTTTCCGCATTCAAATACTCTTCAAACCATTGATGACATTTTTTTGTATAAATACCGTCACCACATAATTGTTGTTGATCAATTGCGCGCAATATATGTTTTTTTTCAGCTCCAGTTTTGCAAGGTTGATTAAACGGAATCATGATTACTCCAAGATTATAAAAAAATAAAAGTTTTGAGATACCAAGTTTTCACTTTATTGAAAAAACCAAACTACTTATTGTGCAATGACAACAACTTGTTTGCCAACTTACTTTTGGTAAAAGTAACCGTATGAATAATTTGAGTTTTAGCACCCCATTTTTCTTTGTATCTGACTAAATCTGGTTGATTTGGAGGAGATGTTAAAAAATTAAAATTTAATAAGCCCAAATCTTTTGCCGTGACAATACTCTGAGCAAACAGAGCATCCATCACTCTATATTTTTGATATTTATAATCAATCCCACCATGTAAGTAATAAGCAACCTCGTTCTGATACGCAGAAATCATGTATCCAATCAACTCGCCATTACCGTGCAATGCCACATACCCAGTTATGTCACTTTCACACAAAATAGCGTTGACTAATTGAATAAAATATTCACGATTGTATCTAACTTTACCAGAGTGTCTTTTGACTGTTTGGACATACAAATTGAATATACTATCGGCTTCATGAATATTACTTATAGCTCGGATTTCGATTTTATTTTTTTTAGATTTTCTGATATTTCTTCTTATTGAAGAAGTTAGATTATCAATTGACCAACCTTGCAAATCTTGAATAAGACTCATTGGTTGTTTTTTAATCTGAGCAGGAATCGACTTTCCTTCATCAAAGTCTTCATGTTGGATGATTAAACGCTGAGCTGAAACATTTACTTTTTTAAGAAATGATAAATCGGAAGTCATGATTTTAGCAGCTTCTAGAGACTTTATACCAATTGGAAAATTGGGGTAAGCAATAGTTAACAGACTTTTCTTAAATTTAGAAATGATTAATTTTTCTTCTGCAACAATATAGTCAATTGATTCAGCACCAAATGATTGTTTTAGAATTTGTTTCCAGGTGGCACTTAAGAAAAAATTATTTTGCATAATTAATTATTAAAAATGCTGTTTACAAATTTCAAATCGTTTTTGTCCTCTAAGAAGAACTTTTTCCTTACCCTACCAACATTTACATTTATAACATCAATATCCATATTTAAAGCCGTGGTAATTGCTGTAGCATAATCTATCGCGGTTACTGACTCAGACAGAACGCCACACGAATATTTATTAATTAAGTATGGTAAGTCACCTACTGGCATAGAGATTACTGGCCGTAGCATTTGAATTGCATCTGAGAAAATTACTGGAATACTTTCAATTCTTGAAGGAATCATTACGAAATCACACTCATCTATAATTTTAGTTGCTTCATTAACATCAACATAACCTTTTATTCTTATCGGAAAACCCCGAGCAATAAGATCTTCTACTGCAACATCAACAATTGACTTCAAAGGCCCACCGCCTGCGATCAAAACATAATCTATCTTCTCCCAGGTATCTTTTTTTAGCAACAACAAAGAACCCAATAGAATATCTATCCCTTTATTTTCATGCCAACGCCCTATAAAACATAATCTTTTTGATTCTTTTTTCTTGATAGGTACAGGTACATCGTTGTTTAATTTTCTAGAACTGTGAAGAAGCAAACACTCTTTACCCGATAATTGCTTTACTTCATTACATAACTGCATTCCATCGGCAAATCTAACATACGCATTCTTCAACACCTTAATTAAAAAAGATCTAATCAACGGAATTTTTCCAAGACTCCAAATATCACTGCCCAAGCACCAAACACTGTAATTAATACCATGTTTTTTTGCTGCCCTCATAGCCCAATATCCAGATGGTAACGCCCACATAGCTAAAATATGATCGGGTTTAAATTCATTTACAACATCATTGACTGCTTTTTGCCCTTTCTTCAAGGTATTTAAAATATGCTTCCAATGTGATATATTTTTTATTTTTAAGTTAGAAAGTGGTAAAAAATCGACTTTAAATCCTTTTTCAAATATTGCTGTACTTTCTAAAGTTTTTGCAGGATACACAACCTTAACTTCAATATCTTGTTGTGTGTTCAAGTCATTAACAAAGCAATTTACAAAACTGCCTGCGGCCTCGGCTCCAGTTAACAAATGGCTGTAAGATGTTGTAACTACTAAGATTTTATGTTTTTCCATATATGTAGATTCAAATTAAATATTTATCAATATAAAATATTTCACCTTGAAACCATTCAAAGAATTGCATTTTATTAATTTGACTAATTTTTAAATATTATACTTCATGATTCATCAATTTAATTACATTACTTATGGATCAAATTAATTTCATTCATTATTAGAATCTGACTGGTAAAACAATGCAGTTATTTGCTCTGAAACCAGCCCAAGAAGAAATATCAAAACAGATGTGGAAAACAATAAAACACCCATATTGGTAAAACGACCGTCTGTAAAAAAAGTATAAATATAATAAAACAGACCAACTATGAAAAATATTAAGCTGGCTGGAAAAAACAGCTTCATTGGCGAGTATAAAGTGCCAATCTTAAATATTATCAGGAAGAACCGCATCCCATCTTTAACTAAATTAATATGGCTCTTGCCAATCCGTTCAGGTGCCACTATGGGCTCATAGGCCACACCATAACCAGCCCTAAAAAATGCCATAGTACTAGTAGTTGGGTAGGAAAAGCCGTTGGGCAACATATATAAAAATTGTTTAAATTTATCAGCATTAACCACCCTAAAACCTGAAGTTAAATCAGCAATTTTTTGCCCTGTCATATAACCAGCAATCCGATTGTAAAGACCATTGCCAAACAGCCTTGCTTTTGAAGCTTGAGAATCACTGCCACGAGCGCCCACCACCATATCATAACCTTCATTGTAACGCTTAAGTAATCGCTCAATGTCTTTAGGTTGGTGCTGCCCATCGGCATCCATAAAAACAAACACGTCACCGCTGGCAGCACGAGCACCCGATTTAATTGCCGCACCATTACCTCGACTGTATGGGTGGTAAACCACCTTAACTCCAGAGGCTTCGCATACTTGTTGCGTGTCATCAGTGGAGCCATCATTGACTACCACGATTTCGGCATTTGGCATGAGTGCCTTGAGCTCAGGTAATAAGTCAATTAAGCTAAGCGCTTCATTCTTCGCGGGTATGATTAAGGATATCTTTGACTGCATGGTTTATTTTTTCATCCAATTGGTTAATAAAAATAATGTCACAATCTTCGAAGTTTTGCAAACAGTAATTTTTATAGTAACTGGCAAGTTCAACACTCTTTCTGACATCTAATTGCTTCAAGTAATCAATAGCCGTCAAAGCCGTGGATTCAAACACGGGATCATCACTTAAACTATTTACCTCCGTAATGATTTGCTTAAACGACTCAAGTGATTCATCAAATTTTTTTAAGATGGCTTGTATCGTGGCATTTTGAAAATAATAAAATTTTCTTGCAGTTTGCGAAGACTTGAAATAATGATTGGATTTAAACGCAGATAAAAATTTTAGTACATATTCTTTGCCATAGTTTAGAAAGCAATCTCGCCTGACTAGTTTGTATAAAAAATCTCGGTAAGCCGTTAAATCATCTTTAACTAAATTTGTAGATTCTATATCATTTAATATTTCTATTAAATCTGACTCTTGAATCCTATTCATTTCACACAATACTGCTGCTCTATTCAGTCTTAATTGAATTTTGGGATGATTTCTAATCCCGTAATCCAACATTTGTATTGTCTTTTCATATTGTCCTTGATCAGCAAACATACTCGCCGTCATATTTGTAGCACGAGCGGACTCTGGAAATTTTTGGGCCGTTTCATAATGTAACATCAGATTATTACCCCAGACATTGGCCCTGAGAAATGTTAGAAAACCAACAAATAGTATCAACAAACAAGGTATGGTGTAATAAAGCTTCGGCTGATTTCTTAATTTAAATACCAACAAACTAACCGGCACGAACATAAACATTGCAGGCAAATAATTCCTGTGTTCAAAATACAACTCAAGTGGTACATAGGTAGACTCTATTGCATGTCCAATAAAATAAAACAAAAGAGTAAAACTAAACAATGGAAATCTGTTTCGTGACATCCACGCCAACACCAACAATGCAGCAACACCCAGTATTGAAAATATGGTAGTTATCGGTTCAAACAATCCTTTTGAAATTTCAATGCCATCATTGAACACCCCTTCTGTTAAATAATCAGGGACCCATAAATAATACAGATATTTTATTAGCATCCTGCTTTGCGTCAACAAGCGCTCATACATATCAAAATTACGCACATCATAGTAACTTGTGTGATCAGAAAACTTATAAATCAAAGCGCCTATTAACATTAACACTGGTACCACTATTAATACGCGGTAATATGCTTTTGGTAACGGTGTACGCAACTGCTTTCGAAGTACCAGACATTCAAACAACCAAATATGTGCCAGCAACAACACACCATTTTCCTTACTCAAAATCGCCAACAATGTACAACCCCAAACACCTAATAGCATAAGAAATATGGCTTCAAGTGGCCTTGTTTTCAGCATCATACGCCCTTTTAAGTATACCAACATCCCTAATAAAGTGAAGGTTGCTGGCAACATTGCCATTCTTTGTACCACATACATGGTGGTAGAAACAAAAAATGGATGCAAAGCCCAAATCATACAAGCAATAAAGGCCAGCCAATACCTGTCCTTCTTTTTTTCATCAAACAAGCCAAATATTTTAACCAGCAGCACAAACAGTAAAATCGCATTTATCAAGTGTATGACTAAATTCGTCACCTTAAATGGTCTTTCGTTTTCAACTGGCCAATTCATCGCATCTATCAGAAAAGACAAAGAAGCAATCGGTCGACCAACTGGTCCTGATTTTTGACTGGCTAGATAAGTTTGTAAGTGCTCTAAATTAAACTCACCTTCCATAATTGCCAATAAATTTAGGTTGTTGAAATCGTCAAAAATAAATCCCCCACTTAAGGCAGGAAAATAAACGAATGCAACGACAAGCACAATCAGAAAACAAAGAGAAATTGGTTTGATATAACTTTTCATAAATTTTAGTTAATACAAAAAAAAGCACCACAAAAGTGGTGCTTCTTTATAACATACATTGTACTAAATGCGATTATCTACATGAAGCAGGTACGTATTTATTTTCAATAGCTGTTGAACAGTTCCAGCGAATACTGCCAGAAATATCTTGTGGTATCAAAGTAAGTGTTGCAGCACCAATTTCAGTAATCCCTGAATAAGAAACTGAAATCGTTCCGTTAGCACCAACCACTGTACCAGAAACGTTATTACCTCTTCCTGATGAAACACCTGCTAATGCATTACTAGTTGGCCAAGCACTTTCACTTTGATAGTACTCAGTTACTGCAATTTTAGATGCACTGGCTAAAGTCATGCCTTCGCCCACTTTAGTACGAATGGTGTAATCTTTATATGCTGGAAGTGCATAAGCCATTAAGATCGCGATAATCGCGATTACAATCATTAATTCAATTAATGTAAAACCTTGTTGATTTCTCTTCATTTTAATTTACCTCAAAAAATATTTATTAAATAGTTCATCCATGTGACTAGATTATTGGAAGTAGGGTCATTTCACAAGAACCGAGTTCTCATTTTGTGAGTCTAAGCCCCATATCATCACAATAATCATCGATAAAGGACGTAATTCAATAACAACTATTCTTCATTGACATTTATTGTCACCAAACTCTCAATTTTCCAGCCAAGCGGTAAAGATATGCTACACTTTCACCACATGGGATACGGCAGATTATAACAAAAAAATGCAAAATACTTGGTTTTCTTCAGACGATTTAACAAATTTTATCATTAACAAAAATATCACAAATAAATGTTTAATTACAGATGCTTACGATATTAAAACCGACCTATGCTTTTTTTCTCATGTACCAAAAACTGGCGGAACCAGCCTAGAATCTATTTTTGCTAAGAATTATGCGCCCTCAGAACTGTTACATATTAATGCACCTGATTTAAATCGACTACCACAAATTATTGATGTTAAAAAATCACCACCACGATTTATCTGTGGCCACCACCCCTTCCATGGCTTGTTATACCAATTAATTCAACAGCGTCGTTTATTCCAATTCACCATGTTGAGAAACCCAATTGATCGCGTTGTGTCATACTTTAATTATGTAAAGGGCAAACAAGACCATCCAATGCACCCACACACCAACAATAATCTGGATCAATTTTTATCTGCCAGCCCCAGCCCAGAGTTAATCAATGGTCAATCCAGAAGATTCAGTGGATACCTTCATGCAAGTACTGCATCTGACGAAACCTTATTACATGAAGCCAAGGCTGTGCTAAGCCAGTGTTTCTCATTGGTGCTCACAACTTGTTTATTTGACCAAGGCTTGTTATTACTCAAAAAACACTTGGGCTTAAATGACATCTATTATATGCGTCATAATCAATCCACTAAGTTTGTCGATAAAAGTGAATTGAGTGATGCCAGTTTAAATTGGATCATGGAACACAACAGTGCCGATATGGTTCTATTTGACTGGGCCAGACTAGCATGCGAAAAACGCATACAAAATGAATTATCTCTTCATTCAATCAACGAATTCAAAACCAACAACCTTAAATGGCGTCAATTAATCAACGCCCAATATATGACTGAATAGATCTATAAGATGGTATCTAATTATTTTACCTCACCTATTTTCTGATAATCCGCAGAAATCTAATTTCATGAAAATTCAGGACATTCATACAAACTCTTTTTATCCACTAAGGAGCAAATAATACGCAATTTCATTACGCTTTAGACCACATCTTATTCAAACTTTTAATGTCTATACTTTATAATAGGTGGCTTACAAAATATTAAAGCCCTTGTTATGCAATCAATGACCGCCTTTGCTTCTCATGAAGTTGAGAACACCCTAGGAAAACTCACCTGTGAGATCCGCTCAGTTAACCAACGCTTTCTAGAATTATCCATTAAGTGTCCTGATTTTCTACGTGCCAGTGAAACGGCATTTAGAAAATTATTCAGTCAAAGCATTTCAAGAGGCAAAGTGGCTGTATTTATCAGATTTTATCCAAACGATAACATCAGCCTTACAGAGTTAACTGTCAATCATGCACTGGTAAAACAACTTAAATCTTGTGCCACAGATATTGAAACAACACACCAACTAGACAATCGATTAACCGTCAATCAATTAATGAATTGGACTGATGTAATTGTACAAAAACCTTCAGATACTTCTGCTTTAAACCAAGCGTCAATTGATTTAATACAAACCAGTGTTCAACAATTGATTGAATCACGCAAAAGAGAAGGCCAAGAAATGCAGCTGGTGCTTCAGGATAAGGTTAATTTGATCGAATCCTTGACCAATGAAATACGTAAATTTGTACCTGAAATTAATGCCCAGTTATCGACCAAGTTAAAAGCCAAACTTGCTGACTTGGATGTTGAGGTTAACCCTGAAAGGTTTGAACAAGAAATAGCCATGCAGTTACAAAAGATCGACATTACTGAAGAATTGGATCGATTAGATGCCCATGTAAAAGAATTTAAAAGGGTGTTAAGTCTTCAGGAACCGGTTGGTAGAAGATTGGATTTTTTAATCCAGGAATTGAATCGCGAGTCAAATACCATTGGTTCAAAATCAGCAAGCATTAAAACCTCAAATGCCAGTATCGACCTCAAAGTGGCGATTGAACAAATGCGAGAACAAATACAAAACATTGAATAATCATGATTAAAAGTAAACTAATTGGCACTTTATACATCGTATCAGCCCCCTCTGGTACGGGAAAAACATCTTTGGTGAATGCATTGGTGCGAGACACCAATCACTTAAAGTTATCTATATCGCATACCACCCGAACCGCTAGACCGAAAGAAATTGATGGTTACAATTACCACTTCGTAAGTCAAGAAAAGTTCAAACAAATGGAATCCGCCGGTGTGTTTATGGAATCTGCCAGTGTATTTGGCAACCACTATGGCACTTCTCAGGATTCTGTGCAAAAAATGCTTGATGAAGGCCATGATGTGGTGCTTGAGATAGACTGGCAAGGTGCTGAACAAATTAAAGCACGGTTCCCAAAAGCCATCAGTATATTTATCTTACCACCAAGTATTCAAGCTTTGCGTGACCGCCTGGAAAATCGGGGCCAAGACTCAAAGGAAGTGATTGAAAATCGAATGACTAAAGCAATTTCTGAACTTAAACATTATCACAAAGCAGATTTTTTGGTTGTTAACGATGATTTTGAAGAAGCCTTAAAAAGTTTAAAAGCAATCGTTAAATCCAATCGCATGACCACCGCTAAACAGCATATTATCAACCAACGTTTAATCAGTCATTTAATTAAATAGAACTCAATAATTAATACCTCTATTTATTCAATTTAACCACAGTAAATTGTCTGCTGTGGTCAGATTCAATTAACTCAAGTGCATGAATGTTAACAAAGAAAGGATACTTCCTTTCTTTGTATTTCATCATACCCAATCACGTTAAATGATAAATAAACGGTACTCAATATTTATCCGCCACCTTTTGATGCAGCTAATCTTTTCGCTTTAATAGATTGATGTTGTTCCATGATATCTCTGGCATCCTGTTGATTACTTTCAATTTCAGATCTAGTGGTACATACTTTTTGTTTACGATTAGATCCAACAACTGAACGTCTGGTACACATCACATGATCATCTGTGTCACCTTCTAATGCTCTGGCAGCTGATGCATCCACTCTGTAATAATCGTCTCCTGCCTTGACTGCAACAACATCATTAGGACTTTTATTTGAACAAGCAGTGATTAAAACACTCAACAATATAATATTAATTATTTTCATGGTTACCTACCTTTAAGTTAATAGTACGAAATACTATATACGACAGATGTCGTATATGCAAATATTTTCAAACCTTTTTATAATCACAACGAATTTTGTTTGCATAAACCTAATATGAAAATTGACATTGATGGATTTTCGCCCTTTTTCTATCGAAGTATTTAATTTGTGGCCACTTAACAAATTAATCTTTAATTAATTCTGATTAAGGCGATTAATCCCATCGATAAAATACCATTGCCAAAGATACCAATGGCTTAAAAAGTTGCTTTCAATGAAATTTAAATGCTTTTGACCTACATGAAGTGCTGTCATGCTTTAATAAACACCGTATCAATACTTGAATGACGGGGATTGCTAAGATAGTTTTGACTTAATTTGCAGATAATACATGATCATCAATTGATGAATTTAATTTATATTCAATAATTACAGTATATAAGCCTATGATTTAATAACCAAAGTCATAAATAATCATTTATGACTGTGGTTATTAAGATACCAACAATTGGCAAACATCAAAGAAAATTGAACGGCAATAGCTCTTCCATATAGGTCAAACCCACATCCCAAGTTCAATTTAGCTGAGTCTATCAATTGTGTTAATCTAATATAATCAATCGATGTGTTTAGACCGTGCTAACTTTCTTGATTGCATTGATTTATGTTGATCAATAAGGTCTCTGGCATCTTCTCGGTCTTTGTTAAGTTCTGCTGAAGTGGTGCATACTTTTTGTTTTCGATTACTGCCGACCACTGAACGTCTGGTACACATGACATGGTCATCTGTTTTGCCTTCTAATGATCTGGCCGCGGCTTCATCAACTTGATAGTAATCATCACCAGATTTAACTGCCACCACATCATTCGGGCTTTTATTAGAACACGCCGAAATTACTAGACACAATACCACTAAAATTAATATCTTCATTTTTGATTTAACCTATATTTTAAATTAAATATAATTATATACGGCCTTCTTCGTATATTCAATTCAAATAAGTCTAAAATCGTAAATTTTACCAATATCATACTTGCTGTTATATTTTAAATCTTGCTTTGTGATCAACTCGAAGCCTGCGTCAAGTATGGGTTGTATCCATTCTGTCTGACTGATTTTATGAGCCACATTTATCATGTCTTGCTGTCTCTTTCTGGCTGCCTGATGCTCTTGAACAAAGCGTAAAACCGAATTTTGTTGTGCAGTCAACTGTTGTTGATTAGATTGTCTGATACCGGCAATGAGCTGCAACCAACTTTGGAACAATGATTGCGACTGAAAATCAGGCTTAGGTTGATTATTAGCAATAATTTGAAATAAGTTATCAACCAATTCTTGTGATCCAATAACAGATTCTCCGAAATTTTCAAACAAATCAAATAATCCCGTACTGTCTAGCCACTCATAAATAAGTTCTTCTTTAGACATGTATTTAAAAACATCACTGGTGGCACTGTGAGCAATAAATACCAATCGAGCTTTCGGTTTCATTACATTAGCCAAGGCTTTAGCGCTAACGGATAAATCGCTGTACTCTAACCCAAATTGACTGACAACTATATCTTGCGAATGGTGAATTACTTTATCTATTGTTTCTGCAGGCTGACCACTGATAAATTCAATCATATCAGTATATTGTTTTGGGTTATGCTGATATATATACGCTGTATTAATTTGACTGATATCAACAGCTGAAATCTTATAATTAATATTGTTTTTCTTAGCGAATTCAGCAACAATTAATGCAACTGCACCATTCCCTGTACAGATATCCAATACACGAGACCCATCCGGAAACTGATTAAATACTTGTTGCCAGTAGCTCAGTATTTCACGATCATAATTGTGTTTAAAATCATGCGGCAAGGAAGTTTGCATCCCGCTATGCCAGTAATTTGACCAATGTTCATGTGTCATATTATTTTTCTGCACCGAAAGGCAACTTTAACAATTCAGACAACTCACTTAAAGACTCACCATAATTTAAGTAATAATCATTGGCACTGTCATATATCTTTTGAGTCACTTGCCCGGCACTGGCTGTTCCTATATTTCGTTTAGTTAAATAAAATTCCAAACAATTGGGTTCAAACTCTAAATTTAAGAATTTTAATAAAGACCTAACTTCTTTTTCGGTATTAGAAATAACTTGTTCATACTCAACACTGATTACACGATCAGGAAATAAACTTTGCCAATACAACGCAAGCTGATCTTGGAATTTATAGTATTGGACCAATTCATCCAAAGCATAACTGAATGAATGACCACTTTCAAAATTTTGTTTGAATGCACTTAAACAAACATCCATTGGATTGCGTTTGGAATGAATTAAACGGGCATTGGGCAATGCCATTAATAAAACACCGGCATAATTAATATTGTGCGGCATCTTATCCGTGAATAAAGTGGTATCGTTATGCCAACGTTCAGTGAGTTTAAGGTATTTCGACCCTATCTCATCAAATTGATGCTTAGAAAACTTTTTAAAATTATACGGGTATGAATGACCTTTGTTTTCAGACAAATTATATAAATGATTAAGTTCAGAAGCCCCTGTAATCTGACTGTGACTTGCCAAAATCTGTTCAATTAGGGTTGAACCCGATCTAGGCATACCAGCAATAAGAATTGGCGACTTATCTTGAGTCGACAAATTTTGATTCTTTGCCACAAACTCAGGATTAAATGTTTCTTTAATTTTAGCCAGCATTTCTGACCAATTAACAGCTTTTCGTTTGATTAATTTGCGTTTAGTTAAATTAGCCTGTTTAAGGACTGTAAAACTATCCGCATACTTGTTTTCATCTTCAAGTATCTTAGCTTCCGTGAATAACAAAGCCACTTTGTCTTTTTGATTTACGTCCTGCTGCAATAGATATTTAACAATATTTTTTTCAGAATCAAGGAATTGATATGACTT